>Ga0306925_10000592_pt1 | contig 26775 bp, 22 predicted proteins | sample flu12Cox44000176_FD_203755 | JGI IMG/M metagenome (GOLD analysis project Ga0306925, IMG submission 203755) | Lab enrichment of tropical soil microbial communities from Luquillo Experimental Forest, Puerto Rico - flux8day.12C.oxic.44.000.176 (v2)... | ecosystem: Environmental > Terrestrial >... | reverse complement strand
GTCGGCCTGCGCATGGCCAAGCAGACTGTGCTGATGGACGGCAAGATTCCGATTTACCACCTCTATTATTCGAACGCTAAAATCGAACCCGGGTCCGTGATGACCACCTTTCCGTACAGCCGGTTGCAGGGCCGCCGGGGATCCGGTCAGGTGAGGGCCACGGCGTTCACGGTAGCCAAAGGTACGCTGCCGTTCTGGAAGGATCATCTGAAACGGCACAAGCTCGAGCAGCAGCCCATCGCCGAGCGGTTTGGACAGTCGTTCATCCGTTTCCCGCATCCCTCCGGCTTGGAGTTCGAAGTCATCGAGGACACCGATGACCGGCGGGAAGGCTGGACCACCCCGGAGATTGGTCTCGGCGAAGCGGTACGCGGGTTTCACAGCACGGTACTGTCTGTCCGCGAGGTGCCGGAAACCGAACGCTTCTTCGTCGATGCATTGGGTTTCCGAAAGACCGGTGCGGATGGCAAGTATCATCGCTTCGAAACGGGAACCGGAGGCGCGAATAAAACTGTAACGCTGCTTGAGGAACCCGATCGTCCGGCGGGAAGCTGGACTTTCGGCGCGGGCACCCATCACCACATCGCGCTCTGGGGCGCCGATGATGAGGCGCTCGCCCGTCAAAAAGCGATCTACGAAGAACTGGGCTACACGGACGCTTCCGAGATCAAAGACCGCTTCTACTTTCACTCCATGTACTGCCGCTCGCCCGGAGGGATTCTGGTCGAGAGCTGCTGCAATGTTCCGGGCGGCTTTGAGAAAGACGAGCCGCGGGAGAAACTCGGGACGCAACTACACCTGCCACCCTGGTGGGCAGACCGGAAGGAAGAGATTATGGCGTCGCTCGAACCGATCCGGGTACCGGAAACCGCTACTTCGCGCAACTAATCTTGGAGGACTTGGGATGAGAAGCCGGTTTCTCACTGTTGTTTGGGGGTGCGGACTGATCCTGAGCCCCTCCGCGCTATCGGCTCACCACTCGTTTGCCGCCGAGTACGACGCGAACAAGCCTGTCACGCTGAGGGGGAAGGTCACTAAGGTGGATTGGATCAACCCACACTCCTGGGTTCACGTTGATGTCACCGACGAAAGCGGCAAAGTGACCAACTGGAACTGTGAGACCGCACCTCCGAATATGTTGTACCGGCAAGGCTGGAGACGGGACAGCCTCAAAGAGGGCGACGAGGTCACGATTGAGGGATTTGTTGCAAAGGATGGAAGTGCGACCATGACGGCCCGGTCCGTCACCCTATCGAATGGCCGGAAGATGTTCGCGGGCTCGGCTACCGACGGTGCTCCTGCCGAGTCCAAGAAATGATTTCGGCTCGACGGCTCATCGCCTTCTCTCTATTGATCCTGCCGGTTGCGGCCCAACCGAAATCGAATCGAGCACCCCGCGCATTCGAACGAAGAGGTGACCTGCAGGGTATTTGGGAGGCCCGCACCACGGCCAACGGGAGCCTCGAGGCTCACGGAGCGTCGTTGGGCATTCGCGCCGGGGAGAGCGTGATTGTGGATCCCGCCGATGGCAAGATTCCCTACCAGCCACTAGCAAGGGCCAAACAGAAGGAGAATTTCTCTCGCCGGGCCACGGCCGACCCCGTCAATCGCTGTCTACTGCCGGGCGTGCCCCGCATCACGTACATGCCATACCCGTTTCAGATTTTTCAGACGCCGGAGTTCGTGGTCATCACGTATGAGTATGTCCATGCGTCCCGCACGATTCATCTGAAACGAGCCGATCATCTGGACAACATTGAGTTTTGGATGGGCGACTCCCGCGGTCACTGGGAGGGCGATACGCTCGTGGTCGACGTTACCGACATCAATCGCGATACCTGGCTCGATTCTTCCGGCAATTTCCATAGTGCCGAGATGCATGTTGTAGAGCGGTACACGCGCACCGGGCCCGATACGCTCGCATACGAAGCCACGATCGAGGATCCCAAAGTGTTGACGAAGCCATTTAAGATCAGCCTTGCCCTGTACCGTCACACGGAGAAAAACGCTCAGCTCTACGAGTACGAATGTCATGTCTATCGGGAAGAAAGCGGGAGCGCCAACAAGTAGGATCGGAGGAGAACCCGATGGAAACCGGTGTCCCCAAGTTCGCGGGTCTTGTACTGGCAGCCACGGCCCTGTCCATCATCCCTCTTTCTGCAACCGGGCAGAGGCGCGGTGAAGGTCGGGACGGCAAAAAGGCTCCTCCGTTTAGCCGTCTTGCCGATGGGAAGCCGGACATGCAAGGCTACTGGGAGACTCGCAACTTCTTTTCGGCATTCGATCTGGAAACCCACGAGAAAGCGGCGTTCGGAGTGCCCGCAGGCCACGGCGTGGTGGTGGATCCGCCGAATGGAAAAATCCCGTACCAGCCCTGGGCATTGGAAAAGAAAAAGGATATCCTCGAACACCACCTATTCGACGATCCCCAGGCACACTGCTGGCTCTCCGGAGTGCCGCGGCAAATGTATACGCCGTTCGGATTCCAGATCCTGCAGCCGCCCGGATACGTGGTTCTCCTCTATGAAGCCTTCCACTCCTACCGGATCATTCCTTTGGACACACGGCCGCACGCCTCGGCTGCAATCCACATGTTCGAAGGCGATTCGCGCGGCCATTGGGAGCGTGACACGCTCGTGGTGGACGTCACGAATCAGAACGAGAAAACCTGGTTTGATATGGCCGGCAATTTTCACAGCGATGCCCTCCACGTAATCGAGCGCTACACCATGACTGATCTGAACACAATCCAATACGAAGCCACGCTCGAGGACCCGAAGGTGTTCACACAGCCCTGGAAGATCGTATTTGAGCTAGGCCGGAATAGGGAGCCGGATTACGAGCAGATGGAGTACGCGTGCGTGGAAGGGGAGAGAGACCTCGAGCACTATACGGAAAGCGAGGGGGCCAGACGGAAGTAAGCAGACGGCGTCGGCCGCATCCATGAAAACCAGCACAGAACGGATTCTCACCACGCACGTCGGCAGTCTGCCGCGGCCGCAGGAAGTCGCCGATCTGTTATTCGCGCAAGACCGAGGCGAGCGCTACGACCCGGCTCATTTTGACGAGGTCATGCGCCGCGGCGTCAGCGAAGCGGTCCGTCTTCAACAAGCGGCCGGCATCGATATCGTCAGCGATGGCGAAACCAGCAAGATCAGCTACGCCACCTATATCCGGCATCGGCTGACCGGATTCGAAGGCGATTCGCCACGTCCGACGCCGCAGGACATCGATGAGCTTCCCGACTATCGCGACAAGCTGGTGGCACAGGGTGCTTCGGCCAAGTACCTAAGGCCGGTCTGTAAGGGACCGATCAAAGTGAAGGACCGCGAGCCGCTCGTACGGGACATCGGCCGTATTAAAGAAGCGCTGGCTAAGTCGAACGTCGCCGAGGGCTTCATGAACGCCGTCTCGCCCGGAACCATCGCCGTATTCCAGCCGAATGAATATTATTCATCCCACGCCGCCTACATTGAGGCTCTCGCTGACGCGATGCGGGAGGAATACGAGACGATCGTGCAGTCGGGTCTCCTGTTGCAGGTAGACTGCCCCGATCTTGCGATGGGACGGCACAGCCGGTTCCGCGAACTCACCGACGACGAATTCCTGCGGGCCGCGGAAGTTCAGGTGGACGCGCTCAACCATGCGCTGGTCAATGTGCCGGCGGACCGCACGCGGCTGCACATCTGCTGGGGCAATTACGAGGGGCCTCACACTCATGACATTCCCCTCCTTAGAGTGCTGCCCCTGCTGTTCAAAGCCAAGCCGATGGCGCTGCTGATCGAGGGTGCCAATCCCCGCCATGAGCATGAGTGGGAGATCTGGAAGACCTACCGACTTCCCAGTGAGAAGATCCTCGTCCCCGGTGTGCTCGATTCCAGTTGCAACTTTGTCGAGCATCCTGAACTCATCGCCCAAAGACTCATTCGCTTCGCAGAAAACGTGGGGCGCGAGCGAGTGATTGCCGGAACCGATTGCGGCTTTGGGACGTTTGCGGGGTTTGGGCCCGTTCATCCCTCCGTCTGCTGGCTTAAAATGCGGTCGCTGGCAGAAGGCGCCGCTCTCGCTTCGAAGAAGCTTTGGCGTACGCGGTCGTCCGCGAGCTAGCGGAGCATGAAAAGAAGCGAACACCGAATACTGACTACACACGTCGGGAGCCTGATTCGCCCCCAGCAGCTGCGCGAACTGGCTGCAGACTCGGACGAGGATCCACAAAAGCGAGAGCTATATCACTCCGCCCTTCGTAACGCTGTGGCCGAGGTAGTCAAACAGCAAGCCCGCCTCGGCATCGATGTTGTCAGCGACGGGGAATTTGGCAAACCCAGTTGGTCGAACTACATTTTGAAGCGAATTAGCGGGTTTGAGATACGGCCGGAGCAGACAAGAACGCTGCCGTGGCTAGGCCGGGATCGTGAGAGATTCCGTGAAGCGATTGCACAGGAAATGCCGCGCTTGTTGACCGGCGTGCCTACGGAAGCTTGCGTCGGGCCGATCTCGTACCGTGATCGTGAACCCATCCGCCGGACGATCGATAATTTTCAGGCCGCTCTGAGGGCGGCCTCGATCGAAGAGGGTTTCCTGACGGCCGTCGCACCGGCGAGCACGGCATATGATGGCGTCAACGAATACTATCCAAGTGAGAAGGCCTACGTCTACGCGATCGCCGACGCGCTGCGCGAAGAATACCTGGCCATTCACAAGGCTGGCCTGTTACTTCAGGTAGACGACGCCGTCCTCGCCAATATGTACGATGACCTCGTCCAAACCAGCCCCCAACACTACCGCGAGTGGGCCAATCTTCGGGTCGAGGCGCTGAATCACGCCTTGGAAGGAATTCCGGAAGAGCGCATCCGCTATCACGTATGTTTCGGCAGCTGGCACGTCCCGCATGTGGCCGACGCACCGCTCGAGGAGATTGTCGGCCTGATTCTGAAAGTCCGCGCCGGAGCCTATTCAATCGAGGCAGCCAATGTGCGCCACGAGCACGAATGGCGTGTCTGGGAAAATGCCAAATTGCCCGCCGGAAGGGTCTTGATCCCGGGGGTGATCACGCATCATACCGTGACCGTGGAACATCCTCAGGTGGTGGCGGACCGCATTGTTCGCTTCGCTCGCATCGTCGGCCGCGAGAATGTCATTGCCGGGTCCGACTGTGGCTTCGCTCAAGCCGACATGATCCAGCGCGTCCACCCGAGTGTGATGTGGGCCAAATTCGAAGCGCTCGCCCGGGGCGCACAGATCGCCACAAAGTTGCTTTGGGCCTGATTCGGCTGTCTTCACACGCTTGGGGCCAAGATCGCCGGCAAACGGCCGACTCCAGCAGCTGAATCTGCCGGGACGTGCCAACGATCGATGTGATCAACCCGACCGTGGCAGGCTAAGAATCAGGCCTGGGGTGTTGCGTTTTTCCATCTGCTCGATCCTCCGGTTGGACGCAGGCAGATCGGTCCCGGCGGAGCAACTGAAACACCTGTTACGGCGCAAGGCGAATAGGGACGCCCCCCGTTACCGGTTTCTCCCAGTGCATGCAAAAACGCAGCCGCCGGTAGCGCGCGGAATTGCTTGAACTGCGGTCGATATTGTGTTGACACTCGCTGCACAGCGGGAATATAATTCATCCCAACTATAAAATGCACGCATTTTGCAGGGGCACTTGCTTGCATCGCAGTTCGGGAGAGTCACAAGCCTGGGACAGTTGAAGGGTTGGACGTTCTGGGTTCGGCCCGTTGTATTCGGCAACTAAAGAGGAGAACCATCGTGAAACAGTTTGCTCTCGCCATCGCAGCATTACTGGTCGTATCTACGCTGTTGACTGTTCCCGTCCCGGCGCAGGTGGTGAATGCGGTATTGGGCGGGACCGTATCCGATCCGTCTGGCGCGTTCATCGCCAAGGTGGCGGTGACGGCAACAAATGTGAACACGGGGATTGCCACGTCAGGAGAAACCAATTCGGTTGGCAGTTATGAGTTCCCGAGTCTTCAGCCGGGCACCTATACGGTCTCGGCGGCAGCTCCTGGATTTCAGACCCTGACGTATCACAACGTGCAACTGGGTCAGGGACAGCAAGTCCGGTTGAATTTCCCGCTCGAGGTTAGGAGCGGGAACCAAACCGTGGAGGTCACTGCGGAAGCCGATACCGCTTTGGCCACAACCTCGGCTTCGGTAGGCGGAGTGCTGGCCGAAAAAGACGTGCTCTCTCAGCCGCTGGCGAGCCGCAACGTCCTCGATCTGGTTGCCCTCACACCAGGCGTGATCACGGTTCCCGGTGTTTTTGTGGCCACCACCTTGAACTTCGCTGGAGTACAGCAAAACCAGGTCAACACCACTCGTGACGGCCTCATCACCAACGATGGCCGATACGCCAACGGAGCGTACTCTGGCGTTTTCACCAGCCCCGACATGGTGGAGGAGGTTCGAGTCAGCACGAACCAGATCGATCCGTCGCTCGGACGGGGCGCCGCACAGGTGCAAATGCGGACCCGCGCGGGCAGCAACGACTTCCATGGCGCGGCCTTCTGGACGAACAACAACTCGGCATTCAACGCGGCCACCTATTTTCAGAATCTCCAGCACCAGCCCATCGACTACGCCAATCGCAACCAGTTTGGTGGTCGCGTCGGCGGGCCCATCAAGAAGAACAAGGCCTTCTTTTTTTTCTTGACCGATGACCAGCGCTACCTGACGAGGGTAAACAATGTCGCAACGGTTCTCACCGCCCCGGCGCGGCAAGGAACTTTCCGGTATCTGACTGGGCCGGGCGGCACTCCCCGGACAAACGGGAACGCCTTTTCGACCGCGCCGTCGGTCGATCTGAACGGCAACATTCTCACCTCGGACAAAGGAACCCCGCTCTCTCTCAACTCCGTAAACCTGTTGGCAGCCGGAGGCCCCAATTTCAGTGCGATTGATCCCGTCTGGTTTGGGCCGCAGTATATCAACAAATATATGCCGTTACCCAACAACTATACCGTGGGCGACGGCCTGAACACGGCGGGCTTCGCGTGGCAACAGCCCGAGAATGGAGTCGACGGCGCCACCGGGCAAAGCCCCAACACCAATCGCAACAACTACACACTGCGGTTCGACTATCAGATCAGCGAGCGCCAAAAGGTGAACTTCGTGATGACGAAGGAGCATGACTGGGGTGTTACGGGCCAGACCGGGATACCCGATTATCCAGCCGGATATTTTGGCGACGTGCAACGCAATCCGTCGTTTTACAGCGTGGCCTGGACCTGGACCATTAAGCCCACCTTGCTCAATGAATTCCGGTTCGGTCATAAAGTCGACACCTGGCAGGGCACCTCGCCGCTCGATCTGGGCTGCTGCTTCAACGGCGCATCTGAGAATTCGGGCCTGGCGTCCACCGCGCAAGCCGCGCGGGCCTCCTATCCGCAGGTGAATGGCTCGTTTCTCTACACCCAGGGCGGTCCCATGAACGGCTTGGGCACTTGCCCAAGCCTAACCAACCCGAGCAACTGCCTGGGACTCTACGCGGGGATGAATGTCTCCTCGCCTCGCCTCACCGTCAGCCCGTTCTGGCAGTTCGGCGACTCGCTCAGCTGGATTCATGGAGCCCATGCGGTTCAGTTCGGTTTCGAAATTGACCGCACCAGTTCGCAATCAGCCAACAGTGGCGGCGCCCAGACCACCCGGCCCACGGTCAACCTTGGCATCGGCGCCGTCGCACCCCCGATCACAACCGCCACCTTTGCCGGGATCGGTCCGGTTAACCTGGTCACGGCGCAAAACCTGCTAGCCAACCTCGCCGGCTCGGTCGCCAACGTTCAGGAGCAGTATTGGGTCAACAGCCCGACTGCGACGGGTTGGAACTCCTATCTCAACGATTTCCTCTTTTACCGGACCAACCACGCCAATGCCTGGTCCGGGTACGTCAAGGATAACTGGAAGATCAACTCCAATTTCACGCTGAACCTCGGTCTGCGGTACGACTTTTTCGGCGCACCGTATCAGGACCAGGGGCTGGCCGGGCGGCCTAATGGCGGTCAATCGGGCTTATTCGGCATTTCCGGCAAGGACTTCAGCGCGATGTGGAACCCAAACGCGACTGGCGGCTCACTAACGATGGCCCAGTTTGTCGGACCAAATTCGCCCAACTCGGGCCTCGGAGTGTACAACAATTACTGGAAGGCCCTCGGTCCCTCCGTGGGCATTGCCTGGCAGTTGCCCTGGTTCAAGCGGGCCACGGTGATCCGTGCCGGCTACGGGATCAACTACATCGGCAACGTGGACTTTCTAGCGGTGAACACCGGCATTGGCAACTTCCCGGGCCAGACGCTGAATACACAATACAACGCCTCTAGCTTCCTCAATCTGGCCAGCATCGGCTCCGCGAATGTGGTGCCGGTATCGACCGGCGGCGCCCAACCGTTCACCCCTGTACCGCTGACGAACCGCGTGTCCACCATCTATGGTTATGCGGACAATCTGAGAACTCCCTATGTCCAGAGCTTCAATTTTTCGATCCAGCGGGAGCTGACTTCGACATTGACGGTCGACTTCAATTACATCGGCAACAAGGCAAGTGAACTCTACACGAATCAGCAGTTGAACGACACCAACATCTTCGAAAACGGCATATTGAATGCCTTCAATATTACCCGGGCCGGCGGCAACGCCCCTTTGTTTAACCAGATGCTGATGGGAATCACGCTTCCGTATAGCAAGACTGCCGTCCCCGTGGACGGCACCACGCTAACGGGCTCGCAGGCGCTCAGAAATTACGCGGTGACCAACACCATGATCGCCAATGGTTCGGTAGGCGCTCTGGCCAACTTCTTTAATACGACGGCCACCGGCACGGGGGTCAATGGCGGGCTTCTCGCTCATGCCGGGATGCCGCAGAACTTCATTGTGGTGAACCCGCAGTTCGGTAGCGTGTTCATGATCGATAACAACGGGAATTCCACTTACAATGCCTTCCAGGCTCATGTCACGAAGCGGTTGACTCACGGTGTGACCGGCCAGTTCGCTTACACTTTTTCCAAAACGCTCGGCGACAGCCCGCTGTTTGTCCGTGATCAGAGAGATTTGAGTTTGAGCAAAAGCCTCTTGAGTATCGATCGCCCGCAGCTATTCCAATGGAATCTCGCGTGGGATCTGCCGGTCGGCAGCAAGCGGGCCTTGTTAGGTAACGCGCCGCATTGGGTCAATACGATCGTGGGTGGGTGGCAAATCGCGTCGGCGTTCCAATGGCAGTCCGGCGTCCCGCTCTCGTTTACCGCGGGGGGCACCGGCCCTGGCACCTGGGTGAGCACGTTAAGCTACATGGCGAGCAATACGGCCAATTTAGTCGGGCCACTGCCGTCCAATCTCTCGCAAGTACAAAAGGGGAACGGTTTCGTCCAGTACTTCCCTGGTCTCGCCGTCCAGCCCGCACCTCTACCCAATTTCGGCGGGGACCCGACGCTCCCCACCCGGTTCACTAACATGCAGGTGGTCAACTCTTCGGGACAGGCCGTGCTAACCAACCCCGATCCCGGAACAACGGGTAATACCGCGTATTATCTGCCGGGGCTGCGTGGACCTTCACTGATGGGCTTCAACGCCTCCGCGAGTAAGGTCTTCCGGATCACGGAAGCCAAGAGCATCACGTTACGCGCCGACGCCATCAACCTGTTGAACACACCGCAATGGGGCTATAATCCGAATTCGGGTACGATCGGCATCACCACGAACATCGATTCAACCTCGTTTGGCCGCATCAGTTCGGCCAGCGGAAACCGGATGATCACCTTCTACGCGCGCTTCGATTTCTAGGGAGTGGTATCGGCCTTACTTTCGGTCGGGCAGCGCGAACACATAAAGACCATTGCCCGTCGCTGGGTAATTCAATTCCGCTGCAACCACGGCCGGCACGCCGCGAGGGCTGCCGCCGCCATTGCTTGTGGTAACGGCTAGAAACTGCTTGCCACCGGCGGTGAACGTAAGCGGGAAGCCTTGCACCGCGGCGGGAAGGCGCGTCTCCCAGAGGATACGGCCCGTGTTGACATCAAAGGCTCGGAACATTCGGTCCAAGTCGCCGGCGAAGGCCACGCCTCCGGCGGTCGAGACCACGCCCGTCAGGAATGGCGCGCGCTGTTCGTATTTCCAAATCTCGCGCATGGTCCGCACGTCGTATGCCGCTAGCTTGCCGACGTTGCCGTTAGTACCCGGCATCTCAAAGAACCGCCGCAGAGCGCCGTTGCCGCTACCGCCACCCGCTTTCTTTTCGACCGCCTGCCCGTTCATATCCAGGCAACTCTGACTCAACGGAACGATCAGCCGGTTTCCCGGCGGGTAGTAGGTCATCGACGGCCAATTCTTGCCGCCTTCGGTCGACGGGCACGCCGATACCCATTCTCCGACGCGCTGCTCAACGATGTCGTTGCGATAATGCGGTTCACCGGTCTGCGGGTCGATCGAATCGTAAACATTCTGGAACACCATTTCCTTGTGGCCGAGGTATTTTCCCGTCTTGCGGTCCAGCTTCCACAAAATACCGGTCTTACCCGCGCTGAACACGAACTGCTGGCCCTGATCGTCTACCAGCACGCGTTCGAAAACTTCGTCCAAATCCAGCGTCTCGCCTGGCACGTAGCTGTGATACCAGGCCAGCTTGCCTGTATCGGCGTTGATCGCCAGAGTGGAGTTGGAATAAAGCGTCGCGCCGTTGCCACTGCCCCGGCTCACGCGCATCCACGGTTTGGCCTGCGCCGTGCCCCAGTAGGTCAAGTTCAAGTCCGGATCGTAGCTGCCGGTGATCCACGACTCGGTGCCCGCCCGGAAAGTGTTTGAGAGTGTCCCCCAGGTGTCTCCCCCGGGTTCGCCTTCTAAGGCCACGGTTCGAAACCGCCAGGCTTCGTTTCCGGTCTTGGCGTCGTAAGCGCTGATAAAGCACTTCTCGTCCCGATAGGTCGCGCAGGAGTCGCGGCCCAGCCCTTCAATCAACCGCCCGTTCACCGCGATGGGGCCGCTGGTCTCGGCGTACTCGCCTTTGGAGCGGTCGCCAATAGTGGTGTCCCAGACTAGCTTGCCGTTATGCGCGTCGAAGGCCATCAGGTGCGCTTCGCTCGTGGCTAGGAAAATCTTGTCATCATAGATCGCGATCCCACGCATGGCGGGGGCGCCGCGATTGGAGCCGTAGCGATTTTCCCAGATCAAGTCGCCGGTTCTCGCATTCAGGGCCTCGAGCACCTGGCCGGCGTTGTTCACATACAGCACGCCGTTGTGTACGACCGGTGCTGGCTGGTTCCCGTTGCTCGCTCCATCCTGCATCGCCCAACTCCACACCAGACGCAGATCGCTGACGTTTTGGGCGGTGATCTGGTTTAGGCGGCTGTAAGAAGTAGCCCTATAATCGTGTCGAATCATGAGCCAGTCGCCGGGATCGGGATTGCGCAGCATGGCGTCGGTGACCGAAACGAAGTTCTTGACTTCGCCAACCACCGTGATTCCACGGGGCGCCTGTCGGGGCGGGCTGCCCCCTCTCGGTTGGGAGGCGGCAGCCGGAGCCGTTAAAACAGGCCTCGCCGCGCCCGGCTGCAGATACGCCGCGGGTTGCCCGGACGCGACCGTGCGGATCAAAACCTCCGATTCCGAGCTGAGCCCTCGATCGCCGGGTCGTGCGCCGTTGGCATCTAGGATGAATGCGGCGAGATTGACGTAGCTTTGGTCCGGAAGTGATCCGCCGGCACCGGGAGGCATGCTGGCACGCATAAAACTGATCAATTCTCGTGCGGTCCTGTCGCCCCATTGATTCATGAAGGTCCCGCCAGCCAGTTGCGGCCCTTCGCGTCCGGAGAGATCTGTCGCGTGGCACGCGGCACAGTTAGCTAGGTATGCCTCGCGTCCCGCCAGGGCTTGCTCGAAGGTGTACGGACCTGTGGGGCGCTGCTGGGCTCTGGTTTGTTGAGCCACAATCATCGCCCCACACGCCGCGACCGCCGCCCCTAGTGTGAATAGTGTTTTCAAAATGCTGTCTCCTCGCTTCGACCTTCTGCTCGGGAAGCCCGAACACAAGGTCTCCCGTCGCGTAGGTTACAACATATGTGGGCGGAACGACAGGGGCCGTACCAATGATGGAAACTTCGTCACAAAGAAAGATTCATGCCGAAATCAGTCCGCCGGATTCGACTCCCGTGCGACCCGGCCGATCGAGCAGCTTCGGCTCGATCGCCCATCGTGTCAACGAGTCTCGACGCGAGATGCGTCCCGTCACCGCTGCGATTCACGCGCCCGCGGCAGCTGATATTGGGTCTTCATCCGAGATCGGACCTTGGGTGATAGTGAGCCGCGCGGAGGGCACGAGTGGCTCTGGCATCTCGGGCGCCGAACACACTGGCAAATCGGAAGTGATCGAATGGCTTCACAGTCATCCGCCATCCCGGAGCCGGTTGGTCGCATTGCCGAGCGTCACCGGCGAATTTTCGCGTCCGGCTTCGGCGGCTTCAAGACCGTCACTCGAGAGGGAAGAGTTGCGCGCAAGCCACTCCTGGAGGGCATCCCGATGAACAACCATGCCCCTGCGTGAATACCGGAGATAGCCCAGTTTTCGAAACCGGTTCATGTGAAGTGTGATGACTTCGCGGGACGTGCCGACATATTGGGAAAGCAGCTCATGGGTCAGAGGGGGCATGCGGATGACCCCTTCGTTGCCTCGAAACCCCAATCGCTCCGACAACCGAAGCAGCGTGCGGGCCACGCGCTTGCTGATGTCATCGATGGAGAAACTGACGATTCGCTGGGTCAAGCCAAGGTTTCGCTGCACCAAAACCTGCACTAGGGCCACAGCGAGGCGGGGCTGTCTGGTGGCAAGACTTTCAATATCGGAAGCGAGCCAAGCCATGAGCCTGGTTTTTTCAAAAGCTCTGGCCTCCTCCGACGTGTGCCCGAGCCTCAAAAATGCCGCTTCTCCAAAGAACTCGTCGGCCCGATAGATATCGACCACGACCTCCTGGCCGTCGCCGGTGAGACGAGAAACCTTCACAGTGCCCTCGATCACGAGATAGATACTGTGGGAAGGTTGGTTCCGGCCGTAAATCAGGTCCCCTTTTCGGTACTCCACAACATTAGAGCAAGGCAGATGGGCGAGCGGATCCTCCAGGGGGATCCGAGGTGCGAGCGTAGTCGGAGTGGATGCCATCATAAGTAACTCCTCCGCAGAGCAATTCGGGTTGCGCGTCGTCTGCCCTGCCGAAGCACGTCCGATGCCAAAATCAATCCCGGCGGCGGCGCTGTCCGCCGACAGGGGGGGCGTCTGACCGAGTCGATTCCGATCCTATTGTCGGCGCCCGGGAAACCGCCACTTGCCATGGCCGTTGGCTGCCGTAATATCGATGCGGGGGGACGCTCGGATCGACACCGATGGAAACTGATCGGAAGATTTTGGACCAGGGGTGTCAATTTGGAACGGATGACCGATCGCCCGAGCCAAGAAACCGCGCCGCACCCCCTCCCTCTTCCTTGGGTCGGCGTCGCCCCGGGAAAGATCCTAGCGGCTTATCTCATGCGACCGATCTATCGAAAGGCAGTCTCATGACAGGATGGGTGTCCCCCGATCCAGCGTGGGAGCGAGCCGGGTTGGGCCGCTGCGCTGCCGGCGTCCCTGGAGAACGGGCCGGGCATTCCACCAGAGTATCCTGGAGGCCACCTCTCTGTTCCCGGATACATTTCTGTCGTCTCAAAGAGCGATCGAGCGGCAATGGCAGATTCGGTCGAAGCGCGGCGTCCTTCCGGGTCGTCGCGGAGTCGAGTCCGGCGCGCACCTGCCTGCCAATCGCAAATAGAGTTTTTGGACCAAAGGCACTCCATTCTCCCTCCTCCGAAGCAACCGTACCGGACGCACAGCGGGAGGAGTTTTTTCGGCTGCGGTACCGAGTATGCTGAGGAACGGTTGTCGCCCGCAGAAGGGGATATTTGATCGCCGCCCCTTAAGTGCCCATTTGCAGACAGTTCAAAAGCGGGCGGTCGACGGGACTCGAGATGACACACGGCGTTCGTCGGCATTTCTGTCGGTCGAAATTCTGCCCGACCGTTTGCTCGAAGAGCCACGAGAGCGCCTGTAACACCACCGAATTCGTGGCCGCCCAGAAATACGACCGCTCACCGGGAGATGGGTTCCAGGATTGATTCAGACGCGCAGAGCATTGGGATTGCGCAACAATCCGGAAGTTCATCGAAGAGACGGTGCCAGACTCTTTTTGGACAGCGATTTTCTGGGGGACCCGACGAGGCGACCGGCATTCTGGGGCTCATCGATTTTGCTGGAGCGCACCTTATGGAATCCGGGCCGAGGACGAACAAGTCATCCCCGACATCCTGCATTCGAACGGGCGCGTGTCGACCCTCTGAAGTGGAAATTGTCACGGTCGCTACCAGTCCGCCAACGGCTCGGGAGAACCCTGATGAGGAATGGCCGGCAATCCACGACGGCGGCCACCTCCCAGATCTTCACATGCCCTGAGATCTTCCATCGGGAACTCATAAAGGTTCTGAACCGGGATGCGTCGCCAGCGGCGGGCAGCTGCTGAGCGGAGCTATTTGGGCGCCGAGTCCTTCCGCGTAAAATCGACTCCGTCCGTCTGAAGCCTTTCGAGCCGGCCGGCGTCGAGGTTGTTTTCGGCGCACACCACCTCCTGAACACGGGCGCCTTCACGAAGCATCATGGTGGAATGGATCGTCCAGGGTCTGGTCAGGACCTTGGGATCGTCCATGGTGGCCTCGTAGTTGATCTGGTCCTTGTTCACTCTGGTATAGCGCTCGGTGACGTGAAGGGCCTCGGAGTGAAAGGTGCCCGTGCCCTGCATCCAGGTCTTGTCGTTAAAGCCGGTCACATCCACTATGAGAGTGTCCCCCTCCCAGCGCGCGACCGAGTCTCCCATGTAGGTCGGGACCAGGTCGTCGGGATGCGGCGCGTTCACCGGAATGATACGGTGGGCGCCGCCATATTCGTAGAGGATGACGATCAGGTGCGCGGTTTCGACGATCTGGACTGGATAGAGCCCCAGCGTCGCCGCTCGAGGCACTCCAGGAGGCAGGCACCGCGAGGTGGGATCGTCGATCCCTCGGCGGTTGAAGTACTCCAAAACCTTTTGAGCAGCCCACGGCTGATACGGGGCCGGCCCGTCGGCGGACCGCTCCGTGGACGACTTGATCCGCTGTGCCAATGGATCGCGCCCGCTGCCGCCCAGGCCCAATCCGGCATTGGCCTCTTCCCAACTTCCGCGCAGCGTGCTGCCAGGCTGCCAGACGCCCGTCAGATCGGGCTTGCCATCGCTGGCGCGCGGAACCGAGCTCGTCCGCGAATTATTGACAGAGTTCCGCGTCCCCGTCTGGGCAGTCAGCCAGAGCGGCAGCCCGATGACGGTCGCGAGTAAGACCGTCCGGTAACCGCGCATCACGGCACCTCCACGGCGGGAGCGCCGCCGCCGGCGCCGGTGTCAGCGGGCGGTCCGAAGATCATCTTCTTGCCATCCGACAAAGTGATTTCGCGCGAATGGGCCCAGTTCGTACCGTCGCGCGCGCGCCACCCGAACACGGTGATTGTGTCGCCAGCCTTCATGGTGACGTCCTTCTTCCAGCCATTGCGGTAGAGGACATTCGGAGGGTAGCCTTCCCACTTCCAGCTCACCACGCTGCCCTTGGGGTCCTTCACATCGAGGTAGATGAAGCTGTGCGGATTGGTCCACTCGATTTTGGTGACGACGCCCGTCACTGTGACGGGCTTGTTCGCGTCGTACTCGGCGCCAAATGAATGGTGGGCCCGGAGCGGGGTTGTGCAACAGGTAAGGGCGACAGCCAGCACTCCGACTTCGAAACGCGGTCGTCCCATCAGCCACCTCGGCTTACCAGTTTACTCCCGCCAGCCGATTGGCTACTCCAGGCCGAAGGCCAACAGAACGTTGCCGGAGTTGCTGCCCGTGACGGCGTACCCGGAGCCAATGAACACCATGCCGCCCGCGATAGTGGGGCCGATCGAGCTGATGGCGCCGCCTCTGGCAGGGACCTTGTTCACCGTATCGAACGAACGGGAGGTGTCATATTCCCAGATGACCCTGCCATCGTCGGTCGACAGCGCGTGCACCTTTCCATCGGAGCCGCCCACGAAAGCCACACCGGCGATAGCCGACGTGGCGGCCGAGTTGTTGACCCGCGTTCCGGCTTTGGCCAGCGGCGTGTACCACAGTTTCTCTCCAGTGGCCAGCTGCACGGCAACCATGCCGCCACGGCTAAGACCATAGTAAAGTGCCCGCTCATCGGCGGCGCCGCCCCAAACAATGCCGCCCAGCCGCGCCAAGAAGGCATTGGGCCCAGTCACGTTCGGATCGCTCGGTGCCACGTTGGTGTGCCACACGACCGCGCCTTTATTGTCGGGATCGAGCGCGATCACGCTGCCGTCCTTAGTAGCCGCAACCAGCACGCTCTTCCCTCCCGGCAGTGTTCGCAGGATGGGAGAATTGCCGATATCGAGATCAGGGCCGTTTTCTGACGGGCAATTCTCGGTCTTCGACGGGCCGTTGCAGCCGCCCAGAAAGGCATCGCCGGCTTGCGCTTGGAACACCCACCGCACGTTGCCGGTATCGATATCGACGGCCATGACAGCGTCGGTGGTCGACGGAGCCGGTTCGGTCTCGGCGTCCCCGGTGCCGAAATAAACGGCGTGCCGCTTCGCGTCCACGGTCGGCGAGTTCCAGACCGAGCCGCCGGCTGGCGCGTAGAGTTGAACGCCCTTCGAATTCTTCCGCGTGGGTTGGGGCTCGTCCATCACGTATCGTTTCCAGATTCGCGCGCCGGTGCTGGCGTCGAGCGCCAGCACGCTGCCGCGAGAGGTGCAGCAGGGGTAGTCGAGCGTCGAGGCTGTGAATTCCTCCGATGAGGAGACGGGAACAAAAAGCCGGCCGTCATAGTATGTCGGCGCCGCTGTGATGCGAGCAACGAAGTGATCGTCGACCTTGGCGATCCACAGTTCGTGGCCATCCCGCGCATCGAGGGCATAGACGTTGGCGTGGGCGTCGCCGAAAAATATGCCGTACTTGGTATTGCCGCGTCCTTGAACCGGGCCGACGCTGACGGCGTTCCGCACGCTCCCTTTGGTCTGATAGGACCAGTACACACAGCCCGTCTTGGCATCCAACGAGTAAATGTAGCCGATATCGGTGCCGACGAAAACGCGCCCCGAGACCACAGACGGCTGGCCGAAGGCCGATAATCCGTTGGGATAGCCGAAGGACCACTTCAACTTCAGTTGCGGTACCAGTGCGGGGGTGAGGCCGGCGGCTTTGGCGGTTTGAAAGCGCGTGTTCGTGACGTCGACTCCCCAGCCGTTCCAGGCCGGGCTGGTGGAGGGGTCGGCGAACGGAGGATTGCTCGTGCAGCCGTTCGGCATGTCCTTGGCGTCGCCTTGCTTCAGGCTGCCGAGCGGACGCCCGCTCATAAAGGTAGCCGTCATGCGCTTCTGGTCGTCGGTCAAGTCCGCGCCCTGGCCTTTCATGACTCCGGCGGTGAGCGCCTCATAGATGCGCTCCGGCGACATCTCGCGGATCGCGGCCGGCGACGGCGCCCGCTCCACGTTGGAGTTTCCGTGACAGCCCATGCAGCGCTGCTGAAAGACCGCGAAGCCGGACTCGGTCCCGGCCGATCGTGCCGAAGGATTCGGCGCCTGGGCGTGTGCCGCGCCGGCGCAGACGAAGGATCCAACCATCACCAGCGCCGCTCGACGGAAGTACCGGCTCATGAAAAGATCTCGTGACCGCCTAGGATAGCGAGCCGTAGCCGCAGTTTGCAACAGTGCCGCCTTTGGTCTCCTTTGGCCTATAGGTATTTTGGTTCGGGCGTGCTTGCACCCAGCACACCTTTCACCGGCGAAACTGATTTACCGGCTTGTCCAGCTTCACTGCGGGCGCAGGGATGCGCATTGCGCCCATTAATACTTATTAAATATTGAAATGTCCGTGAGAATTCATACATAAACTCCCTGATGGTTTAGTACTTCCTATGGGAGGGTTCCAACAAAAAGAGGGACAATGGTTCCAAGTGCACTCGGCGGGGTCGCCGAAACGGGTATGGAAATTCTTCTTGTCATCGTGGTTCTAGGGATGGCATTGCGGTGGTACTTCCTTCGTGCGCGGTTGCAGGACCTGGAGCGGAGGATCGAGGAAGTCACCGCAAACCAGACCCAAGTACGGGAGCTAACGGGTCGGATCTTCCGGCTGGAGCAAAGCTTCGCACGGTTGTTGCCGCCGGCACCACCGCGCTGGGATCCACCTGCCTTGACGGCGCGGCCGGCCGGGTTAGCCCTGCGTCGAGGGGAAGCACATACCAATGGCCCATCCCGGGTGCCGCCGGCCCTCCCGGCGCCGTCCCCGCTGCGGCCTCCTGGGGTGCCCTCCCCTCCATTCGAGCCGCGCTTCACGGCTCCGACGCACGCCGGCTGGCGCGAACGGCCGGACGCCGCGCCAGGGAGCTCCGAGTGGGAATCGACTGCTGGTGCGAGTCGGTGGACTAAAGCCGGCGCCATTCTGCTGGCGGTTGGGGTGGCCCTGTCTCTCGTGTATTCATTCGACCGTCTTGCGGCCCCGGGCCGATCGGTGTTGGCTTTGGCGTCAAGCGGCGCGCTACTGGCCGGGGGAGTCTGGACAGACAAGCGCGCGCGAAAGCGCGTGTGGGCTCGCGGGCTGATTGGCGCGGGCTGGGCTGGCCTGTACGCCACCTCCTACGCAATTTACGTGCTACCCGCGGCGCAGATTATCCACAACCCTCTGGCCGGCTCGCTCGGCCCCCTTCTGGTGGCGCTCGCAATGATCGCCCATTCCCTGCGTTATCGGACACAGGCGGTGACGGCGACGGCGTATTTAGCTGCTTTTGGGGCGCTGGCAGCGACGCCTTCGCCACTTGCGTTGGCGGGCCTGGTCCCGCTGGCGGCGTCGTTGCTCTATGTGAGCAATCGGGCCGAGTGGAACCCCCTGGCCTTGTTCGGGCTGGTGTCGACTTATGCCACATGCATTTTGCACCTCAGCTCGAACGCGCCGCTGGCCTCCACACAGGCTTTGTTGCTGGCTTATTGGCTGCTGTTTGAAATCTTTGATCTGCTGCGCGTAGACAAGCGCGTCGTTTCAGGCGGCGTTGCGTGGATGGCGGTTCTGAACGCAGCCGCGTTCCTGTCACTTTTCTATACGCTGTGGGTGCGAAACGCGCCAGACCTGGTTTGGTTGGCGTCGGCGTACGGAGCGGCGCTCTATCTGTCGACCGCGATGACGCGTATCGTGCTACGCCCGCCCCCCTCGTTCGGGCCCGGCAGCGGACTTCTAGCGCGCCTCGAACAGGGGAGCTATGAAGGTGCCATAGGCGTCTCGGCGGTACTGACGGGACTCGCAATCCTCCTCCGGTTACCCGGAGTCTGGGCGAGCATCGGGGTAGCGCTCGAAGCCGAAATGCTCTATCTTGCCGGGGTCCGTTTCCGCGCTCCCTTTCTGCGGCGCTCGGGAGCGACCGCTTTCGGGTTTTCGCTTGCGCGTCTCGCCCTCGGCGACATCAATTCCGCCCAGATCCGGATTCTCGGCCACACCACCTGGAGCTGGACGTTGCCGGCGCTCTTCCACGCCCTCCTCTTCCATGTCAATCGGTTTTATACGAGCCAGGTGCTGCGAAGGCCAACTGCAATCTTCAGCTCGGTTGCAACCGGCATCGTCGCCGTCGTGCTGGCCGCAGAGGTTCCCGGCCGCTACCTGGGAGCTTGCTGGCTCGTTGTGGCGCTCCTGTTGCTGGAGCTCGGGTTGCACCGACGGTTGTTGCAATTTCGAATGCAGGCGTATACTCTGGCGGCGACCGGCTCGTTGGTCACTGCCTACGTCTACACCGTCTCCGGCTTGCCGATGGCGAGTTCTGGGGTGGCGATTGCCTTGGCGGCCGCCTACGTGTTTGCACTGCGCTCGCGCTGGCACGGCGGGAAGATCGAGGCATTCGAGCAAGGCGGCCTGTCGGTGGCCGCCAGCGGCGCCAGCACCATCCTGGCGTGCGTTCTCATTTGGAACACGGTACCGGTGCCGTATACCGGCTTGGCGTGGTGTTTGCTGGCGTTAGTCCTATTTGAGGCTGGCAACCTGGGCCTCCCGTTGGAAATGCGGCTGATGTCGTGGCCGGTGGCGGCGCTGGGAGCCGAAGCGGTGGTACTCATGCACAGAGACGGTTTCGTCAAGTTCGCGGCCCGAGACGTCTGGGCATCGTACCTGACTGCTTGCCTGGCCGCGTGGGCCGCCACGGCCCAAACCGTAATCCGGCCGCCGGCGAACCTCGCTGTCGCGGAGCGTGCCGCCATTACGAACATCCTGGGAGCGTTCGGTGCTTCGTCCGCGATGGCATTTGCCTGGCTTGTGCTGCCGGACCCACTGGTCTCGTTGGCATGGGCCGGACTGGGCATTGCCGCCGTGGAGATCGGCTTGTTCGCGTCTCTGGGAGTGTTCCGATGGAGCGGCAACGCGGTCCTCGCAGCGGCAGCGGTACGTGCCTTGGCGGTGGACCTGAGCCACGCGGCGGGTAATCGGATTTCCGAGCGGATGCTGGCGGTCGTTCCGGTGGTCGCGGCGCTCCATTGGCTGGCTTATCGGAATCGGATTTACACTCGTTTTCTCGAGTACGTACGGCGCAACCTTGTGACCCTGAGAGGGTCCGGAGGGTCGCCGAGCGTGTCGTCGAGCATCGACGCCGGCCCATTAGAATGACAGGCTTTCGCCCAACTACGGGCATTCAGCAGTTCGTAACCGGCCACTTTCGCCTCACAGCACGCAGAAAGAGTGGTCGACCGCCTGCTGGTACCTCGGCTGAAGACGAGCGGTGGGGCCGCCAACTTTGCAGGCTGCGCGCCACGCGGATATTAACGCCTTCGGATATTAACGCCTTCAAGGAAAGACGGGACCCGGCGTAACGTCCGAGCCGTCAGCACCTCACCCCGGCCTTCAACGACGACAAACCTTACGACCCGCTTCCTCAAAAAGGGCCAGATCGCCGATGAGGAGCGGTACTGTAGCGATGGCGCTGGTGGGCGAGGGCTGGTGGCGAGGGGCTTCAACCACCTTCGGATCGATGAGATGAACGCCGCCGCCTTGCGATATGGAGCTCGACGCCCGCTTCCCGTCCTGCGAACTGGCCTATCCGATGTAGTCCGCTGTAGTCCGCGGCGTGGGAGGTTGTCGATCTCACTAATACTCTCACGAGAGGGACGCCGCCCAAAAGCCATACGGCCACGACCCTGAGCCTGGGGAAAGCAAAGCCGGCGGCTTGGGCGGGCGATACCAAGTGGCTGTAGGCATCAGGGATTGCCGGGGTACGGAACCGTGCTCGGGCTCTTCGGGGGGGCCGATTGCGGTTTTGCCATGAAAAAGAAAAACCCTCGCGGGCATAGAGTTTTGTTGAGAATTCATGCTACGTTCAGGGCGGGAGGAGAACCCATGCGTAACTGGTCTATTTTGGTCTCGCCGTTGCTCTTATGGGCCTTCGGCCTCTTCCCTTGTTTCGGGCAATTCGAATCCCAGCCCCGGCTCGGCGTCGGCGTCAAGATGTCCAGTCTTGGCGCCGGCATTGAAGCTGCGACCGCAGTGACGCGCCGATCCAACGTTCGGGTCGGGTTCAACATATTCAGCTACGGCACCGATTTAACAAAAGACGGAATCCATTATGGTGGCGATTTAAGCCTGCGTTCCCTTCAGGTGCTCTACGACCAATACCTGATTGGCCCCCTCCATGTCAGTCCTGGCCTTTTGGTGTATAACGGAAACCAGCTTTCCGCCTCCGCCTCGGTCCCGGGCGGACAGTCCTTCTCGCTCGGCGGCACCGGGTTTGTCAGCTCAGCCGCCGATCCGGTCCACGGCACGGGATATCTCAACCTCGGAACCACGTCGCCCATGGTCTTGATCGGCGTGGGCAATCTGCTTCCCCGCAGCAGGCGGCATTTCGCTGTCAATTTGGAGGCGGGAGTGATTTTCCAGCGCGCCCCTCAAGCCAAGCTCACGCTGAACGGCAGCGCGTGCATCGGAGGCATTTGCCAGCCAGCCGCGTCGAATCCCCTCGTAGAGAACCGTATTCAAGCCGAGCAGGACAAAATCAACCGGGACCTAGACCTCCTCCGTTTCTACCCGGTGATCTCGGTCGGATTCGGCTACAAGTTCTGAGCCATTCCCGAGCCGGAAGAGCAGCGCCCGCGAAAAGTCGCGGGCAGCACCGCCGGCCAGGTAAATCACGAGCCCGAGCGCCATTCCACCGCGCCGCCGAGTTCCGCAACACCGAGGTCAAGGCTTGCCCGGGCCCGCCGCACCACGGACCGGACTGGGCCGGCATAACGCTGCAATTCCTCGATCGCTCCGGGCATGAGCTCCGGGTGAGCGCGCAGCCGCGCCCATTCGGCGGGATGCTCGAGCAGAGCCAGCCATCCGCTCGCCAGCAGACGTGGAAGTGTTTGCGCCGTGCCCACAAACGCCGGCTCGGCCATCGGCACTCCTCCCTTTTCGAGGATGCGCTGCCATTCGGCGCTGGCGGCGGTCGCTTCGGATTGCAGCGGAGAGTCGTCGGGCTCGCCGGTTGCCGCAAACGCCTGGGCGCTCAATTGGCTGAGGCGATCCCGATCGCCACCGTCGGCCCGGGTGGCGAGGATCGCCACCTCTAGACACCAAGGCTGCGCGTATTGACTGACCACATCCACCGGCACGCCGGCCGGCAAATTATCGACAGCGCGCTGAAGCCTCCATCGTCTCTTGCCAGGTACGGACGTTGAGAAACGACAAAGCTTCCTGGATCTCGCCACGAGGGTTCAGTTTTCCGCTCTCATCGCGCTCCTCGGTCAGGCCGTCCGGCCACAGCCCGGTTCCTGGACCGCCGCCAGCACGTCCGCATATCGGCTCAACACCCAGGCGCCCAGTGCCGAATCGAAACGGGCAGGCCCGGGCTGTGGAGGCGACATGGACTTATTATCCCTCGCAATTGCTGTCCACGTGCGAGCCGCGCCGCTGCACAACCCCATCATTGCAAACGGGTTTTGCGCTCATTGCTCTCAGCCTTCGATTCTTCTTTTTGGTCGGGTATGCCCGAAAGTATGCCCAAACCGCCCAGGTACCGCTCCAGTTTCCCTGCTGCCTCGGTGAGGTCCCGGTCGTTCACGATGTTGTAGCGGTCGAATACGCTCCGGGTCTTGTGCCCGGAAATCGCCATCGCGGTTTTCTCGGGAATGCCGGCGCGAACCATATTGCGGACTGCCGTTCGGCGCAGGTCATGGAACAGTAGTCCCTCGAGGCCCGCCTTTTTGCGGGCAGCAGCCCAGGCTTTCTTGAAATTGCGAATCGGCCTCCCCTGGCGGTGGAACACGGCTTGGCAATCTGGATATTTGGTATCCAGAATCTGCTTTTCGAGCCTGAGCCGTTCAATCATTTCCCTGTAAATCGGCAAGGTTCTCGGCTGCTTGTTTTTCGTTGTCCTCGGCGCCAACTGGATTCTGTTCGCCACCAGGTCAACCTGCGACCATTTCACCTTCAGCAGCTCTCCGGTCCTGCAGCCCACGTGATAAGCCACGACAAACAATAGCTGGACACCGTCAGGCAGCACACTGCGGAGTTTCATGTAGGCCTCGTGCTCAAGGAAACCTTCGCGTACATTGTTCTCTTCTAGCATCGGGAAATGCGGAACCCGATTGACTCTTGGAGGGTCACTTTCCGCTGCCAGATAGAACGCACGTTTCAAGATGGCCAGCTCGCGGTTGATGCTCGCGTTCGATGCTTTCTGGCGGCGCCGATAGGCGATATACCGCTTGAGGTCCGAAGTCCCAAAATCAGCCGCACGGATATCACCGAGCATAGGCGTGATGTGCAAGGCAATCCTTCGCTCAACCTGCATCAGACTGGCTCGGTCATTCTCCCTGTAGTCCTGTACCACTTCCGCGGTCAGCTCCCGAATCCTGATGCGCTCCGGTGTCAGGCCGGCGAATTTCCCCGTGACCACTTCGCCCAAGCGCCTCTTGAGCAACCGCCCAGCCTCCCGCTCATCGTGGGAACCACTCGACTCGCGGAACACCTGGCCGTTCTTCGAGTACTTAATCCACCACGTCGGCAGCACCGTGACGGTTCCGTCCGGCCGGCGTTTCCGCTGCTGATAGATGCTTCCGAATCCTCGTTTGGTCATGGGCAACACACAAGCACTGTTTATGTTCTCGAATCCAGCGGTCAAGGTCCTCAACATCTATAAACACACGCCGGTCCGCCCGAATGGTCGGAACCTTTCCGCTCGACACCATGTGCTGTACCGCGTCCTTACTGCGGCCGATGTACACTGCGGCCTGGTCAACAGTGAGCAACCGTGGCCGGACCGCCGTAACACTGCCGGCAGAGTCCTCACGCAGCCGTTGAGCGACCTTGTCAGCCAGGGCATCGAGCAGAGCGTCAATGTTGAGGCCGGGTATCAATGCTCACTCCCCGTGATTCCAAACGTGTATCTTGGCGGCCAGCGGGTCGTCGGGATATTCCATGGTGTATAGCCTGAACAGTCCCGCAAGCTCGTTTCCGTCGCGCGTTTGGCACACGCAATCGGTCAGCGCAAGCAATGTGCTATTGCCCGACCGCTCTGCTAATGGCCGCAGGGCTGCGAGAAGGCGACATGCCAGGTCTATCCCTTCAGGTTCAGCTGTCACGTTCGGTTCGCTCATCGCTTCTCCCTTTCTCTCTTGGCTGATTCGGCCGCGTGTCGATTGAGGTAATTCACGGCCCAAAGCTTGAGTAAGCTGCCCTCTTTGTAGCGCGGGTCTTGTATAATCCGTCTTGCGCTATCGAGGTTCGATTGGCCGAATTTGGCTTGCTGCTTTTGAATGTTCATGCGGCCGTCTCCCCGTGTTCAAACCGTGCTGCTTTGGCGCTTCGGCGGCCGATTGCCCCGGCCCACGGCATGTGGCAATGGGAAGGAGACGCTGGAAAAGACAGTCTGCGAAAAATGTTCGGCCATTAGACTCACAGCCCGGAAACCAGAAGGCAAGACCACGCCTCTGACCAAGGCTTACGCCGTACCATACCGAACAACCGCCGCCGCTATCGCAGGAGTCAAAACAGTACAGCGTACCGTTGCCGCAATCTTCACTCGGCAGCCCATGGAAAATGGCGACGGCACTATCAGTCCCATCCCTGAGCATTCGGCAACGCTGAAGTTCGGCGTCTGTCGGTTTCTGGCCTTTCACCTCAATCCACACGCCTAAATCCGGCAGCCAGAAATCCGGGAGGTACATCTCGCCGTTGGACAGGTGGAAACCCTCTTTCTCGTATCCCCACCGTGTGCCCATCTTGTCGAAAAACACCGCCCATCTGGCCTCGAGGCGGCTGCGGAATCGGTAGCCTTTGTTGCGCGTTTCAATTGCCTGTAGCATTGAGTCCTCACTTACGCTGCTTTCTTCTTTCGTTCCGCCCGTGCGGACTTCAAATATTGCCCCAGTTCGCAACGGCACGGTTCGGCGTAACTGGTCTCATAGTCGCCGGCGGCAGTATGAACGGATTTGAGGATTGAGATATACCCGTCACCAAAGCATTCATCGCAGCCTTGGTGCCGTGTATTGTCTGGTGCCTTGATGTCTTGTGCCGCGGCCTTCACTTCGGCAGGCGGTGGACACCGCATCGAATGGTCCAACAGGTGGTCAATAATCTTTTCCAAATGCGCTTCGGTATTGACATGGCTGCGCAGGATGCGCTTGTATTCGTTGATAAGTAGGGTTCTGTCTTCACCAGGTGCGGGTGCAAAAGGCAGGCCCAAAAGACGTTTGATTGCGATTTTTAAAACACTATCTGAAAGCATTGTCGATGTCCTCGTCTATTAGTTCGGATTTAGTCTTTGGCGGTGGTGCCGCCTCGTCTTCCCAACGTTCCCCGTTCAACCACGTAGCGCCGTACGGCCGTTTGACCGGTTCGCGCTGCAACATCTCTGACTTCTGCGCACGGGTTGCGGCCATCACAACCTCGAACCGCGCTTCGGTGGTAACGTGCCTGCGAAATGCAGTCCAGGCGTCCCGCTTCGCCCGCTTGTGCCAATAAATCGCCCACCACGAGGCGAACCACGCCTCTTGTTGAGGCGTCACCTCGCTAGCGAAGTCATTCCTGTTTTCGGAACCAAGAGGGGGTTTGGTTTCTTCTAGGGGTCTTTTCTGAAGGGGAAGAAACCCACGGACATGCGCAGCGTTTTCCAGCTGCGCGTTGGTTTGTTCTTCACTTCTTAACTTCTTCTTCTGTGGCCCTCGTCTGGCCCTGCAAAGTCCCTGCAAGGTCCCTTGGTATGGCCCGCATTTTTTCTTCTGACTGATAAGTAGTCCAGTTTTCAATAACTAACAGGGAATAATGCTTGGCCCTGCCTATGGCCACAATTTCAAGATTTGCCAGGTGCACGAGACTTGCACGAATTTGCTTGCGGGACAAATTGCAGAGTTTTGCAAGGCTCGCCTGACTGAAAATGAAGGCGCCGGCGGGAATGTAAACCTGTTTATGGCCGTCGTACCACTTCGTTGGCTGACGGTTTTGGTGGACACGCCAAGCGTCTTAGCAATGCGCTTGGGCGGAATGGCAGCTTCTTGAGGGTGCGATGTTTCCGATACAGGCAGCTTACCGGCCCTCCCAGGACCTGCCGTAATATTGCCGTGTTTTACGTTTTACGGGAACAGCATAAAACCGCAGGAAACGGAAGTAATGTTACTGCGGTTTCTATCGGTTATGCGATTTTTCCGGAAGTGCTTGAAAACATTTTATGAAGGAAATGTTTGGAGGTCTTCTG
>Ga0306925_10000591_pt1 | contig 26786 bp, 24 predicted proteins | sample flu12Cox44000176_FD_203755 | JGI IMG/M metagenome (GOLD analysis project Ga0306925, IMG submission 203755) | Lab enrichment of tropical soil microbial communities from Luquillo Experimental Forest, Puerto Rico - flux8day.12C.oxic.44.000.176 (v2)... | ecosystem: Environmental > Terrestrial >... | reverse complement strand
CTGCAATTGTTCGATCTCGGTCAGGAAGGCGACGACGTTGCCCTTGAATTCCGCGGGAATCAAAAGCTGCACGGTCGAGGGATCGATCGGCTCGGCGGCCTTGCTGCCGAGATAGTCGTTCACCGCGGCCGCGATGCGCTTGGCGGTGGTGAAATCGGCGTTGCGCAAGGCGAGCCTGACGTTGGGCAGGCGGTTCAGCGCGAATTCGATTTCGCGCTCGATGATAGCTCCGTTGGCGATGCGGCCGACGGTCGGCACGCCACGGGTGATGCTGGCGGCCGCGCCCTCCGCCTGAAAGCCGCCGATCGCAAGCGAACCCTGTGCGACCGCATAGACGTTGCCGTCGGCGCCGAGCAGGGGGGTAACGAGCAGGGTACCTCCTTGCAGATTCTTGGCATCGCCAAGCGCCGAAACCGTGACATCCATGCGGGTGCCCTGGGTGCCGAACGCGGGCAGGTTGCCCGTGACCATCACGGCGGCGACATTGCCGGTGCGGATCGTAGCGCCACGGATGTTGACGCCCATCCGCTCAAGCATCGCTTGCAGCGATTGTTTGGTGAAGGGGATGTTGTTGAGCGTATCGCCGGTGCCGTTGAGGCCGACAACCAGGCCGTAACCGACCAGCTGGTTCTGCCGGACGCCTTCGATGTTGGCGAGATCCTTGATTCGGGACGTCGCTGCTGCGGGAATAGCGGATAGCACCAACGCCACCGTCGCCACGCAGGCGAACTCAAACCGTTTTCCCCAAGAAACGCTTGGCATCCTCTGCTCCCCGCTGAGGGTCTCAAATGGAGCGCACATCACTCCCATGACGGCGATCCGCCATGCACCATGCGAGCGCCGTGCCACGGCGTTCTATGAAGTTAAATGATTGATTTTACGGATAAAAAGGAGGTTGGCCACGCATGGGTGCGAGCCGCCGGGGGCGGCGAAAATGCCCCCCGCGGCAGATTTTGCCGGGTCGTTTACGTTGCATTAACCATGCGCGAGCGATGCTGGGGGCCGACACTAGTGGGGTGGATTTGACATTCGCTAGCCAGCGTACCGCAAAGACGGAAAGCGAATGTCAAATCCAAAACTCCACTAGAATTCCGATATTTAACTAGTGTCCCTTTGGTTCTGACATTCGTAAATAAAGGGGCCGCGACAGGATACGAATGTCAGAACCGGGACACTAGGCGAGAAACGGCAATGCGCATCTCAGGACCGAACGGCACCACTCTCGGCTCTCAGTCCGGCAACGTCCGCCGAACAAGTACCAGCGGTTTTGCATTGCCTGACGCTGCATCAGCCCCGGAGGCCAGGGCGGCGGTGGCGCCCAAGGCAGCCGCAGGTATCGACGCGCTGCTGGCGCTACAGGGCATCGAGGATGATCCCTTGGAGCGGCGCAAGCGTTCGGTGCAGCGCGGCAAACGTGCGCTCGACGTGCTCGATGACCTCAAGATTGGCCTGTTGTCCGGCATTTTCGACGCATCGACGGTCAGTCGGTTGCGCGATGCTGCGGCCAACCTCAAATCCTCTTCCGGCGACCCTGGCCTGGACAAGGTGCTGTCCGAGATCGAGCTGAGGGTGGAGGTCGAATTGGCCAAGGCCGGCCAGTTCTGAAATCGCCTAAACTTCGGTTCCTTCAGGGGGAATCGGCGCCGTTTCCACTCCTTAAGGGCGATATTGTCTGTCACAACATGCCACTATATAAGGCGCCTGCGGGCGGGCATTTTACCACCTGCCGGTGTTGCGGATTCGAGGTTTCGTAACGGGTAGTTGCCACGTATCGACCCAGGAACTTCGGATAGAGAGCGGCATTAGATGCGTTAATTTTTTGCTGCGGCTTGATCTGCCGAAGTTCGTGTAAGAAGTGCGGCAACGGGCTTTGGAATCGGGCACTCGAACGTATAGATGGGCAGACCTTGGAAAAGTTGAAGAATTATCGACCCTCCGAAAAAGAGCCTTTCATGAACGACCGCCAGCGCGACTATTTTCGCGCCAAGCTTCTGGCGTGGAAGGACGAGATTTTGCGGGAATCGCGGATCACGCTGCAGACGCTTCAGGAGGAGAACGTCAATCATCCGGACCTCGCCGACCGCGCCTCGTCGGAGACAGACCGCGCCATCGAGTTGCGCGCTCGCGACCGGCAGCGCAAGCTGATCTCCAAGATCGATGCGGCATTGCAGCGCATCGAGGACAACACCTACGGCTACTGCGAGGAGACGGGCGAGCCGATCTCGCTCAAGCGGCTGGAAGCGCGCCCGATCGCGACGCTGTCGGTAGAGGCGCAGGAGCGGCACGAGAAGCGCGAGAAGGTTTACCGCGACGAGTAGATTCGCAAACGCCGTTACCTGCCCATTGCGCGTCGTACTTCGGCCCTATCTCGATTGCTCGATTGCGGCCGCAAGGCGTTGCGGATCGTCGGTGCCGATGCGGCGGATCTCGCCCGATTTAAGCCGAAGCTCGACGGCGTCCAGACCGGACACGTTGTAGAGCCGAAAACCCGGCGCCATTCTGATGCCAAATCCGTTCCACCAGTGGTTGCGCACGATCGCAACCCTGTCGATTTCGTCGAGCGCCAGAGAATAGCTCCACAATCCCGGACCGAAGTGCCAGCGCAGCTCGTTGTCAGTGATTTCGACGGTGAGCGAGTTGAAGACAATGGCGAGCGCGATGGCAACGATCGGCACGAGAATCATCGACATCTGTCCGGTTCGCCAGATGATGGCAGCCCCGAGCAAGCCGATAGCGAGGCAGACCGCGAGGGTCAGAGTTCCCGGCTGTGTGTGATGATAGGAAATGGGCGTGCCCTCGGATACGCCTCGCTCCGCTGCATCTGACAATGCAGCGGAGCGATAAACCTCTCCTTGAGAGGCGTCAGCAAATTCCCTTCAAATATCAGTTCGCCAAGGGGTCGGGGCGTATCTGCACCTTGAACACGCGCGGCATCGCTTCCTTCCCGCCTTCGCTGTGGAAGTAGGCGCGCGTGCCGGTGGTCGTCCAGAGCGCGCGGCCTTTCCACCCCGCATTCGCATCGTCGATCCGCCCATCGGCGCCCTTCGAGAAGAATCCGAGCGGGTAGGGGACGCGAAGGTCGACGAACCTGCCGTTGACCAGCGCAAGCAGTGATTCGCTTCCGTTCGCCATCGCGATCGGCACGTCCTTGCCAAGGCCCAGCGTGTTGTAGAGGTCGACCCAGATATAATAGGCGTGGTTGGCGCTGCCTTTTTCGTCGACTCCCTTGAATTGCGGTCCGGGCATCCGGTAGAGCGTCCAGCCCTCTGCGCATTGTTTCCCGGTCGCCGCGTTCTCGCCCGAGAGCGGCTCCTTGCACTTCGAGCGGTCGAAGCTCGCCATGTGCCCGCTGGCAAGCACGGTCCAGGCGACGCCGTTGGAATCGACGTCGACGCCGCGGGTGCCGAATGCGCCCTCCGGCGGCACAAAGATTTCGGAAACAGCGGTCTTGGCGGGATCGCTTCCCGGAATCAGGCGCACCAGTGCGCTGGGTTGCGAGATACGGGAGAAGCCCGGGCCCATGACCTGGCCCCAGATCACATCGCCCTTGGGGCTTGGCATGACGCCGTAGAAGGCGTCCTTCACCCATTTATCCTTGCCAGGCTCGATCGGCTTGTCCGGCGCCACAAAGGCTTCGCGCTTGCCGCTGCCGCTGACATTGGCCACTGTCGGCGTCCAGCCCTGCGACTTCATCTCGTCGCCGGTTGCGTCGAACTTCTTGGTGTCTACCCAGCCGACCACGCCGCTATAGGGCTGCGCGGCGCTAAGCCACAAATTATCGTTTTTGTCGAAGAACAGATGATGGGTGGTGAAGCAGGTATCGATCAGGCTCCACTTGTCGGTTTTCGGATCATAGACCGAAAGCTGGCGTCCGGATTGCTCAAGCGGCGCGACTTGCGCGGATTCCAGGTTCGATCCTGCCTTGCAGCTTGCGGGATTGGGTGCGCGGCGAATTCTTGCCGTGAACCAGACGCGGCCTTTCCCGTCCATCATCGGATTGTGGATCGAGGTATGGCCATCCCAAATCGCCTCGTCGCCCCAGAACACGGACGGTCCGGCGGGATCGTCCTTGGCGCTCGGCAACTGCTCGTCTCGATAGGGATGCAGGATCAGCTTCGTCGTGTTGCGAACGGGGTCGAGCACCGGCACGTAATCGGAGCTTTCTTCCGGCGAGCCGTAGATCGGGCCGTTGGCGTTGACGCTCGGATTGCGCTTGTCGGTCGAAATCTGGTCGTGCAGGTACATGCCGCGCTTGCCCCATTCCCATGAGGTAATCACAACGTTGCGCTCGAGGCCTTTCGGACGTTCTGGCTTGTCAAAGGGAAGTTCGCCCTTGGCAACGCGGTCGGTCCAGTCGGCAAACATCTTGTAGGCGCGGTCGGGTCCGATGCGGTTGATGCCTAGCGCCATGCCGTTGAGCGCCTGGCCAGATTGCAGGCGGCGCGCCCACATCTCTTCCGAATTCTTGGACTCGCCAAGTTCCTTCACATGCGGACGACGAATATTGTCGCTACCGAGCGCGTGGCAGGACTGGCATGAGTTCTTGATGGTGTCGATATAGTCGCTTTGCGTCTGCATCCCGGCGGGCATGCCGGTCGGACTCTTGTCCGAGCCCGGGAATTCGCTGGTCGGTGGAATCTTGAGCATCGAATACCAGTACATGCCTGGGTAAAACTCCGCCGCCGCTGCCGCGTTCGGCGCGGGCTTTGCCGTCAGGTCGATGGTCTTGCCCGGCGCGATGTCCTGCTTGTCAGAATCGACGAGACCGTAGCCGCGTGACCAAATCTTGTATTTGGCCGCCGGCAATTGCGGGATAACGAACTGGCCGGAATCATTGGTCACGACCATCTTGGCGAATTTGGTCGGAAGGTCGGTGGTTTCCGCGATCACCCAGACGCCGGCCTCCGGTCCGTTCGGTCCAGTGACCTGGCCGCCGATCGCGTCGGGGCCGACGGCAGGGGCCTTCTGCTGGGCATGCAGCGGAGTGCCGCAAGCAACTGTGGAAATCGCGACCGCGCAGAGACCGGCGCGCCAATGGCGTTGAAAATTCATGGTTTGCTCCCAATCAGCGTGGAACTTCATTCGTTCCAGCTTTTCGCAACAATGTCAGATGACGCATTGTTTCAAATAACATCCGACGAATGCGGATGACTGTCAACGTGCTCCGCTGCGACCCTGAGGGCGGATCCAGGGCGGCTGATGCCTTGAATTAGGCTCTTTTACACATCCTGCAGCCCCCGGAAGCGGACATAGGAAGCGCGCATGGTCATGTCGGTTTAGGACCAGATCCGGAAGTGTCCGACCGCAACATCGAGGCGATACGCACGCCTGATCGAAGCCATGCACGCGCGCTTGGCTTGATGTCACCTTGGCGCGAAAATCCCATTGCTGCAATCGTGAGTGTGGTAATTTGGAGTGTGAGGTGGCCAACTAACATCGACAACTGCCGCCGCCACAAATCGAGACTGTCCATGCAGCTCAACGGACATGAAGCGACGCGAGCAGTTAGCCCGAATCCGATGGAGATTTAGCCATGATCTATCAAAGTCGGCGCGACTTCTTGAAGGAAACCGCTGCGGCGGCGTTTACTGTAGCTATCGGGAACGATGGATCGAGCGGCAGAGCTCTTGCTCAGCAAGCGGGTTCTATTCCTCCATCTGAATGGGACTATCGCACCACCATAGAACTTGTTGAAGCCCTGCAAAGCCGCAAGATGTCCGCGGTCGAGTTGACCGATCATGTAATCTCTCGCATCGAAGCACTCGATCCGCAGATCAATGCCGTCGTGGTGCGCGACTTTGACCGAGCCCGCGACGCTGCTAAGAATGCCGATACCGCGCTCTCCCGGGGCGAGCGGCGCTCTCTCCTCGGGATTCCGATGGTCGTCAAGGAATCCTTCAATGTTGCCGGGCTACCCACCACCTGGGGCATACCAGCGTTCAAGGACTGGACCCCAAAGGAGGATGCAGTCGCGGTCAAACGCCTCAAGGCCGCAGGCGCCGTCGTCCTCGGCAAGACCAATGTCCCGCTCGTTCTGGGGGATTGGCAGAGCTACAACGATATTTACGGAACGACCAACAATCCTTGGGATACCGGCCGCACTCCGGGAGGCTCCTCGGGTGGCTCTGCTGCAGCGCTTGCGGCCGGTTTTGGATCGCTATCACTTGGCTCGGATATCGGTGGCTCCCTACGCGTCCCGGCGCACTATTGCGGAGTCTGCGCTCACAAGCCGACGCTTGGTCTCGTGCCGCTTCGCGGCCAAAGCCCACCGGGTGCCCCATCCTTGCCCCGTGAGAGCGACCTTGCTGTCGCCGGACCTATGGCGAGGAGCGCGGCTGACCTCGCATTAGGGATCGACGTCCTCGCTGGCCCAGACGAAGCGCGTGCTGGCATCGCGTACCGTTTGGCATTGCCCGAGACTCGGCATAGTGAGCTCAAGAACTTTCGCGTATTGGTCATCGACGCGCATCCGCTATTGCCAACCGCGGCCGCTGTGCGAGTCGCACTCGATCGCTTGTCGCAACGACTCGTCAAAGTGGGTGTCAAGGTAGGGCACGACAGCCCGCTTCTTCCAGACCTCGCCGGATCAGCGCGGCAATACATGCGTCTGTTGCTGCCGGCGTTCTCCGCAAATTGGCCACCGGATCAATACAAGCAAGCACAAGTCGCGGCCGAAGCGCTCAACCCAGACGACAATAGCCTTGTGGCCGAGCGGAGTCGCGGCGCGGTCTTGAGTCACCGCGATTGGATTGCAACAGATAGAGCACGGGTCGGCCTGCAGCAGCGATGGAGCGAGTTTTTTCGGGAGTGGGATGTCGTACTCTGTCCGCCGATGCCGACTGCAGCCTTTCCCCACGACCACAGGATGCCATATTCGGTACGACGCATCGAGGTCGATGGTAAGGAGTATCCATATTTGGATCAGTTGGTCTGGCCGGGAATTGCCACGACGCCGGGTCTTCCCGCCACAGCGATACCGATCGATCGTTCCGAAACTGGACTGCCGATCGGAGTCCAGATCATCGGGCCTTACCTGGAGGACCGCACAACCCTCGCTTTTGCTGAGCTGATCGAGCGGGAGTTCGGCGGGTTTGTGCCGCCTCCGGGCTACGCCGGCTGAGACCTGGGACGACGCTCTTCCCCAAGGCATCGCGTCGTAGCAGCTCAAACCGGCATACTCGAAGGGATGTCACAGATGAGCAAAGGGCGACATTCTGTGCCTTTAGCGCATTTCCACTTTGCCCCAGAAAGCAGACCTCGACTGTTTGTGAGGTCTTCCGACCCACAATTTACATGATCGAGCGCTTTCACAGCGCGCGCGAAGGCGGCCGGGTGTCACTCGATGGACCAAACCCGTCCGCGGCCACCCCAGCAAGCCATCTAAGGGCAGCTACCAGGTTTCGGCAGCTTGCATCGACGGCGACTCTTTGCAATCAAGGATTTCTGAAGAATTTTGGGATGGGGAAATGGGGAACCGCCGCTTCTTTGATCGCCCGCCGGGCTTGACGGTAGCCGAAATCGTTTCTTTGACGGGAGCTGAATCCTCCGACCCCAATCGGCTTTCGCATCTGATCAGGGATGTGGCGCCGATGGACCTGGCCGGACCGCACGATCTCACTTTCATCGAGAGCAACAAATATCTTCCCTCTCTGGCAACCACACATGCCGGCGCCTGCCTGATGCCACGGCGTCTCCGGAGCAAGGCTCCGCCGGGCCTCATCGTCTTAGCTACCGACGAACCCTATCGGGCGTTCGTCGCCGTGCACCGAAAACTTTATCCGCAGTCCCTGCGGCCGGGCTCGCTGTTCGAGACCAGCGGCATTTTCGAAGGCGCGACTGTCCATCCGACCGCGCGCCTGGAGAGCGATGTCACGGTTGACCCGGGAGCCGTGATCGGCCCACGTGCCGAAATCGGCGCCGGCAGCATTATCGGTGCGACCGCCGTGATCGGGCCCGACGTCACGATCGGCCGCGATTGCGCAATCGGCGCCGGCTGCTCCATCGTGCATTCGCTGATCGGCGATCGCGTCGTGATACATCCGGGCTGTCGCATCGGGCAGGACGGTTTCGGTTACACGACCGACGCGGCCCAGCAGAAAATCCCGCAGACCGGCCGTGTGATCATTCAGAATGATGTCGAGATCGGCGCCGGCACCACCATCGATCGCGGCGGCATCCGCGACACCGTGATCGGAGAGTCGAGCAAGATCGACAATTCGTGCCAGATCGGCCACAACGTCGTGATCGGGCGGCATTGCATTGTGGTGGCGCAGTCGGGACTGAGCGGCAGCGTGACGCTCGAGGATTTCGCCGCTCTCGGCGGCTCGGTTGGCCTCGCGCCGCATGTCACGATCGGGCGCGGCGCGAAGGTGGCGGCCCGCTCGGGCATCATGCACGACGTCCCGCCGGGTGAAATCTGGGGCGGCTATCCGGCAAAGCCCAGCAAGCAGTGGATGCGGGAAGTCGCCACGCTCGGCCGTCTCGCCGCGCCGGGCGGCGATCGCTCGGCAAGTCGTTCCAAGTCATCCGAGGAGAGCTGACGAAGTTTCTGGAATTATCGGTTGGACGGCAATTCGGTGGCCGCGCAATTTTTGGCGCGCGACAGCATGCAGTCTTCCTCGCGCGAAATATCTGCGAGCTTGTTGAGGAAGAGATAACCGAGCACGAGCGCTGCGGCGAGCGCCGCGAAGAAGATCGCTAACATTCGATTCGAAACCGGTCGCGGCTCCTCCTGGAGGTCGCGATCCGCCGGCTCTCCCGAGGCTGGCCCATCACTGCGATGCTCCTTCGACACGGCTTTCCATCCTCTTTTGCGATGCGGCCACATATAACAGACGCTTTCTGTCCTTGCCGGCAAATCGCGTTTTCAAAAGTTTGCGGCCTTCGCCAGGGGAGCTGACGAAGGCCGCGCAGGACATCTCACCGCGCCTAGGTTCGCGGTGCGATGTGGGAGCTCGTTTTATCCGGACATCTTCCGGATGATGCCCTAGTGGAGTGGATTTGACATTCGCTGCCCACCCGGCCGCAAGTTCATTAAGCGAATGTCAAATCCTAAACTCCACTAGAATCTTATATTTGCTGGTGGTCCTTTGATTCTAACATTCGCAAAAGTGGCCGTTGAGAAGGGAAGCGAATGTTAGAATCGGACCACTAGAACGGCAGCAGCACGTCCATGACCTGGCTGCCGTATCGCGGCTGCTGCACGTCGGTGATCTGGCCGTGGCCGCCATAGGCGATGCGGGCCTGGGCGATCTTGCTCGAATCAATGGTGTTGTCGCTCTGGATGTCCTCTGGTCGCACGATGCCCGCGACGATCAGCTCGCGCTTTTCATAATTGACCCGAATCTCCTGCTTGCCTTCGACCACGAGATTGCCGTTCGGCAGCAACTGGGTGACGACCGCGGCGACGTTGGTTTGCAGCGTTTCCTGGCGGACGATCGAGCCCTTGCCGTCATAGGAGGAATTGGAATCCGCGGTCAGGAAGCGGCCCGGCAGGAGGCTGCTTGGGGAGAGCAGGCTGCTGCCGAGAAAGGCGGTGATGCCCGAATCGTCGGTGGTCTTGCGGCTGCGCTGGGACTCGTTGGCGAAGTTGGCCTGATCGGTGATGTTGACCGTGACGGTCAGCAGGTCGCCGATCTGATGGGCGCGCTGATCCTTGAAGAACGATCGCGAGCCGTTTCGCCACAGCGAATTGGCGTTATAGGAAACCGCTTCCGGCTTTGGCATCGGCATCTGCACCGGCTTGTAACCCGGCCTTGCCGTCGGATTGTCGATTTCCGAGAGTTTTGGCTGCTCGCCGATCTGCGAAAGTCGGTCGATCGCAGAACATCCGCCTGCGATGCTGACGATGGTCAGCAAGGTGCCGGTGAGGGCGATACGATTGATACTGGCTGTCAACATGTACGTTTACTCGGCTTTTAGAGAGGTCTGCGTGTTGCTGGTGGCGGCGACCGAAACCGGCGCAGCGGTTTCGGTTGCCCCAAGGGTGGATGTTGCCTCCGTGCCGGCGGCAAGCCGCGGCGCGGCGACTGCAATGGCGACCTGTCCGCGGCCGATGACGACACCGGACACCGTGCGTTTGGATTGCAGGTTGAGAACGCTGACCGTGTCGCCCTCGGCGCCGCCGTCTAGCGCCTTGCCGCGCATGGTGAGATAAAGGCCAGTGGTCTCATAGATCAGCGTGACGCCGTCGTCGCGCTGCACCAGATCCGGCTTGCCGAGATCGGCAAGTTTGAGCACCTGTCCGGCACGTAGTTGCTTTCGCATCTGCATGCCCACGGCCTGACCGCGGGTCGCCGCGTCGCCGACGATTTCGGCTTTCGGGCGCCGCTCGATGACGACGTCGGCGGACTTCAGGATCTCGCTGCGCTCGACATTGCGCGTCAACACGGCGACTTCAGCGGTTTCAATCGCAACCCCGGTGAAGCGCAACCGCGTTCGCGTGGCCGAGACCTCGCTTTCGATCTCGAAGGTGATATCGAAGCGGCCGTTGCGCGGGTCATAGCGCACCGAGGCTGCTTGCATGGCGCCGCTGCTCGAGGCCTCCAGCCTCAGATCCTGAACCTCGCGGTCGAACGTCAGGTTGAGATTGGCGGCGTCGCCGAGCCCCTTGCGGTGTTCCAGCGCCCGCGCGACGCGGGATTCGATTTCCTTGCCCTCGATCGTGCGCGCCAGTCGCGTGACCGAAACCGCCTTGATGTCCCTGGTATCGACGCCGATGACCTTGTGCGCTTGCAGCGCCGCGATCACCTGTGCGGTCGGCAGCGAGCCGGTGGTGCCGAGATCCGGCGCGCGATAAATGGCGATCTGAGCTGCCGTGCCGGCGTTCTCGACGATGTCGCCGACCCGCACGATTTCGCTTTCCACCGTGACATTGGCGCGAAGCACCGGAACCGCAATGGTTTCCTCCCGTGCCTGCGCCAGCCCCGTCGCCGGAAGGGCGAGGAGCAGGGCGGCGGCGAGGAGAAGCGAACGTGCGGTCATCATCACCTCCCTCAACGGAACAGCGCGGTGGTCGATTGCAGCATCTGGTCGGCGGCGGTGATCACCTTCGCGTTCATTTCATAGGCACGCTGGGCGGCGATCAGGTCGGACATCTCGGAGACGACATCGACATTGGCCTGCTCGAGGCTGCCCTGGTTGATGGTGCCGAAACCTTCGGCGGTGGCCAGACCATCCTGCGGCGGACCGGACGAGGGCGTGTCGATGAAAAGGTTATTCCCGACCGGCTGCAGGCCGCCTTTGTTGATGAAACGCGTCAGCCCGATCTGCCCGATCACGGTGGAAGTGTTAGCGGCGCCGGGCAGGGTTACCGAGACCTGGCCTTGCTGGTTGACGGTCAGGCCCGAAGCATTTTGCGGTACCGTGATCGTCGGCTGTACCGGATTTCCCTGGGCGTTCACGACCCGCCCGGTGTTGTCCATCTGGAACGTGCCGTCCCTGGTGTACTGGAAGGTGCCGTCGGGCATCTGGATCTTGAAGAAGCCTTCGCCTGTGATCGCGAGGTCGAGATCGTTGCCGGTCTGCGAAAGCGTTCCCTGCGTCATCTGCCGCGGCGTGCCGACGGTCTTCACGCCGCCGCCGATGTCGATGCCGACAGGAAGAATGGTGCCCTGATCGGAGGCCTGCGCGCCCACCCTTCGGATGTGCTCATAGATCAAATCCTGAAAGGCTGCGGTCTGCCTCTTGAAGCCGGTGGTGCGAAGGTTGGCGATGTTGTTGGAGATGACCTGAACGTTGAGTTCCTGGGCCGCCATTCCGGTCGCAGCAGTATGAAGAGCTTGCATGGATGGTCTCCTGAATCACCGCTTAAGCCGGAACGTCGGCGAGTTGCTGAATGGCATTCTTCTGCAAATCGTTCTGTTGCTGCAGCAGATTCGAGATCGACGTGTAGGCGCGCGCGACGTCGAGCATGCGGCCCATTTCGGCGACCGCGTTGACGTTGGACTTTTCGATGAAGCCCTGGCGCACCACCGACTTGGTATCGGCCTGCGCCGCGCCCTGGTCGGCGGTGAAGAGGTTGAAACCCTCTTTCTGGAGACTTTGCGGGTTGGCGAAGCTGACGAGGCGCAACTTGCCCCGGATCGAATCCGTCCTGCCGTTGCCCGCCACCGCCGTGATGGTGCCGTCGGGCGTGATGTTGATGTCGTGATCGGTCGGCTGGAAAGTGATCGGACCGCCGGTGCCGAGCACCGGGTTGCCCGAGACGGTCACGAGCTGGCCCTGGTTGTTCAGGTGCAGGCCGCCGTCACGGGTGTAACGTTCGCCGCCCGGCGTCTGCACCACCAGGAAGGCGGAGCCGTCGATGGTAACGTCGAGGGGATTTTTGGTCTCCTCGGGCGGGCCTTGCGAGAAATCGTGAAAGGTGCCGCGATCCTGGACGTAGCTGACGCGGCGATCGAGGCCGACGAAGTTATCCTCGTGCGCCGGCGTATTGAGAAATTCCTCAAACAGCGTGTTGTCGGTCTTGTAGCCTGCGGTATTTACGTTCGCGATATTGTTGGCAATGATGCTCAGCTGCCGCTCGAGCGCCGTCTGCCGCGAAAGTCCGACGAGAAGCGCATTCTCCATCGCTCGTTCTCCCCTGAACGATCCGCGAGCCCTTGCCCTCCCAGGCTTGACTTCGTGGATCCCTTAAACCGCGAGGCTCTCCCAAGCCGCGGTTCACCGAACACACAGCGAAAGCCGTGCCAGTTTGGAAAGCGATTCTCTTTCAATGATTTAGAGGTGTGGAAGGGAGTCGGCGCGGGCGGCAATAAGGTCTTGTTGACCATGTTTGCCCGGCAACTTTTTCCTAGTTGCGGGGCAAAAGAAAGATTCCATTAACCATTGCTACCTTAGCGTCTCGATGGAGAGCGCCGGCGGCATTTGTATCGCGTCATCGGGCCGCCTACCGGCGTCGAAATCCCTTGAAAGATCGCAAACGGGCGGGCGATGGCAGACAACGAACAAGCAGATGGTGCCGCGGAAGCCGAAGTCCCCAAGCCGAGGGGCAAGCTCAAGCTGATCATCGCTGCAGTTGCGCTGCTTGTGATCGTGGGCGGCGCCGCGGGCTGGTTCTTCTTCATGCGGCACAGCGGCGAAGACATGCACGCGGAGGCGATGGCGCCGCCGAAACCGCCGTCCTACGTCGAAGTCCCGGACATGCTCGTCAATCTGGCAGGCTTGCCCGGTGATCGCGTGCAATTTCTCAAGGTCAAGCTCGTGCTTGAGGTCAAGGAAGAGAAACAGGCCGAGGCGATAAAGCCTTCATTGCCTCGCGTTACCGACATCTTTCAAACCTATCTGCGAGAGCTGCGACCGAGCGATCTGAGCGGCTCGGCCGGCCTTTTTCGCCTGAAGGAGGAACTGACGCGGCGCGTCAACCTGGTGCTGTCGCCGTATCAGGTCAGCGCCGTGCTGTTCAAAGAAGTCGTGGTTCAGTGACGGGACGGATCTAGAATCATGGCGGGCAACGATCCAGTCGATCAGGATGCGATAGCGGCGCAGTGGGAAGCGTCGCTCGGCTCCGAGGATCCGGTCAAGGCTGCCGAATCGGCGGCGGCCAATGAGCTCACCGAGACCATGGCGCTGCAATGGGCCGCCATGGTCGAAGACGGCAGCCGCGATTTCGGCAGCGGCAAGAATGGCGGCGAGCGGGTTCTGTCGCAGGAGGAGATCGACAATCTGCTCGGCTTCAATGCCGGCGAAGTCAATCTCGACGACAATTCCGGCATCCGGGCAATCATCGATTCGGCGATGGTCTCTTACGAGCGTCTGCCGATGCTCGAAATCGTGTTCGACCGCCTGGTGCGGCTGATGACCACCAGCCTGCGCAATTTCACCTCCGACAACGTCGAAGTCTCGCTCGACCGCATCACTTCGGTGCGTTTCGGCGACTATATGAATTCGATTCCCTTGCCGGCGGTGCTGTGCGTGTTCAAGGCCGAGGAGTGGGAGAATTTCGGCCTGGCGACGGTGGATTCGAGCCTGATCTATTCGATGATCGACGTTCTGCTCGGCGGCCGCCGCGGGCAAACCTCGTTGCGCATCGAGGGCCGTCCGTACACGACAATCGAAACCAACCTCGTCAAGCGGCTGGTCGAAGTGGTGATGGCGGATGCCGAACAGGCCTTCCGGCCGTTGTCCCCGGTTACCTTCACCATCGACCGGTTGGAAACCAACCCGCGCTTCGCCGCGATCAGCCGGCCCGCCAACGCCGCCATTCTGGTGAGGCTGCGCATCGACATGGAAGACCGCGGCGGCAATGTCGAACTGCTATTGCCCTATGCGACCATCGAACCGATCCGCAACGTCCTGTTGCAGATGTTCATGGGCGAGAAGTTCGGCCGCGATCCGATCTGGGAAGGCCATTTTGCCACCGAAGTCGCGCAGGCCGAGATCGCCGTCGATGCTGTTCTTTACGAAGCCGACATCCCGCTCAAGGAATTGATGAAGCTCAAGGTGGGCGACACGCTGCCGCTGGACATGCGAGCCGATGCGCTGGTGGCGGTGCGATGCGGCAACGTCACCCTGACGGAAGGCCGGATGGGTCGGGTGGGAGATCGCGTGGCCATCCGTGTCACCAAGCAGCTCCGCAAGCCCAACACCACCTTCGCGATGTTCGAGAAGGCCGACGAGCAGACCAAGATGATGGAGGCCCAATGAGTCACTTATTCGGAGTTGCGATCGAGAGTCTGGTGGCGATCCTGCTCGTGCTCACGATTGCCTATTGCATGCTGCTGAATACGCGCCTGAAGCGGTTGAAGGCCGACGAACACTCGCTCAAGGCAACGATTGCGGAATTGATCACGGCCACCGAGATCGCCGAGCGCGCGATCGGCGGCCTCAAGCTTACGGTGCGTGACGTGAACGAGAATCTCGGCAATCGGCTGAACCTGGCCAACGAGATGTCCGAGCAATTGAAGAAGCAGCTCGCCGAAAGCGAAAGTGTGGTGCGGCGGCTCTCCAGGATCGCGACCGCGGCGCGGCCGCCGGAGCCGCGGCAGGCCGCGCCGGAGACCTCGGCCGCCAAGGCGGTCGCCGCGGCGGCTCAGGCATTCAGCGATCGCAGAAGGTCCAATGGCCTGGCCGCATGAAATCATTTCGTGACATTCGCGTCATTCCCGTCGTCCTGGTTGCGATTTTCGGCCTTGCCGTGCTCAAGATCGCGGGCCTCGTGATCGACGGCGGTTATGTGTTCGAATACCGGCCGGATGCGGCCCAACCGTCCTGGGCTCAGGAAACCTTCAACTTTCCCGGCAGGAACAGGATAGAAGCCGCTGACATCACGGGCTCGGTGAAGGAGAAACCGAAGGAGGAAGCGGCCGCCAAGATGGCCGTGCCTGAGATCGGCAAGGCAGAGCCCATGCGTGCCGAGCAGCCTCAAACCGTCTCGCCTTCCGAGCGCGCCATTCTCGAGCGCCTCCAAGCGCGTCGACAGGAGCTCGAAACGCGTGCGCGAGAAATCGACATTCGCGAGAGCCTTCTGAAGGCCACCGAAAAGCGCGTCGAGGCGCGCGTGGAGGAGCTGAAGGCCGTCGAGTCGCGGATCAGCACGGCGACGGCGCAGAAGAACGAAGCCGAGGCGGCGCGCTTCAAGGGAATCATCACCATGTACGAGGGCATGAAGCCGAAGGACGCCGCCAAGGTGTTCGACCGGCTGGAAATGCCGGTGTTGTTCGAGATCGCCTCCCAGATCGCGCCGCGCAAGATGGCCGATATTCTCGGGTTGATGGCGCCGGAAGCGGCCGAACGCCTCACCGTCGAAATGGCGCGCCGCGCCGGAACCGACAAGTCCGCCACCATGGAGGACCTGCCGAAGATCGAAGGCAGGATGCTGGCGCCGCAAAAGGCAAATTAGCGGGGATGTTTAACAGCTCCTTAAACCGCCAATTCTAGATTCGAGCGGGCGCGGTGCGCCTGGTGGGCCGTTCCAACATTCGCATCACGTCGCCGGCAGGTTTTGCGAATTCTGGAATTGAAGGCCGGCTCGGTTCTTGAATTGAAAGACTTAGGCCCAATGGCGCGAACGCCTGCCGCTGGATTTTGGTCGCGATTGCGCGCTTTGCCGCGGGCGCTTCCGCATTGCAAGGGCTTTACTCCACGGCTGGCTGCGGCACTGGCCGGTATCGTCCTTCTTGTCTTTGCCGGCGCCGGCCACGCCGAGCCGGTGAAGGGTGAGGCCACTTTCTCGGCAGGCGGCGGCTTTGCCCGGCTGGTTCTGAAATTTTCCGAGGATGTTGCGTCCGAGGTGACGCCGGCCGGATCGATCATCGTGATCCGGTTCGAGCGTCCGGTGGACCTCTCGATCGACAGGCTTTCCGACGCGGTGCCCGACTTTGTCGGGTCGGCGCGGCGCGATCCCGACGGCATGGCGATCCGCCTGTCATTGACGCGCAGGGTGACCATCAACACCATGACCGCCGGCGAACGGTTGTTCGTCGATTTCCTGCCCGACTCCTGGAAAGGTCCACCGCCTGCGCTTCCGCAGGATGTCGTTCGTGAACTGGCCGAACGGGCAAGGGTCGCCGAACGCGAACTGCGTCAACAGCGGGCGTTGTCGGAAGCCAAGAAGCGCCCGCCGATCAATGTCCACGCTTCGGTTCAGCCGACTTTCGTGCGCTTTGTATTTGAACTGCCCGAGGGTGTCGGCATTTCTTCGGTGCTAAACGAACAGAAACTCAGGCTGTTGTTCAGCAAGGTGCTGGTGTTCGACCTCGCGGATGCCAAGCTGGCCGCGCCGCCAAATGTCACCTCGATCAGCCAGAAAAGCGATAGCGAAACCTCGACGTTGGAAATCGCACTCGTGGGCGATGTCGATGTGCATTCCTTCCGCGAGGACAAGAACTATGTCGTCGACGTCGCTTTCCAGCAGACCGAAAAGGCCGCCGGGCTGCCGTCGGTATCCGATGCCTTGCACGCCTCGATCAGGGCTGCCGAGACGCGAGGTCCCGCCATGCCCGCGACCGCGATGCCGGCCATGCCAGCCGCGCCGGCCGTAACCGACCCCGCCGCCTCCGAAAAGGTTCCCGCGGCGGCAGAGGTGCCAAGCCAGGTGCACGAGGCCGCGCCGCCGGCGCCGGAGATGCCCGCCCGGAAAGCCGGCTCCGAGGCCAATTCCGCGCCACCGCCGAAAATGCCAGTACCGCAGGAAGCGCAAATGCCGGCCGCGCCGATGCAGGTTCCCGCCGTCGCAGCCGAGCCTCCGCCCAAAGCCGCGCCTGCTGCGCCCGCGGAAGCGAAGTCCGCCGTCGGCAATTCAGCGCTCGGCGCCAGCCGCGACAGCGATGGGTTGCATCTGACGTTTTCATTTCCCTCTGCAACGCCCGCAGCCTTGTTTCGCCGCGCCGATACGCTGTGGCTACTGTTTGATTCGACCAGGCCGGTCAACGTCGAGCCGATCCGCTCCCAGATCGGGGCCGTTATCGCTGATGTCGGTATCCTGCCGCTGGAAAAGGGGCAGGCGATCCGCATCCGTCTCAATCGGCCGCAATTGCCCGCGCTCGTCGGCGAGGATGTGCCGGGCGGCATGAACTGGACGCTGACCTTCGCCGACGTGGTTCAGACGCCGACGCAGCCAATCGCAGCGATCCGAAATATCGCCGAGCCTTCGCTCGCAAGCGTGACCGTGCCGCTGCCCAAGGCCGGCCAGCTTCACCGATTCGTCGACCCGGATGCCGGCGACACGCTGTTGGTTGTCACCGCGATGCCCCCGGCGCACGGCCTCATCAAGCGGCAGGATTTTGTCGAGCTGTCGCTGCTGGAATCAATCCACGGGATTGCGATTCATCCGAACTCCGACGATGTCGCCGCCGACGTCGCATCCGACAAGATCATCCTGGGTAAACCCGGCGGGCTCACGCTGTCGCCGGCCGATACCGGCGCCGAGCGTGCACCGACGGCGGTGCGGCCGATTTTCGACCTTGGCGAGTGGCGCCGGAATCGGGACGGAAACTTCCTCGAGCGAGAGGACGCGCTCATTGACGCCGCAGGTGTCGCCGCCCCCGAGCAACGCACCCGCGCCCGCGTCGACCTGGCCCGCTTCTACATGTCGCGGGCCATGTTTTTCGAAGCAGCCGCCGTTCTCGAACTCGCGCTCGCCGAAGCCAAGCCCGGCTCGGAAGACACGGCCGCCGTGATCGTGCATGCGGTTGCCAGCATCCTGATGGGACGCCCGGAGCGGGGATTGAAAGACCTCGCCAATCCTGCGATCGGAACCAACTACGATTCCCAGCTCTGGAAAGCCATGGCGAGCGCGAGATTGGGAAAATGGCCCGACGCGCGCGAGAAGTTCAAGAGCATCGAATTTGCCATCAGCTCGCTTCCGATCGATCTGCAGCGTGTCGTGCTCGTTGACGCAATGCGCGCTTCGCTGGAGGTCAGGGATTACTCGAGCGCCGCAAAACGGGCCAGCGAGCTCGAGGTCATTGGTTCGTCGGTGGAATGGAAACCCGCGATTTCGGTGTTGCGCGGCAGGCTTGCCGAAGGGCTCGGGCACGAAAAGGATGCGTTCGATGAGTACCGCAGCACGATCGAATCCGGCGATCGCGCCGCGGCAACCGAAGCCAAGCTGCTCGAAATCGCGCTGAGACAGCGGCGCGAGGAGATCAGCCAGGCTGACGCCTTGCGCGAGCTTGAGACCCTTGCGGTGACGTGGCGGGGCGATGCACTCGAGGTGCAGACGCTGGAAATGCTGGCGCGCATCTACGCCGATACAGGACGCTACGCTGAATCGTTCGCTGCGGTGCGGATCGCCAATCGACTCTCGCCTAATTCGGAAATCGCGCGCCAGGGTCAGGACGCGGCTTCGGCGTTGTTTGCCCAGCTGTTCCTGGGGCAGAAGGGCGACGACCTGCCGCCAATCGAGGCGCTCGGAATGTTCTACGATTATCGCGACCTGACCCCGATCGGGCGGCGCGGCGACGAGATGATACGAAGGCTGGCGGACCGGCTTGTCGCGGTCGATCTGCTCGACCAGGCGAGCGAATTGCTGCAATACCAGATCGACAAGCGGCTGGAAGGGGCCGCGCGCGCGCAGGTGGCGGCGCGGCTTGCGATGGTCTACCTCACCAATCGCAAGCCGGATCGCGCCATTGCGGCCCTTCGTTCGACGCGCATTGCCGATCTTTCCGGCGAACTGCGCCAGCAGCGGCTGCTGCTGGAGGCGCGCGCGCAAAGCGATGTCGGCCGTCACGATCTCGCGCTCGACATCGTCTCCAACCTGAGTGGCCGCGAGACGATCCGGCTGCGCTCGGACATCTATTGGGCGGCGCGGCAGTGGCGCGAGTCCGCCGAGCAGATTGAACTGTATTATGCCGACCGCTGGCGCGATTTCCGGCCGCTCAATCCGGTGGAGAAGAGCGACATGATCCGCGCGGTGGTGGGATACGCGCTGGCCGAGGACAGCATCGGCCTGGCGCGTTTCCGCGAAAAATACGGACCGCTGATGAGCAGCGAGGCCGACCGGATCGCTTTCGAGACCGCTATCAAGCCGGTCGGATCTTCGGGCGCCGATCTCGCCCAGATCGCCAAGATGGCGGCCAGCGTCGATACGCTTGACGGCTTCCTGCGCGAAATGAAGACGCGATTCCCCGACTCTACCGCGCGCGCCGTGCCGCCGGGGACGGCGAAGGCCGATCCGTTTCCGACCGGCTCCTTGCCCGCAATCGTCGGCGTGAAGCGGGCCGGCGTGGCGAGATAACCACCTGACTATTGCCGCGGATTTAGACATGCGTCGTTTCAGTATCGTCGCGAGGCCTCTGGGCGCGAATGTCAAATCCAAAAAGCCCCTCGACAGATGCCTGCCGGGGCGTCAATTTGCAACGGCGAGACCGGGGAAAAGGAAGGCATCATCATGAGCAAGCCCGTCAAAACCGAAGCCGAACTCGTCGCGATGGCAAGGGCTGAGCTCAAGGTTCACGCTGACGGTCCGGACGGGATCACGATTTTCGCTGTCGCCACGGATGACGGCTGGGAATTCCGCACCGAGGCGGATGAAGAGACCAAGGCCAGGCCGGGCTATGGCGAAAGCGTCGCCATGATCGTCCAGATCGGCGATCACCTCAGCAAGCAATATGACCTGAAAGGCTGAGGTCGACCAAATGCGAGTCTTGCCGGTAACAGCCCCTTAAACAAACCAAACTACTGTCCGGCTCAACGCTCGCCTAGCGCGAATGCGAGGTCACGAGCAACTTCGCGGTGGGCTGATGCGTTATCGCGCCCTTTCACCAACGTCCCGGCCATGATCACTCCTGTCCACTACCCCAATCGCAGCCTGGTTCGCATTTTCGGCCTGGCGCTGAGCGGGCTGTTGTTTCTCTACTCGATCATCGCGCTCTACGGCCTTTTCGCACCTGAAAATCTCACAACAGCAGAACTCGTCGTCGGCATGCTCCGCATTGCGTTGGGCCCGCTGGCGCTGTTCGTCCTGCTCCGCTGGGGCTGGGACTCCGATCCGCTCGACCGCACGGTCAGGCTCATGGGAGAGGTGTTCGAAGCCGATTTTGCCAATCTGAGCTCCAGCACCAAGATCAGGTCGATCGTGCTCGTCACGATGCTCAGCCTGTTGCTGGAACTAGTGCTGATCCGATGGCTGGCGTCGGTATTTCCGGTTTATTCATTCTACAAGAATTTCACCATGCTGGCCTGCTTCCTGGGCCTCGGTTCTGGTTACGCGGTGGCGCAACGCCAGCCCTGCGCGCCCGCGCTGGTGTTGCCGATGCTCGCGCTCTTCGTCGGGGTCATCACGCTTCTGCGCTACGACACCGGGATCATGTATCTGATATTCTCGATTGGCCGGCTGAGCGCGTTCGACCTTCCGGTTTATTTTCTGCTCGGGGCAAGCTTCATCATCTGCGCTTGCATCTGCTATCCCATCGGTCAGCTTTGCGGAAAATTGCTGCACAGCTCGAAATCGCTGAATGCGTATGGCCTCAATCTGATGGGCAGCGCACTTGGCGTCCTGGTCCTGTTTGTAATGAGCCTCTACTGGCTGCCGCCGGTGATCTGGTTCGCGGCGACCGGCGGGATCATCCTCCTTATTGTTCTTCCGCGCGATGTATTCCTGCCGGGGGGGATCGCAAGCTTCTGCATTCTCCTGGCGATCCTGGCATGGCCGGTGCAACCGGAGACGCAGCGAATCTATTCGCCATACCAGTTGCTGGAACGGACGGCCAAACCCGACGGACTGATGCAGATTCTATCGGGCGGCAGCTACTATCAGAAGGTCTACAATTTCGGCGAGGACAGGCGCGGCCACGAAACCGACGCCGATCGCTACGTACGCACCTATTACGAGTTTCCCTACAATTTCAAGAAGGCGCCCGAGCGCGTGGCCATCGTCGGCTCGGGCAGCGGCAACGATGTGGCGACCGCGTTGCGAATGGGTGCGGCTCACGTCGATGCCATCGAGATCGATCCCGCGATCGCGTTTCTCGGGACCAAATATCATCCCGAGCGCCCGTATGACGATCCGCGCGTCAATCTTTCGATCAACGATGCGCGGAATTTCTTCCGCACGGCTCAGCAGCAATACGACCTGATCGTCTACGGCGTTCTGGATTCGCACACCGCGCTCAGCCATGCGTCCAATCTGCGCGTCGATTCCTATGTCTATACGCGCGAGGGCCTGACGGAGGCTTTCCGCCTGCTTAAGCCCGACGGCGTCCTCGCCGTCTCGTTTACGCTGGTCAACGACGCGCTCGGGTTCAAATTGTCAAAGATTCTGCGTGAACAGCCGGGCGCCGGAAAACCGTTGGCGGTGCGGGTTCTCTACGATTCAGCGCGAACAACGGCCTTTATCGTCAAGAAGGGCGGGAACGTGACGATGCCGAAAACGGGCGACTTCGCTGCAATCGGCTTTACCGACGTCTCCGACTATTTCGCGCAGGCCTATCCGGAGTCATCCATTCCGACCGACGATTGGCCGTTCTTCTATATGGTGGAGCGCGCCTATCCGGTCACCTACATGATCGCGCTTGGGATGATCCTTTCGCTCAGTTACATGTTCGTGCGCAGGACGATCGGCTTTTCCGATCCCATCGACCGCAACTATCTGCCGTTCTTCTTCCTCGGCTCGGGCTTCATGCTGGTGGAGACCAAGGCCATTACCGAACTTGGATTGCATCTTGGCGGGACCTGGATCGTCATCGCTGCGGCCATCATGCTGGTGCTGGTGATGGCCTACCTCGCCAACCTGATCGTGACGCGAACCGCCTCGAGGCTGGCGGGGCCGGCTTATCTCGGCTTGTTCGCCAGTCTGCTGGTTGGGTATGGTCTTGCGACCAGCCACGGCCATTGGATGTTCGGTCCGCCCTTGCTGCAGCTTGCGGCGAGCTGTTTGGTGCTGACGATTCCGCTGTTTTTTGCCGGAATCATCTTCTCCAGCCTGATCGCGAGCTCCGAAATCAATATCTCCACGGCGTTTGCCTACAACCTGATGGGCGCGCTGTTCGGCGGCGTGATGGAATACAACTCGATGTATTTCGGCTTTGCCTTCCTCTATCTGCTCGCCATGGGATTTTACTTCATCGCCTTCGCGTTCTCATTGAAATCCAGGGCATTGCTTCAGCCAGCGGAGTGAGAGCCGGCAGGCGGAAGAAGAGACGGAGAGAGCTGTGCGCCGGCTCCGCTCGCCGACAGTCGCCCGCGGGCGAGGTTCGCCTCAGCCAACCGCGGCGCGGAAGATGCGCATGTAATTGCCGCCGGCAATTTTTCCGGTCTCTTCGGGTGAGAGACCACCGCGCAACATCGCTGCGACGAGCTGCACCCAGCGTGCGTAATCCTGCATCACGCCTGGATTGACCTGCTGATCGGTGCCGATGCAAACGTGGTCTATTCCGACCACGTCGATCATTTCCTTCAGGCCATCGACGTATTTTTCGAGGCTCGGGAAGAAGTGCCAGATCCCTATGGCGCCGCCGGTTTCGGCGATCGTGCGGGCATGGTCAGGGCTGATTTGCCTTGCCGCGAGCGGAGTGGGTCCCATAGCACGGGATCCGGACAGCGCGGTGTGCGACAACAGTAGCGGCCTGGTCGCAACCTTGACCGCCTGCTTGACCATTTCCTCGGTCGCGTGCGCGACGTCACAGACAAATCCGAGCCGGTGACAGGCGCGAATGACCTCGGCGCCATAGGAAGTGAGCCCATGATGGGTGACGATGCCGGTCTGGAAGTCGCCGATGTCGTTGGGGGTGTAGTGCACGAGCTGAACGTGCCTGACGCCGCGCTGATGCGCCTGTTCCAGTCGCTCGAGTTTTCCTTCCAAAAAGTCCAGCCCTTCGACGTCGCCCACGATCGCCGGCTGTCCGGCGGCATGCGCCGCTTCGAGATCGGCTGCGATGAGCGCGCGGCGCAGACCGTGATTGGCGACCATCTCATCCACCCAGGCGAGACGATCCAGGTGATACTGGTAGAGCTGGTTCGGTTCCGGCGTTCGCAACGCGGTCAGCACGCCGGCGGCGTTCCTGCCGAGAACGGGAGCGTCCGGCACGTCGGCGAGACATGCGACCGCCAACGATCCGGCCCGCATGCCCTTGGCGAGGTCGCCGCTGGGAGGAGCACGCGACGTAATTCCGCTCGTGCCGCCATGGGTATGGACGTCGACGGAGATGGATTTGCGCAACACCTCAAGCGCGGCGGTCGCGGATTCGGCGCTCTCGGCGGCGGCTGTCGAGCCGCGCGGTTCCAGCCCACCGGCAAGCACGGCGGCCAGCGAGGTCAGCGCCGAACGCCACATCCATTGGCGGCGCGTGAACGTGTGGCAATGGCTGCAGCAATCCATCGCGTTCATCCGCCATAACTCTGCACGAGGCTGCCGGCCACCAGCGACCAGCCGTCGACCAGCACGAAGAAGATCAGCTTGAACGGCAGCGACACCACCACCGGCGGCAGCATCATCATGCCCATCGACATCAAGACCGAGGCGACCACGAGATCGATGATCAAAAACGGCAGGAACAGGAGGAAGCCGATTTCGAAGGCGCGCTTCAATTCGGAGATCATGAAGGCGGGCACGAGAATCCGCAGCGACATCTCTTCCGGCGTCGCCGGTGGCGGCTCGCCCGACATGTCCATGAAAAGCTTCACGTCCTTTTCGCGCACGTTCTTTTGCATGAAGCTGCGCAGCGGCACGGCGGCGCGTTGCAGCGCATCCTCGACGCTGACCTGGTTGGAAACCAGCGGCTTGATGCCCTCGTCGTAGGATTTCTGCAGCACCGGCGCCATCACGAACGCGGTCAGGAACATGGCGAGCGCGATGATGACGGAATTCGGCGGCGCGGTCGCGGTGCCGAGCGCGGTGCGCAACAGCGACAATACCACCACGATGCGAGTGAACGACGTCATCATGATCAGGATCGACGGCGCGATCGACAGCACCGTCAACAGCGCGATCAGCTGGATCGCACGCTCGGTCACGCCGCCATTGCCCTGGCCGAGATTGATGCTGATGTCCTGGGCAACCGCAGGCGCCGCCAGTGTTCCGGCGGTGATCAGGGTGGCAAAAAATAAAACTCTACGCGGGGAGGCGGCCAGCCTCACGTAGGATTCTTTGGACGTCCGAGCAGGGACGCCATCTCGTCTTCAAGATTGTCGAACCCGCTCTTCGACGGCGCCGGCGCTGGTGCCGGAGCGGGTGGTGGCGTCGGCGGCTCGCTGCGGGCGGCCGGACGGGCGGGGGGCGGCTCAGGTGCGACGGGAGGGGCGACCGTGTCACCGGCCGGCCGGCGAAGCGCTGCTTCCAGGCGTTGCGCCATCTCCGCGAGATTTTGATCCGCCGATGACAGCGGATTGGACTGGGACGGCGGTGGCGGCGGCGGTGCCGGCGGGGCGGCGGCGCGCTCGGCGCGCGCCGTCGGCTTGGGCGCCTCGTTCATTCGCGGCGGCCGCGGGATCAACGGCTCGCCGCGCGACATTCGCGGCGTCCCTTCGGGGCGGGGCTCAGAGCGGCCGCCCAGCGGCTCGGGCGCAAATCCCGCCAGCGGATCGCCGCGGTCGATGCGGCGTTCGGACGCCGGGCGGCGTGTTTCATCGGCAAATGGCGGCCGTGGTTGGCGGGGTGGCGGTTCGGGCATTTGCGGTTCGACATGATCGGAGCCGTCGCCGCGTTGGCCATCGCCATCGCCCCAGCCGGCGGCCGCCTCGGGGACAGGCGCCGCGCGCAACTGCGGTTCGGGGCCCGCCAGGCCGGGCCGTGGCGGCATCTGGTCGCGGCCGGGCATGGCGCGCACGATGTTGGGCTCCACCACGATGTCGGTCGGGCCGCCGATCATCAGGAGATGTTCGATATTGTCGCGACGTACCAGCACAAGCCGTCTGCGTCCGTCCACGGCGGCGGCATCGATGACCGCCAGGCGGGGCATCCGGCTGCGATTGGTATTGGCGCCGAGCCGATTGCCCGCGAATCGCCGTACCAGCCAGGCCGCGACGCCGATCAGCGCCAAGACCGCCACAAACGCCAATAAGAATGTAAGTGCCTGCATGCTCCGTCCCCGGCAAATCGAGTGTTCTTCGGGCCTCTGTTGGTCGAACGCGGATCGAAAGCGACACGCCGGACGGCAAACGAAGCCTCAAAGTCTGGCCCGAATTCTTAATCCCCTGCGGCAGAAACTGCCGCCCTCATAACTTAATAACCTATGAATCGGCTGGGCCAAAATGACTTCTGGCGGCCAGGATACCGATGAATTCGTTGGTTAACGCAGCATTCGTGGCGAAAATGCGCTCGCAGCAGGTCCCGCCGGCCAAATTCGCCTTCCAGACCGAAAGCCGGCCAAAGGCGGCTTTTTAACCGGCTGTTAACCATACACGCGGCAAATTCTGCCTACTTTGAAGCGGCGTCGGGCCGCAGAGGGCTTTGGAAAGAGCCGCGCGATGTCAATCAACGATCTTCCGGCCTTGTCGGCGCTGCGCACCCGGATGCAATGGCACCAGGAGCGCCAGCGCGTTCTTGCCGAGAACGTTTCCAACTCCAATACACCGAATTTCAAGCCGCGTGACCTGGTCGAACTGAAATTCGACGAGAAGGGCGCAAATGCCGCAGCACCGGCGGGATCGCTGGCGATGCTGCGCACGAGCCAGGTCCATCTTTCGGCCTCGGGCGCCGAGCCGACTTTCGATCAGAACCGCCGCGTCGGCTTTCAGACCCGCCCCGCAGGCAACGCCGTCAGCCTGGAAGAAGAGATGCTCAAGGTCTCCGCCAACCAGATGGACTACGCGGCGGCCACTTCCCTCTACAGCAAGAGCCTGCACCTTCTCAAAATGGCGATCGGCAAGGCCTGATGGATTGCTCGGATTTGTTCGAAATGCGGTGGGATTTTTAGGGGAAGCGACATGGCAAGCGATGCAAATGATTTTCTCCGCTCGATGGGCGTTGCCACCTCCGGCCTGCGCGCGCAGGCCGGACGGATGCGGGTGATCTCGGAAAACATCGCCAACGCGGATTCCACGGCGCCGACCGCCGGCGGCGATCCCTACCGCCGCAAGGTGCCGACCTTTTCCTCCACGCTCGATCGCACGCTGGATGCGAAGGTGGTCTCGCTCGGCAAGATCCGGAGCGATCAGACGGCATTCCGCATCAAGTACGAACCGGGCAATCCGGCAGCGGACGCTTCCGGCAACGTCAAATATCCCAACGTCAATCCGCTGATCGAAATGACCGACATGCGCGAGGCGCAGCGGTCATACGAGGCCAACCTCAACATCATCAGCGCCACGCGCCGGATGATCCAACGCACGCTCGACATCCTCAAAGCCTGAACAGAAAGCTTTTAGCCATGGCTTCACCTACCGTCGCTGCAAATGCCTACGCC
>Ga0306925_10000586_pt1 | contig 26858 bp, 27 predicted proteins | sample flu12Cox44000176_FD_203755 | JGI IMG/M metagenome (GOLD analysis project Ga0306925, IMG submission 203755) | Lab enrichment of tropical soil microbial communities from Luquillo Experimental Forest, Puerto Rico - flux8day.12C.oxic.44.000.176 (v2)... | ecosystem: Environmental > Terrestrial >... | reverse complement strand
GAGCGCCTCGACGTTGTTGCGCATCAAGGCCCTCGCCTCGGCACCATTGTCGACGAACAAGGCGAATTTGGCGCCGCGTGAGACCGCCTCGATGCCAAGCGCGCCGGTACCCGCGAACAGGTCGAGCACGCGCGCATCGGCAATGGGGTTGTCGTAGGCGTGGATCAGGATATTGAACAGCGACTCACGCAGGCGGTCCGCCGTCGGGCGAATGTCGCGCGAGGCCGGCGCGGCAAGGTTGCGGCCCTTCAATCGTCCGCCGACGACGCGCATCAACGAACACGCATCCACGCGGCGGAAGCGATTGTCGTGTTCCCTCCCCCCTTGTAGGGGAGGGTTAGGGAGGAGGGTGCCCCTTGAAGGTTTGGCGTGTCTTGCACCCCCAATCCCTCCCCGCCAGGGGCAGGAGAGCGCACTTGCCGCAGGCCACAGGGAGAGAAGGCAACACTCATCAATTCTACTCTTCCCGCGGCTTGAAATCGCGCTTGCCGTGATAACCGCGCCTGGGACGCCGTGGCGGGCCGTAACCATCGGCTTCGGCTTCGTTGCGCGCCCGCCCCTCCTCGCTGCCGCTACGCTGCATCAGCACGCGGCGGCCCTTGCGATCGGCGATCAGGCCGCTCTTGCCCGCCGGCCTGAATGGCTTCTTGCCGCGCGGCGCCGCGGCTTCGTCATGCCCAGAATTTTCCGCCGTCTGATGATGGATCGGCCGGTCGAAATCCGCGCCTGCCAAAAGTGCGATCTTTTCACCGAGTTGCTCGCGCAGAACCCGTGTCTTGACCTCCTCCACCGCACCTTCTGCCAATTCGGCGAGCTGGAACGGGCCGTAGGAGATCCGGAGCAGCCGGTTCACTTCGAGACCGAGATGCGCCATCACGTTGCGCACCTCGCGGTTCTTGCCTTCGCGGATCGCAAACACCAGCCAGACATTGGCGCCGGAATCCCGCTCCAGCGTGGCATCGATCGGACCATATTTGACGCCGCCGATCTCGATGCCCGCTTTCAACTCGTCGAGCTGCGCTTGCGTCACTTCGCCATGGGCACGGACACGATAGCGCCGCAACCATCCCGTCTCCGGCAGTTCAAGCGCGCGCGCCAGCCCGCCATCATTGGTCAGGAGCAAAAGACCTTCGGTGTTGAAATCGAGCCGGCCGACGCTGATCAGGCGCGGCAGGCCTTCGGGCAGATTGTCGAACACGGTCGGCCGCCCCTCGGGATCGGCATGGGTCGTCATCAGCCCGCGCGGCTTGTGATAGAGGAACAGGCGGGTTCGCTCGCGCGGCGGCAACGGCTTGCCATCGACCGTGACGACGTCGTTTGCGGTGACATCGAGCGCGGGCGAATTGATAACGCGGCCGTTGACCGTAACGCGCCCCTGCACGATCCACTCCTCGGCGTCGCGGCGCGAGGCAAGCCCTGCCCGCGCCAGGACCTTGGCGATGCGTTCGCCGGTTTTCTTCGCTTTTGGAGGACGCGCCGGGCGCGGCTCCTCGACATTGCGTTCACGATAAGCCCCCCGGCCGCCGAACGGTGGGCGCTTTGCGAACGTTCTTGCCTCGTCCTTGTTGTCGCGGCGCGGCCACTTCGCATCGTGACGGGATGACCGCTTTTCGCTGCGCGGATGCTCGTGCCAGTCGGAGCGCTCGCCGGAGCGATCGAATCTTTGACGCTCTGGAAATGAAGCATCGCGAAATGGACGGTCTTCGCGCTGGCGCGACAATCGCGGCCGCTCATCGCCGCCGCGCGCTTCGCGCGGCCCACCGTGGCGGGATTTGCCAAATTCTCTCGGCCTGTCAAAACCTCGCCCCTGATGCCGGTCTCGGGGCTCGCGCTTTTGCCATGGTTTTTCCTCGCTACGGTCGCCACGGTCACCCCGATCCCCATAGGCGCGCTGCTTTCGCGGTCGGGCAGCAAACGGCCGGTCGCGCTCGTGCCGATCGCCCTCGTTTCGAAATTTTTCGCCACGTGGGACATACGCCCGCTTGTCAGCGAATTTCCTGCCCTCAAAGCGAGCCGCCGCGCGTGCCTCGCCACCTTCCCCACTGCGGCGGTCATCGCCGTCGAAGCGCGGACGGCGATCTTCACGATGGCCGACGCTTGCCTTATCAGACGCGGGATAAGGCTTTCGGGGGCGGAATTTTTCCCCGCCGGTCTTGGCAAAGCCGCGCTTTTCGAATTTCTTCCCCCCTTCCCGGCGGTCGCCGGAGCGGTCCTTGCCGCCGGATCGACGGTCGCGGTTTCCGCGAGAGTTGTTGTGTTTGTCGTTTTCGCGGGGCATGAAAGGCTCACTTCGAGTACAGGGCAACCGGCGCGTGGAGTTCGACATTCGCGGGTTGGAATCGGGCCGCTGGTCGTGCGCACTCTCTAAACCAAGGCGAGGCGCATTCTCTCGCAAAACGGTGTCGACTTTTGCTGAAGGCGCCTCTCATAGCAGGTTTATTCCGATGATACGAGGCATGACGGCACCCTCTTTCATGGATTTGGCGCTGAAAGCCGCCGAAAAAGCCGGAAAATCCGGCGAGGTCCCGATTGGCTGCGTCATTGTGCGAGACTATGAGGTGATCGCGATGGCCAGCAACCGGACCTTGACCGACCGCGATCCGACCGCGCACGCCGAAATTTTGGCAATCCGGCAGGCGGCCGAAATCATCGGCACCGAGCGGCTGGTCGATTGCGACCTCTACGTCACGCTGGAACCATGTACCATGTGCGCCGGCGCGATCTCGCTGGCGCGGATCAGGCGGCTTTATTTTGGAGCTTCTGATCCCAAGGGCGGCGCGGTGGAATCCGGCGTGAGGTTCTTTGCATCCTCGACTTGCCATCACGTCCCGGAAATCTATTCGGCGGTCGGCGAACAAAAGGCTGCGGCGCTATTGCGGGATTTTTTCAAGGTGCGAAGGTGACGGGGTCACCGTTATTGCGAAACGTCAGCGAAGCGTTCCAGAGCAAATAGAGACCTGGATCGCGTGGTCGCTCCGCTTCTCGCACGGCTGCTTATCCAGCGCCAAAAAACTCGCGCAGTGCTTTCGCCGTCGCGTTCGGGTTTTCTTCGGTCAGGAAATGGCCGGAATCGACCGGCGCGCCGGAGACATTGGTTGCCCAGCCCTTCCAGGTCTCAAGCGGCGTCGCCGCGGCGCGCGCAATCCCGGCATCGCCCCACAGCGCGAGCATCGGGATCGTGATCTTTTTGCCAGTGTCGCGATCGGCCTTGTCGATATCGAAATCGGCGTAGGCGCCTGCGCGGTAGTCCTCGCACATCGCATGCACGCGCGAGGGATCTCGGAAAGCAGCCAGATAATGTTCGAGCGCGCGCGGGTCGATCGCCGAGAGATTTTTCGACTTGGTCTGGCTCGCCATCTTGTACTTGAGGAAAAAATCCGGGTTACCGCCGATCAGGGTTTCCGGCAGCGGAAAAGGCTGCGCCAGAAAGGTCCAGTGATAGATTTTCAGCGCGTAGAGCCGGTCCATGCGCGCCCAATACTCATAGGTCGGCAGGATATCGAGCACGGCAAGCCGCGACAGTCGGCCAGGATGATCGAGCGCCAGACGGTAAGCGACACGCCCACCGCGGTCGTGGCCGGCAAGCGCGAAATGCACGTATCCGAGCTGCTCCATCGCCTCGACGATGGTTTGCGCCATGGCGCGCTTGGTATAGGGCGTGTGATCGGCGTCGCTCTCCGGCATATCCGACCAGCCGTAGCCGGGGAGGTCCGCAATCACGAGCGTGAACCTGTCGGCCAATTGCGGCGCCACACGATGCCACATCACGTGGGTTTCGGAAAAGCCGTGCAGCAAGAGCAGCGGCGGCCCCTTGCCGCCGACGCGGGCGAAGATGCGCCCGGCCCTGGTGCTGATCCATTCAGAGGCATAACCGGGAAACAGATCGGCGAGATCGGACATCGTCAGTCACTCCACGCTTAGCTATTTCGGCCCCTTCTCCTGCTCTATCGCCTGCCAACCGATATCGCGCCGGCAGAATCCATCCGGCCACCTGATGCGGTCGACCGCGGCGTAGGCGCGCCGTTGTGCCTCCGCAACCGTCTTGCCGGACGCGCAGACATTCAAGACGCGCCCGCCATTGGCGAGGATGTGGCCGTCACGGGAAACGGTGCCGGCGTGAAAAATCTCAACGCCCTCGATCTGCGCCGCATCATTGAGCCCCTCGATGCGACTTCCCTTCCTGTAATCGCCCGGATAACCGTTTGCCGCCATCACGACGGTGAGCGCGCACTCCTCGAACCAGCGCAGGTCAAAATTCTTCAATTGGCCGTCGCAGGTCGCCAGCATCGCCGGCACGATATCCGACATCATGCGCAACATCAGCACCTGGCATTCGGGATCGCCGAAGCGGACGTTGTACTCGAACAGCTTGGGTCCATCTGCCGTCAGCATCACGCCGGCGTAGAGTACGCCGCGAAAGGGCGTGCCGCGCGCCTTCATACCCGCCACGGTCGGAAGGATGATCCTCTGCATGATTTGCTTGTGAATTTCTGCCGTCACGAACGGTGTCGGCGAATAGGCGCCCATGCCGCCGGTGTTGGGGCCCTGGTCGTGGTCGAACACGCGCTTGTGGTCCTGCGCCGAGGCGAGCGGAATCGCGGTCTCGCCGTCCGACAGCGCAAAGAAGCTGATCTCGCGCCCCGTAAGATATTCCTCGATCACGACCTCCGCGCCGGCCTTGCCGAAAGCGCCGTCGAACATCATGACGACCGCCGCTTCCGCTTCGGCCAAATTCATCGCAACCACGACCCCCTTGCCAGCCGCAAGCCCGTCGGCCTTGACCACGATCGGCGCACCTTGGCCGCGCACATAGCGGAGCGCATCGGCGGCGCTGTTGAAGCGACCGAAGGCGCCGGTTGGAATGCCGAATTCGCTGCAGAGCGCCTTGGTGAATCCCTTGGAGCCCTCGAGCAGCGCGGCCTGCCTGCCCGGTCCGAAAGCCTTGAAACCCGCGGCTGCGAGATCGTCGACGATGCCGGCGGCGAGCGGTGTTTCCGGACCGACTACGACGAGTTCGATCGCATGATGCCTGCAAAAATCGATCACCGCGGCATGGTCGGTGACCTCGAGCGCCACGCATTCGGCTTCGCGCGCAATCCCGGCATTGCCGGGCGCGCACCAGAGTTTCGTCACCAGCGGCGAGGCTGCGATCTTCCACGCCAAAGCGTGTTCGCGGCCGCCGGAACCAAGCAGAAGAATGTGCATCACCAGGCCAGCAAAAAGTCCCGCAGAGAATATGTCGGTGGCACAAAACGCCCTCTAGCCGCAAGGGATTTGAGGGCCAGTGTCATTGAACTTCCTGGTCGGACTCGCAGCTGGTGGTACAGGAACTTCAAATAGGCGGCATTAGGTCAATTCTCCGGTGCCGAGGCCGCGATGATCTCCTGCAGGGTCGCGACGTGGCGGGCGAACGCGGCGCGCCCGGCTGCCGTGGCGCTCACCGTGGTCTGCGGCTTCTTGCCCACAAATGCCTTTACGACTCCGACATAGCCGGATTTCGAAAGCGTCTCGATGTGGGCGCCGAGATTGCCGTCGGTCGCACCCGTCAGCTTCTTCAGGCGAGAAAATTCGAGCCCCGCTCCAGGAGGCAGCGCATTGAGCGCCGCCATGATCTTGAGCCGCAACGGCTGGTGGATGATGTCGTCGAGCTCGGCCATCCCTCAGATCCTGCGCATCCAGAGGCCGCCCAGGATCAATCCGCCGCCGTTGACGGCCGCCATCCACAGCAGAAACGCGCCACCGCCGACGAAGAAATAGCCGATCAGCGTCAGCGCGATGATGCCAAGCCCGATAGCGATAAAGGCGCGACCGAACCACAATCCGGCCAGGCAATAAAAAAGCATGAAATAGATCGGCCAGAACGCCCCGAGCTCCCGCGGCCCGAAATGACCGAACACCACGCTGGACAACAGGCCGAAGGCGAAGAACATGATGAAGGCGATCGCCATTCGCACGTCGAAGCCGGGGCCGCCAGCCCCGGGAAAGCGGAACATGCTGATCGCGATCGCCCCCAAAGCGCCCGCCGCATTAACGCCAATCCAGATGTAGCTGCCATCGCGCGGCCAAAGGAAGGTGGCGATATTGCCGGCGAAAACCAGCACGCCCCACAGCATCATCATCTGACTGGCGATGTCATAGGTTCGCGACTGGCGGACGCGCTGAACGATGTCCTCGATGTCGTTCAACGCCTGCGCGGCCTCCTTCGGATCGATCATGGTCACGATCCGGCTCGCGTCTTTGCGACCTCGTCAGCAATGGCCGAGACGGCCCTGACATCGCTGACAATCCCCATGTGATCGACGCCCTCGATCAGCCTGACTTCGACTGAGGGAGCGACCGCGTGCACGGCGTCTGCATATTTATCCGCGAGCATCAGTTCATCGGCAGCGCCGGAAATAAGCGTCACCGGAGTGGTCGTGGCAGCGAAATCGCTTCGGTAACCTCGCGTGGCGAAATTGCGCATCAATCGGTAGGAGTAGGTCGGTGCGAGCATCGCTTCCGAGTTTGCCGGCACCGCAAATGCCAAGGTGGGCAAGGCCTCGCAGCAATCGATACCAAGCCGGCGCAGCGCCATTAGGGCGAGGACTCGCGGTACATCGGCGCTGGCCCAGCCGCCGGAATCCGGCCGGTTGGTCGGAGCATCATAGCCGAGATAGGGTGCGAGCAGCACGGTGCGCGCGAATTTGCTTCCGATCGGCGAACTCGCGATCCGAAGCGCAAAGCCGCCGCCTGCCGAATGACCCAGCAAGATCAGGGGCTCGTTCGGCGAGGTCGTGCGCACGGCGGCGACCAGGTCTTCAAGATCATTTTCGAGCTGGCCGATAAAGGCGATGTCGCCGCGCGTTCCCGAGCCGCCATGGCCGCGAATATCCGGCGCGTAGGTTTCCACGCCCTTGGCTGCGAGAGCATCCGCAAGCGCATGCACCGCCGGGCTCGACCCCGACGAGCCGTGCACGAGAATGGCGACCTTGCCGCTGGAGGGTCCTCGCGCCGGATAGTGACGATACGCCAGTTCGGTACCGTCACGGGCGGAAAAGCGCGTCAGCGGCGGCATCGTGCTGCGGTCGACAGCGCGCGCGGCTTTCGACACCGAGGTCAGTTCCGCCAGGCGAGAAAGAGGCGTTGCGACCATTGCGGCGAGCACCAGGGCGGCGACGCCGACGATGCCCAAGCCCCACCCCAGGAGTTTCAGCGGGAACCTAATCAGCCATTTCGACATCGCCTTGCTCCGTTTTAACAGATACAGAGTTCTCTGTATCACAGAGTATATCGCGAGGCAAGGTCTGGATTCGCAGTCCGAGCCAAAACTTCCTACCTTGGGGCGAACCTGAATCAAGCGAATCAACGTCCGAGATGACCGCTACCGAAGCCCTGATCAATGCACCGGAATTCACGGTTTCCGAGTTGTCGTCGGCGCTGCGACGGACGGTGGAGGACGCCTATGGGCATGTCCGGGTCCGCGGCGAAATCTCCGGTTTCCGCGGGCCGCACTCCTCCGGCCACTGCTACTTCGCGCTGAAGGATGACGGCGCCAAGATCGAGGCCGTGATCTGGAAAAGCGCGCATTACCGCATGCGCTTCAAGCCCCAGGAGGGTCTCGAGGTCATCGCCACCGGCAAGCTCACGACTTATCCCGGTTCATCGAAATACCAGATCGTGATCGAGGCGCTTGAGCCCGCCGGCATCGGCGCGCTGATGGCGCTGATGGAGGAGCGCAAGAAGAAGCTTGCCGCCGAAGGGCTGTTCGACGAGGCCCGCAAGCAGTTGCTGCCATGGTTGCCCGAGGTGATTGGCGTCGTCACCTCGCCGACCGGCGCGGTGATTCGCGACATCCTGCACCGGCTGGAAGACCGCTTTCCACGCCGCGTGCTGGTGTGGCCGGTCAAGGTGCAGGGCGAGGGCTCGGCCGAACAGATTGCAGCCGCAATCCGCGGCTTCAACGCGTTGCCGCAAGCCGGCCGGATCCCGCGGCCCGATCTTCTGATCGTCGCACGCGGCGGCGGCTCGCTGGAGGACCTCTGGTCGTTCAACGAGGAAATCGTGGTCCGCGCTGCTGCGCAAAGCATGATCCCGCTGATCTCCGCCGTCGGCCACGAGACGGATGTCACGCTGATCGACTTTGCCGCCGACAAACGCGCGCCGACCCCGACCGCTGCGGCCGAAATGGCAGTGCCTGTGCGCGCCGAATTGTACGTGGAGGTCGCCGCCCTGGCGCGGCGGACGACGCTGTGCTGGCAGCGCGGCCACGATTTGCGCCGCAACGAATTGCGCGCGGCCGTGCGCGCTTTCCCCGGACTGGCCGAGCTGCTCGCGATCCCGCGACAGCGGCTGGATGGCGCCTCGAGCGCCCTCGCCCGCAGTTTGAGGACCAACACGCACGCCCATTTCCGCCGCTTCGCTGGCGCCGGCGCGCGCTTGACCGTGCGGGTGCTGCGCGCACAACTCGCGGAAGCCCGACACCGGATGACCGTCTGCGGCGAACGGATGACGCACTCGGCGCGAAACCTGGTGCGCAATCGACGCGATCGCTTCGCCGGACTTTCGATCAGGCTGAAGGCCTCAAAGCTCTCCAATTCGCAGGCGCAGCGCGCGGCGGTTGTGCGCGACCGTGAACGAGTCTTGCGCTTGTCCGAGCGCGCGCGGCGCGCGCTTGCAACCTCGACGCAGAAGCTTCAGGCCCGCGTCGCCCATAGCGGCCAATTGCTCGGCGCGCTCTCATACCGAAGCGTTCTTGCCCGCGGTTTTGCGCTGGTGCGCGATGCGCGGAACCATCCCGTGCATTCCGCATCCCAGGTCGGCCCGGGAGCGCTGCTGAACGTAGAATTCGCCGACGGACGCATCGCGGCCACGGCCGATGCGGATAGGCCGGTGACGGCCCCGGCGGCGGCGAAGCCGGTCGGCGGCGAACCGAAGCCGGCTGCACCCCGGCGCATCACCAAGCCGGTCGGCCAAGGAAGCCTGTTTTAGAAAGCAAGCCTGTTTTAGAACAAGCCCGTTTCGAACAAGCTGGCTGCCTCAGCGCGCAAGCCATTCGGCGACGCGCCTTTGCGAATCGGCGCGAGCTTCCGAGTCGGTGCCGATGTGACCTTTTTCAGGATCGGTCACATCGCTTGTCGGACCGAGCGCGCGCAGCGGGAGATTGGCGCGGTCGAAATCGTGATAGGCGCTCGGATAGACCACGATCCGCGCCAGCGCGCTGCGGCCATGAGCGCCATCGACCATCTGATGGCAGGCCGACGGCGAATTGACGTCGTCCTTGGCGCCGATCAGCACCAGCGTCGGGACCCGCGCGCTCCATCCGAGCCCCGATGACAAACGGCAATCCGGATAGAACGCGATGGCCGAACGGAAATCCGGCTCGACATGGCGCGACGACAATTGTGGACGGACCGCCCACAACACCGCGCTCGCGCCGTTGCCCCAGCCCATCGGGCTGATACGATTGTGCGCGACCCAGGGCTGCTCTGTGAGCCAGTGTCGTGCGGCAAAAATATCCGCCACCCGCTCGCGGCGAGCGTGAATGTGGCGTTCCTTGACGTGACATTGCGGGCCGAGTTCGCGCGAGCCATAGCTGTCCGGAAACAGGACCGCCTTGCCGTCCTTCAGCAGTTGCTCTGCCCAATCCCGATAGCGCGCCTGTATCGGCTCGGAACGGCCGGTCAGGCCGCCGCACCCATGCAACGCAATCACGACCGGAAACGGACCATCGCCATCGGGCTTGAAAAGTACTCCATGCAACACGCCGCCCTCGAAGGGAATCTCCACCTGATTCGGTGCGGGCAATGGGGCGGCATCTGCCGCACACGCCACGGCAAAGGATGCCAGCAGGATTATGGCGGACCAAAAGCGCATGAGATTTGCCGGGTCGTGGTGCTGCTTTCGAAGACAGCCATCCATTCGATCGAAACTATCACGCGAAAAATCCCCATTTCATCACAAATCGGTGGGTTTAACCGGCGGACACCCGAACCTATCTGTGGTAATTTCATCGGCCGGCACCGACCGGCGCATTGGCCGGAACCTGCGGAGAACTTTAGCCGTGCTGAACAAATTCGGCCCCTCCGGCCATGGCGAGGCAAAGCTGCAATATCTCGACGGCGACTTCCGCGTGGTATCGCCTGGAACCTATGTGCGTTGCGCGGTCACCGATGTGCGCATTCCGCTCGATGAATTGAAATATTGGAGCGTCGATCTCCAGGAAGCTTACGCCACGCCCGGCGCGGTGCTGCAGCGGCATTTTCCCGGCGCGCTGAAAAAGGCCTGATGATCAATCGCGGGCGCGGAATTTTTTATCGCGCGCCTCGAAGAGCCAGTTCGATACGAGCTTCCTCAATTGCGTCGTGTCATCGATCTCAAGCGTCACCGCGAACGGCACAATTTCACGAAGCCCGTGAGGCAACCCGTCGCGGGTACGCATCCGCGCCAGATCCTTTTCGGTCGTGACCGGCGTCAGCGCGTCCCGATTTGCTTCGGCGATCAGGCCTTCGACCTCGCTCTTCGAAAACGGGTGATGATCGACGAAGGCCCGCTGCGTGGCGACCTCTATTCCGCAGGCGCGCAACATCCGGAAGAATCTTTCGGGATCGCCGATCCCGGCAAAAGCCAATACGCGCTTGCCTCGAAGCAAGGCCAGCGATGCTTCGTCAGCCTTCAGGTGGGCCGACATGACGGGCCTGCCGCGTGCGGCAACTGCGGCAGCGACCGCTTGCGCCGCGCTTCCCTCGCCTACAACGATCAGGGCATCGGTGCGGTCGACTTGCGGCGGCAGAGGCGCACGCAAAGGCCCTGCGGGAAACACGCGAGCATTGCCCAGACCTCGGCTCGCGTCGATCACGATCAGCGAGGCATCTTTGGCGATGGCAGGATTCTGGAAACCGTCGTCCATCACGATGACGCTCGCCCGTTGCGCCCGCGCCAATGCCAGCCCATCGATACGCTCGCGTGCGACCACCACCGGAACCGTTGGCGCCAGCATCAGCGGCTCGTCCCCGACGTCGAGTGCGGCATGGCGGGTGGGATCGACCATGACCGGTCCGCGCAGCCGTCCGCCGTAGCCGCGGCTCAGCACGACCGGCGTCTCGCCGAGCTCGCGCAGCAGTCTCACAAGGGCGAGTACGGTCGGCGTCTTGCCGGCGCCGCCGAGGTGATAATTGCCGACGCAGAGCACGGGAATGCCGGCGTCGAATCCCTTGCGCTGCAATCGACGGCCGGCGATCGCGCCATACAGTGCCGCGAGCGGCATCAACAATCGCGAGGTCCATGATGATGGCCGGTACCAGAAGTCCGGCTCATGCATCCGCTGCCCCCTTTTCCAGGCGCAATTGCAACAGATAGGGCTCGAGCGCCGCAAGCGTGCGCTCGAGCGCGCCGCCGAGCTGCGAGACCACGCGGCCGGAGGCCGCAACCGACAGATCACGCGCCGCGGGATCGGCCAGCAATCTGCCGAGCTGCTTCACAAGGGCTTCCTGCGTCTCGGCCTTTTTCGCACCGCCGGCGCCATCGAGCGCTTCGTAGACGTCGTTGAAGTTGAAGACGTGAGGCCCATGCACAACCGCCGCACCGAGTTTCACCGCCTCGATCGGATTCTGCCCGCCATGCTCGACCAGCGAGCCGCCCATAAATACGACGGGCGACAAGCGGTAGAACAACCCCAACTCGCCCATGGTATCGGCGACATAAACGTCGATGGCCGCGGTCGGCAGCTCCTCGCGCGACCGCAAACCCGCACGCAGGCCGGAATCCGCGATCAAGCGGGCGATCGTTTCGCCGCGACCAGGATGGCGCGGCACGATCACCGTCAACAGCGAAGGAAAAAATCCGGCCAGCGTGCGATGAGTCTCAAGCAGGATTTCCTCCTCACCAGGATGGGTCGAGGCCGCAACGACGATCGGACGACCGCGCGTCACCGACGTCAGGCGTTCCAGCCTGGTGAAATCGGCTGGAGGCGCCGGGACGTCCAGCTTCAGATTGCCCGTGACGACGACGTTGCGGCTGCCGAGCGCCGTAAAGCGCTCCGCGTCGATGCGCGATTGCGCCAGGCAGATGTCGAACCGGGAAAGCAGCGCCGAGATCGTGCCGCTTACCCTGCGCCAGCGCGGAAACGAACGATGCGACATCCTCCCGTTGATCAGAACCATCGGCAGGCGCCGCGCCGCGCTCGACAGAATCAGGTTCGGCCACAGATCGGATTCGATGAAAAGCGCCAGAGATGGTCGCCAGTGATCGAGAAACCGCGCCACGTAGCGTGGGGAATCGTAAGGCACATATTGATGAATGATATCGGCGGGAAACCGCTTGGCGACGATCGCCGCCGAGGTCACGGTGCCCGAGGTCAGGAGAATGCGGACGTTGAGCGCGCGCAATCTCTCGATCAGGGCTGCGGCTGCCAGCACTTCACCGACGCTCGCGCCGTGGATCCATACCAGCGGCCCATGCGGGCGAACGTCGCCGCTCATGCCGCGGCGCTCGCCGACCCGCTCCGGATCCTCCTTGCCCTGCCTCAGCCGACGCTTGATCAGCGCCGGCGCCAGAGGCGCCGCCGCCGCCGACAGCCGCTGATAGACTCGCAAGGTCATCGGCAGCGAGTTAGCCATGACCCGCCTCTTGTGCGCGGTCCACTTGCAAATAGGCGCGCTTCGTCGCTTCGTTCAGCGTCACCTCCAACCGCGCACGAAGCTGTTCCATGGTCGCGGCGTCGGCATCGGGTGGAACCATGATAATTTCGCCTCCCACCAGTGCCCCTCGCCCGAATGGCAGATTGATCGTGGTTCGGTCCCAGTTTTTCAGGCGCCAATAGCGGCTGGTCGCCATCGCGAAGGGCATGATGGGCCGTCCGGATTCGCGCGCCAGCATGATGACACCGAGACCGGCTATTCGCGAGCGCTTCGGCACGTCGGCGGTCAGCGCGACGTTATAACCTTGTTCGAGCGCGCGCACCATCTCCTTGAACGCGCCGACGCCGCCTTTGCGGTGAAACGCCGAGCCGTGATCCCCGGAGCCGCGGATCGTGCCGATCCCGAGCCGCTCGGCCGCAATCGCATTGAATTCGCCATCATGATGTCGCGAGATGAGCACCTTGGTGCGGTGGATATCCTTGGTCTTGATGAAAGGAGTGAGGAAATGCTGACCATGCCAGAACGCGAAGATCGCCGGCATCTGCGGCTCAACGATTTCGTAGACCTCGGGCGGATCGAAGGTGAAGCTGTTGGTCGACCAGACCAGCCGCAGGAATTCGGCCGTGAGCCCACCCACAGCACGCTGCAGCCAGCTGCTGCGCAGGACATTGCGGGCCAGCCTTTTCAACGGGCGGGCTTTTCGTCTTGACCTGGGTCGAGCAGCCGATGCAGGTGGACGATGAAATACCGCATATGCGCGTTGTCCACTGTCTGCTGCGCCTTCGCCTTCCAGGCCGTGTAAGCGGTGGCGTAGTTCGGGAACAGGCCGACGATTTCTACCTGGGAGAGATCCCTGAACGTGTTGTGCTCAAGCTCGGTCAGCTCGCCTCCGAGCACTAGATGGAGCAGCTGCTTTGGCGCACTATCCAGCATGACCTCTCTTCCCAATGCGAGGCTGTTGAGCAAGATTTTTAACCCGCACCAGACCCGCGTTCGCTGTTACGATGAGACGGCTCCAATTCCAGTCACCATCGCGCGCAAGTGGTCTGATTCTAACATTCGCTTCTTGGAACATGATCCGTTCGAAACCCGATTTTTTCGGATCATGCCTCAGGCGCGAGCGCGAAAATGTTCGACGATGAATGCATGACGATCGCGCCCTGCCGCCATCAGCATCCCGTGCGTCACCTCGCGGCGATTATATTGGATGGCTTCCCCCGACAGCGACGTCATTTTACCATTCGCTTCCTGCACGATCAAATCGGCCGCGGCAAGATCCCAGTCCCGGCTTTGACCGCCCGCGAAGGCCACGTCAAGCCATCCATGCGCGACCCGGCACAACCGCAGCGCCAACGATGCGATTCGCGGATGGGGAGAAATTTCGTCGGATGAGCGGACAAGCCGTTCGATCAGAGGCTTGGGACCGGCGACACGGGAAATATCAATGGCGGTGCCGGGCATCGCATCCACCGGCGTGCCGTTCAGCAACGTGCCCTGCCCTCGCTCGGCAAAGAAGAATTCGTCGCTGGCGGGCGCAAACACCGCCGCCAACACCGGCCGCGTGCCCTCGACCAGCGCGACGCTGATGCACCAATCCTCACGACCGGCGAGATAACCCCGGGTGCCGTCGATCGGATCGACGATCCAGACGCGTTTTTTGGCAAGACGCTGCTCGTCGTCGATACTTTCCTCCGACAGCCAGCCATAATGCGGCGTTGCGGATCGCAGCCTGCCGGAGATCAATTCGTTGACGGCAATGTCGGCCTCGGAGACGGGCGACGAAGCGCCCTTGGTCCAGTTCTTCAGTTCGGTCCGGAACAAGGACAGCGCCAGCGCGCCGGCTTCCCGCACCGTGTTCCTCAACAGCAGGGCGTCCCGGGTCGGCTCATTGCGTGTCGCGATCGCGGCGTTCACGCCGTCGGAACTAGCGCCCGCCAAGCGTCAATCCTTCGATTCGCAGCGTCGGCGCATTGACGCCATAGCGAAACTCCAGATCGTTGGCGGGCATCAGCGATTTGAAGATATGGAGAAGGTGACCTGCGATCGTCACCTCGCTCACCGGATAGGTGACCTTGCCGTTCTCAATCCAGAAGCCGGAGGCGCCGCGGCTGTAGTCGCCCGTCACGCCGTTGACGCCGGAGCCGATCAGGTCGGTGACATAGAAACCCTGGCGAATGTCGGAGATCAGTTCGGCGGGGGAAGGTTCGCCGGCTTCGAGATGAAGGTTGTAGGCACCTGGCGACGGCGAGGAAGACACGCCGCGGTGAGCGTGGCCGGTCGTGGCCATTCCGAGCTCGCGCGCGGTTGCACAATCCAACAGCCACGATGTGAGAACGCCTTCATCGATGATCGCAAGCTCCTTGACCTTGACGCCCTCGGCGTCGAACGGCTGCGAACGTAATCCCCGCGGGCGCAACGGATCGTCGATAATGCGAATGTTCTTCGCGAACAACTGCTGGCCGAGCCGATCCTTAAGAAAGCTCGTCTTGCGCGCGATCGAGGCGCCGTTGATCGCCCCGACCAGATGGCCGATCAGCGAGCCGGAGACACGCGGGTCGAACACGACCGGCACCTTGCAGGTCTCGACCTTGCGCGGATTGGCACGTGCGACCGTGCGTTCGCCGGCAGTGCGGCCGACGCTTTCGGGCGAGGCGAGATCGACGGAATGCGGCGCGGAGCTGAAATCGTAATCGCGTTCCATCGCCGTGCCTTCGCCGGATATGGCGGTCACCGAGATGCCCTGGCTCGAGCGCAGGTAGGAACCATGAAAGCCGGTGCTGGTCACGAGCACCATGCCGCCGATTCCGGTCGATGCCGATGCACCGCCGGATTTGGTCACGCCCTTGACGGCGATCGCGGCCGCTTCGGCCTCGAGCGCGCGCCGTTCGAGTTCCGCCGTCGCTGGAACGTCGGGGTCGAGCAGATCGAGATCGGGGAATTCGCGCGCCAGCAACGACGGATCGGCGAGGCCGACATATTTGTCTTCAGGTGCGACGCGCGCCATTGCCACTGCGCGCTCGGCAAGCCTCGCCACGCCGTCGCCGCCGACATCGTTGGTCGAAACCACCGCCTGGCGCCGGCCAACGAGCACGCGCAAGCCAACGTCATCGCCTTCGGAGCGCTCGGATTCCTCGACACGCCCGTCGCGCACCTCGACGCCCTGCGACACGCCGCGCACGGCGACCGCGTCGGCGGCATCCGCGCCGGCGCGCCTTGCGGCCTCGACGAGACGCTGCGCCAGCGTACTCAAGGCGGATTGGTCGAAAAGATCGGAGTTGTCGGCCTTCGGCGAAAGGGACGATGCGGCCATTGGTGAAGAGATCACGAACAAAATCCCGGAGAATCAACAAGGAACGAAAGAAGACTCGAATACACGCCGCCAAGCCACCAGATGTGCCCGATTCTTGGGGATTTCAAGCATTTTTCGGGCTGCGAAACCATAGAATTTTCAGAAGCGGTGCAAGGTCTCGTCAATCATGCGGGCCAAGGTGTTGTCAATCATGCGGATGAATGCCATGCCGGTGAGAACGAATTAACCAGCCTTTTTAAGCGGATTCGGACGCGGCTCTGGCAAGCTCATGCGATCGACCGGGGAACATAATCCCGGCGTGGAGACAAGCCGTGAGGCGTCAAACAAAAAGCGGGGTAAACCCCGCAGGGTCGAGCCGTGCATTGCGGCTCGACCCTCTCTCTTTGCCGGTCAGCTTTGACGCGCACGACGTTCGCGCGGACGGCGGCGTGCGCAACGTGGAACTCCACCGCGAACGTGTCGTTTTGCGCCGTGCCGTACAGGGCATGCGAATGGCAATCCGCCTTCGCGTCAGCGACTTCCGCGGCATCGCGCTTCGCGGTATCGATGATGCCCTGATGCTGGTGCTGGTTCACCGCGATCCATCCCTGACCGTGCCGCTGTGCGTGAGTTCAGACCGTGACGAGATCGCGGCGGCATGGCGGAGCTGGAGCGAAATGTTCGCCCTGCCGCAGCTGGCGGAAGACAATCCCTGCGAACCGGCGGTGCGGCGGCGGCGGCGCAACGTAATCTGCTCGCGGCGTCCGAAATTTCTGGTGCGCCGGCGTGGCGGTGGCCGGCTCGATGCGTCCAATGTGCATCGCGGCGAGCGCGAGATCATCGCGCGAAACTGACCCTTTCTCACGTATTTCCTCAGCTTGCTCCCATCCACGCGTTCACCAGCAGGCCCGCGAACAGCAACAGGCCGGCATCGCGATTTGACTTGAACACGCGCAAGCACAGCGCTGGATCGCCGATCTTCAGGCGAGCGATCTGCCAGGCAAGATGCGCGGCAAAGGCGACAAGTCCGAACCACGCCGACCAGCCGCCGCCGGCAAGCCAGATCGCGCAGCCGATCAAAGCCACCGCCAGCGCGTAGAATGCGACGAGCGCCTGATGAGTACGCTGCCCGAAAAGGCGCGCGGTCGATTTGACGCCGATCAGCGCGTCATCTTCGGCGTCCTGATGCGCGTAGATGGTGTCGTAGCCGATCACCCAGGCGATGGACCCGGCGTAGAGGGCAAGCGCGACGCCGTCGATCCGTCCGAGAATGACGGCAAATCCCATCAGCGCGCCCCACGAAAACGCCAGGCCGAGCACGACCTGCGGCCACCAGGTGATGCGCTTCATGAAGGGATAGACCGCGACAATGGCGAGCGAGGCGATACCGGTTGCCACCGCAAAGCGGTTGAATTGCAACAGCACCACCAACCCGATCAATGCCTGCGCGACCAGGAAGACGAATGCCTGCGGCACGCTCACCTGCCCCGCCGGTATCGGCCGCGAGCGCGTGCGTTCGACCATGGCGTCGAGATCGCGATCGGTGATGTCGTTCCAGGTGCAGCCGGCGCCGCGCATGGCGAAGGCGCCGACGAAGAACAGAGCGATGACGGTGGGTAACCGGCTCAGATCATGGGCAAGCCCGGCGGCAAGCGCCGCCGACCACCAGCACGGCAGCAGCAACAGCCAGGACCCGATCGGCCGATCGAGTCGGGCGAGCCGTAAATAGGGCCGCGACCATGGTGGCGCCAGCGTATCCACCCAGTTGCCGGTCGCGTCTGCAACGCGGGCCGCAGCCTCGATCATTTAGGCGCATCGTCCTCTTTGCGAAGTTGCCCCGCCCCGTCCGGCACGGCTCATCTTTGCAGGGCGTTACCGTTCAGCGTATCGAAAGTACCGCCCTTCTTGGCGGCAGCCACTTCGGGGAGCGCCGTTGAAGACCCCAGCAGGTCGCTCAGGGTCGGACCCGTGGGTCCTTTTTGCATCTGCGCCGCCGCGGCACAGACCTTCTTCTGCAAGGCCTCGGTGCCCTGGTGGCCGCGCTTGAGCTGCTCGCCGATCTGCGGCGGAATCCCGCATTTCGCCGTGTTCGCTTCGACGTATTTCAGCATCTTGACTTCGGCCTGGGCAAAATTGCCGATCAACTTGCAAGCCTCGTCCGGGGTCGCATGTCTGTCGCTGGCTGCCTTGATCAACTTGCCGCGCTTTTCGGCCTCTTCGCGCATCGGCAGGAATTGCTTCATGCATTCATCGACGGCACCCGTCTGCGTCGGCGGGGCCGCGAAAGGCGACGTTCCGAAAGGCGCGCCACCGCCACCAACAGGCGGGAATGCACTGACGGGCGGTGGAGCGCCCACGACAGGCGCACCTGCGTTCACCGGCGGAAATGGCGACGCGTTGGCCGCGCCGGTCTGTCCCGGCAGCGGCGCCGGAAATGCACCCTGTGCCAAGCTCTGTCCGGCATGGAGCGTAACGATCGCCGCAGTGAGCGGCACGATCAGGCGGCGGATCATCAAAGCTGTTCCCTCAGGCAAGGTCTTGATGCGTCTTCCCGATAGAAGAGCGATTCCGGTAGGTTATTTTACGATTACAGCCGGTCCCTAACAACCCGTGGAATTTGGCAACAGCGCGGCGTTGAGCCACGCCGAATGGCCGATAATCGCGCATTTTCTCATCCTTTGGGCTAAAAGGCGCGTGAATTGGAACATTGAGGATGCCGCAAATCGATTTTCGCAAACCGCGGTTATTCGTCGCGGACGCCCTCGCGACGGACCGGACGGTCACGCTCACGCGCGAACAGAGCAATTATCTTGGCAACGTGCTGCGGCTCTCTACCGCCGACACCATCCTGGTGTTCAACGGGCGCGACGGCGAATGGGAAGCTTCGATCTCGGGGCGTAAACGGCCCGACAGCCTCACCATCATGGCCAGGATCCGGCCGCAGGATCGCCCGCCGGATCTTGCCTACGTCTTCGCACCGCTCAAGCATGCCCGGCTCGATTACATGGTGCAGAAGGCCGTCGAAATGGGAGCTTCCTCGCTACAGCCGGTTCTGACGCGCTTCACGCAAGTTTCGAGGGTCAACGGCGATCGGATGCGGGCCAATGTCATCGAGGCGGCCGAGCAGTGCGGCATCCTCAGCATCGCCGACGTCGCAGAGCCCCTACAGCTCGATCGCTATCTGGCTGCGCGCAACCCCAGCCGCCTGCTGATCTTCTGTGATGAGGCGGCTGAGGTCACGGACCCATTGCAGGCGCTGGAAGGCGAAGAAGGTACGGCCGACGGGATCGACGTTGTGGTCGGGCCCGAAGGTGGATTTGCCGAGGAAGAGCGCGCCCTGCTACTGCGGCAGCCGCGAACGTTACGGCTTTCGCTCGGACCACGAATCCTCCGCGCCGATACCGCCGCCGTCGCGGCCTTTGCCGTGGTCCAGGCCGTATTAGGCGATTGGTCTGCCAACCAGGCCAGCGGGTAGAATCGGGCTCAAGCCCGCTCCGCCCTTTTTTTTGCAACGGCCGTCTCGGCACGCTTTCTTGGCAGGACTGTCTTGGCGACGCTGTTGGCACGACTGTCTTGGCCGGTTGTTAAGACACTTGGCCGATGGCGGTCGAAACCCCGCTTCAGGCGTGCTAAGGGCTGCAGCCGGCTGGGCGAAAAAGGTATTTTCGCGCCGTGGTTAAGGCCGGATCGTCCAAGAAGACACTTTTAATCAATGACTTACGCATATTCTCGGGCTAAGAAGCCTTAACGCGTGAGAGCCCGTTTTCGGGGATTTGGACTGTGAGATGACCCTAACCGCCGCCCATCGTGCGACCGGATCCGCCGCGTGGGCGGACGCGCTGCTGTTGTCGTTCGCCAAGGCCGGTTACATCCTGGCCGAGCCTGCGATTCTGCAGCCGGCCGAGCCTTTTCTCGATCTGTCGGGCGAGGACATCCGCAAAAGCCTTTATCTGACCACGGACGCCAGCGGCGAGGAGCTGTGCCTGCGGCCCGACCTGACGATTCCGGTCGCGCGCGATTACCTCGCCTCCGGCAACGCCGGCAAGCCCGCGGGCTTCAGCTATCTCGGTCCCGTCTTCCGCTATCGTGGTGGCCAACCAAGCGAATTCCTGCAGGCCGGCATCGAATCCTTCGGCCGGCTCGATCGCGCGGCGGCGGACGCGGAAATGCTGGCACTGGCACTTCAAGCCACCAGCGCCTTCGGCGTGAACGACGTCGAAATTCGCACCGGCGACGTCGCCCTGTTCACGTCCCTGATCGATGCGCTCGACCTTTATCCCGTCTGGCGACGCCGGCTGATCAAGGATTTCAACCGCAAGATCAGCCTGGAGCAGGATCTCGAGCGGCTCGCGCTCGCAACCGCATCGACGGGCAACGAATATGAGGGCGTGCTTGCGGCGCTCGCGGGCTCGGATCGCAAGGCGGCCCTGGCGCTGGTGACCGATCTGATGTCGATTGCCGGCACGACCAATGTCGGCGGGCGCACAGTTGCGGAGATCGCCGATCGCTTCCTCGAGCAATCGACACTCAAGGGCGGCGCGCTGCCGCGCGATGCGCTCGAACTGATGAAGCGCTTCCTTGCGATCTCGGGCGATCCCAACGATGCGATCGCGCGGTTACGGGCGCTTGCTGCCGACGCCAGGCTCGACATCACCGCCGCGATCGACGCGTTCGAAAGCCGTGTCGGCTTGATGGCCGCGCGCGGCGTCGACATCCGATCGACGCGCTTCTCCACTTCATTCGGCCGCGGCCTCGACTATTACACGGGCTTCGAGTTTGAACTGCATGCAAGGAATAGCGGCATCGAGCCGCTGGTGGCGGGCGGACGCTATGACGGGCTGATGACCCGGCTCGGCTCCAGAACGCCGATCCCGGCCGTCGGTTTCTCGGTCTGGGTGGAAACCCTGACGCAGCTCGGCGGCAAGTCTCCCGCCGGCCGCAGTCGCGGGAGCGCGTCATGACAGCCCCTTTCGTACTCGCGGTTCCTTCGAAGGGCCGCTTGCAGGAAAACGCCGAGGCGTTCTTCACGCGAGCCGGCCTTGCGCTGGCCAAACCGCGAGGCGCACGCGAATATCGCGGCTCGATCCTTGGGCTCGACAATGTCGAGATTGCCTACCTCTCGGCCAGCGAAATCGCATCCCAGCTCACGCGCGGCGCCATCCATCTTGGCGTCACCGGCGAGGACCTGGTGCGCGAGAGCATTCTCGACGCCGACAGGCGGGTGCTCTTGATCGATAATCTTGGATTTGGCAGTGCCAATGTCGTGGTCGCGGTTCCGCAAGCGTGGATCGACGTCCGCACCATGGCCGATCTCGACGATGTCACCACCGGCTTCCGCGCACAACATAACCGGCGGATGCGGGTGGCAACCAAGTACATCAACCTGACAAGAACGTTTTTTGCCGCGCACGGCATCGTCGACTACCGCATCGTCGAAAGCGCGGGCGCCACAGAGGGTGCGCCTGCGGCGGGCACCGCGGAGATGATCGTCGATATAACGACTACGGGGACCACGCTTGCAGCCAACGGGTTGAAGGTGCTTGACGACGGCGTGATCCTGCGCAGCCACGCCAACCTTGTCGCCTCGCGCGATGCCGACTGGTCCAACGAGGCGCGGGAGACCGCGCGCGTCATTCTGGACCATATCGCCGCGCGCGCTCGCGCCAGCAAGTACCGGGAAGTGCGCACCCGCTTTGCAGGGTGCGACGCGACGCTGCTTGCCGAGGCCCACCAGCGCTTCGGCGTGGTATCGCCGTTCGGCGGCCCGACCTCCTCGGGCATGGTGACGCTGCACTGTCCGCCGGCGCAGCTTTACGCACTCGGCAGCTTCCTGAGGGATCACGGCGCGGAGACGGTTTCGGTGGCGTCGCTGGACTACGTGCTTGACCGCGAAAATCCGCTGTTCGCCAGGCTGGAGGCGTTCCTGCGGCGCTGAGGCGAAGCCTCCCGGCAGCGGCCCATGCGCGTTGACATTCGCTATCGCAAAACCGGCTGCCGGGATGGAGGCGAATGTTGCAGTCTATTCGCCCTCCTGTGGCGACATTCGACCTCGATTGTCATATGTTGCCCACCCGAACGGTTGGAACCTGATCGATGACGCTGGGTACAGATGTTTCGAGCCTGTCGACGACCGCGGCGAACGCTGCGGTGCAGGGGCTGTCGATTGTCGTACCCCTTTACAACGAGGCAGCCGGACTTGCTTCGCTGCATCAGCGGCTTTGCACCCTGGCCCGCACACTTCGAGACCGTTATCGGCTTGCCTGCGAGGTTATCTATGTCGACGACGGCAGTGCGGATGCGACGCTTGCCATCGCGCGCGGGCTTGCTCCTGATGCGCTCGACATCCAGGTGGTGTCGCTGTCGCGGAATTTCGGCAAGGAAGCGGCGCTGATGGCCGGACTGGACCACGCCAGGCGCGGTGCCGTGCTGTTCATGGACGGCGATGGCCAGCACCCGCCGGCGCTGGTGGAGCGATTGGTTGGCCACTGGATCAATGACGGCTACGACGTGGTCTATACGGCCAAGGCGCATCGCGACAACGAACCGTTGCTACGGCGGCTTGCCGTGCGCAGCTTTTATTCGCTGATCAATTGGGGCGCGCGGCAGAAGATCCCGGAGGATGCCGGCGATTTTCGCTTGCTGTCGCCGCGCGCAGCCGCAGCGCTACGGCAGCTTCCCGAGCGCAATCGTTTCTTCAAGGGACTTGCAAGCTGGATCGGCTTCCGCCAGATCCGCGTCGACTACGAACCGGCAGCCCGCGCGCACGGTATCACCACCTTTAGTGCGAGCCGGCTGGTCGGTCTTTCGATTGAAGGCCTGACCTCCTTCTCGGTCGCTCCGTTGCGTTTTGCAAGCCTGCTTGGCGTGTTGCTTGCCACGGCGGCCTTTCTATTCGGGCTTTCGATCCTGTGGGAAACCTGGACGACCGGCAAATCGGTCCCCGGCTATCCCTCGCTCGTGGTCGGCCTGATGACCATCGGCGGCGTGCAACTGATCATGATCGGCATCGTCGGGGAATATATCGGCAAGATCCTTTCAGAGCTGAAGGCGCGTCCGATCTATTTCGTTGCCGAGCACAGCGAGAAACAAGCCGAGGCGAACGCCGAGACCGCGGCCGACAAGCGGACCGCGGCCGAATGAACGACGCCCGCCACTAAATGGCAGCGAACGCAACAAGCATCTGGCTGTGTGCCGACGATTACGGAATCAGCCCCGGCGTCAACCGCGCGATCCGCGACCTGATCGAGCGCGGCCGTCTCAATGCAACGTCGGCCATGGTGGTCGGTCCGGCCATCGGCCGCGAGGAGGCGAGCGCGTTGAAGGCAGCAGCTGCGAGCAGCCCGCGTTGTGCCATCGGGTTGCATGTCACGCTGACGGCGCCGTTTCGACCCTTGACGATGCATTTCCGGCCAATCGATGGGGGGATGTTCTTGCCGTTTCCAAGGCTCTTTCGCGCAGGCCTGACGGGAAGGCTCGATCCGGAAGTGATCCGCACCGAACTTCTGGTGCAGTTGGCGAGCTTCGGCGACCTGTTCGGCCGCGCTCCGGATTTTGTCGACGGCCACCAGCACGTGCAGCTTTTTCCGGGCGTGCGCGATGCCTTCATTGCGGCGGTGAAACAAGCAGCGCCGAAGGCCTGGGTTCGCCAGTGCGCGCGCAATCAACCATTGCTCGATCGCCTCCGCATGCCCAAGGCCTTGTTTCTCGACCTGTTGAGCACGCAATTCCGCAGCCGCGCCGCGCGCGCCGAGGTCTCGTTCAATCCGAGCTTCGCGGGAGCTTATGATTTTTCCGAAGAGCCCGATTTCGCGGCGCTGATGCAACGATTTCTTCGAGGCGTGTCCGATGGCGGCGTGATCATGTGTCATCCGGGGTTGGTGGATGACGTGCTGATTAGCCTTGATCCGCTAACGGGGCAGCGCGAACGCGAATACGCTTTTCTCGGCGGCGAGCAATTTCCGCCTTTGCTTGCGGCAAACAAGGTCACCCTGGGTTGACGTGTTTTCGGAACCCGCGCGCATTTTCTCGCCATCGATCAATCATTTGCGTCCCCTTGCGGCCGGCCGGCGGCGGATCTTTGCCCATACCTAAATTTAATTCGCGCACCACTACTGGTGATAAAAACGACGCATACATTTGAGCCCACGCTCGGCCAAGCGAGGGAGAAGCTCCATGACACCGCAAGAACGCCAATTGGTTGACGACCTGTTCGACCGGCTTTCGAAAACGGAAAGCGCGCCGCGCGATCCGCAGGCCGTTACCGCAATCTCGGAGGGTTTGCGCAAGGCGCCGAGCGCGGTTTACGCGCTGGTGCAAACGGTTCTGGTTCAGGACGAAGCGCTCCGGCGCGCCAACGACCGCATCCAGGAACTGGAGGCCACCGGCTCGCCCGCACAAGAGCAGGGCGGCTTCCTCGACTCGATGCGCGGTGCGGTATTCGGGCAAAGCCAGTCGCGCGGCTCGGTGCCGAATGTGCCGCCGCCCGAAGTCGGCAGCCGTCCGGTCTGGAACAGCGGCCAGGCCATGCAGCAAGCAGGATATCCCGGACGGTACGACCAGCCTCCATATGGACAACCGTACGGCGGGCCGCAGCCCGGCATGGGCGGCGGCGGCTCGTTTCTGGGCACCGCCGCAGCGACCGCGGCCGGAATGGTCGGTGGCTCGCTCTTGCTCAACAGCATCCGTTCGATGATGGGAGGCAGCCAGCACGGGTTTGGCGACGCCGGCATGATGACCGGTAAGGGTTCTTCCGGACAAAATCCGTGGACCCCTCAATCCGGAAGCGGTCTTGCGCGGGACGCAGGGATCAACGATGTCGGCTCGTCGAAAGATCGCACCGACGATCATTCCGGCTCGGGATTGTTCGATTCTGCCTCGATGGATGATCACAACGACATGGACGCCGACCAGGACGATGATTTCGATGGCGGCGATTTTGGCGGTGGCGGCGACAGCGACTACGCCTGATCCGGATTTTCCGACGCAGAAAAACGGCCGCCCGAATTGGGCGGCCGTTTTTATTTTTCGACCGGACGGACGTTCAGATCACGACCACCCTGGTGCCGACATTGACGCGGCCGTAGAGGTCGATCACGTCCTCATTGCGCATCCTGATGCAGCCCGACGATACATTGGTGCCGATCGTCCAAGGTTCGTTGGAACCATGAATGCGATAGAGCGAGGAGCCCAGGTACATTGCGCGCGCACCGAGCGGGTTTTGCGGACCGCCTTCCATGTGCCGCGGCAGGTCCGGCCGCCGCGCCAGCATTTCCGCCGGCGGCGTCCAGTCCGGCCATTCCCTCTTGGCGGAAATTTGCTTGACGCCCGACCAGGTGAAACCGGGACGGCCGACGCCGATGCCGTATCGCATCGCCGTGCCGTCGTCCTGCACCAGATATAGAAACTTGTTGGGCGTATCGACAACGATCGTGCCGGGGCTTTCCTTGCCGTGGTATTCGACGATTCGTTTCTCGTATCTCGGGTCGAATTCGGGATGCGCGGGCTCGCCAGGATATTGGGGGCCATATGGGGAGCTCATGCCTTGCTGCTGCGGCTCCCATGGCATGACCAGCATGCGTGGGTTGCGACCGCCTTGACTTTGTCTGTCACCGAACAGGAATTCGATGAAGCCACCGCCTAAATTCGAACGCTCCGCCGAGGCCGTTCGCACCGGCGCGAACAGTGGCCTTTCAGCTTGGTCGGCGTGAATGATGGTGGGCTCGGAGACAAAATCGGCTTCATTGGCGGCCACCTGGGAAAGCCCGAAGCTGAGGAAGGACGCGCCGGCGAGGAGCGCAAGATGCGTTCTGTTGGACATCGACGTACTCGTACTGTTTTTCGTCGTGGGAGCGCCGCTCGCGGCGCCGTTGCACGCCAGCAGCTAAGATTGAAAACCTCATCGGTTTGGTAAACGGAATCGGCGTTTTGATTCACCACATCGTCAATTGTCCGCGCATTCGTGCCGTAGCGTTTATTTTCGGTGAAAGCGGAAGGCGCATGGTTAATCGCAAGTTATGCCCGGGCTGGAGGTTCCGGGTAACGGGTTCCAGTCGTGAACCTCATGTTAAATCGAGTCTGCTTTAAACGCGGCGAAGTGCAGGTCAGGGAAGTATCTCATGCCGGTTCGCAAACGTTTTCGTATCGAAGAAGCAATCGTCGGCGACATGCCGATGCCGCTGGAGATTGACGGGGAGATGAGCTCCCTGCACCGCGAGATCATGAACGAACTGCGCGCGATACGGGCCCAGATGGGTGCGCCCCGCCCCGGGAGCAGCGCTGCGAAGGAAGGAAACGGAGAAACCGTGCCTCGCGAAGTTGCCGATGCCCACGCGATGCTCGAGACATATCGCGCCCAGATCGAACAATGCGAAAAACTCAAGGTCGAACTCGATCTGATCTATGACGCTATCACGCGCACCAAACGCGAAATCGCGGTCTTGCACGGCAAGAGTTTCAACGGCGAGGAAATGGCCAAGGTCAACGGCGAGCTTGGCGCCGTGGTCGGCGGCACCGAAGAAGCCACCCAGCATATTCTCGAAGCCACCGAAGCGATCGATAACGCCGCAACGGCGCTCAGCCGGGTGACCTCACCCGATCAGCAGAAGTTGCTGAGCGAGGAAATCCAGGAGCGCGTCGTTTCGATCTTCGAGGCCTGCAACTTCCAGGACCTGACCGGCCAGCGCATCAAAAAGGTGATGACCACGATGAAGTTCATCGAACATCACATCACGGTCATGATGGAAATCTGGGGCGGTGTCGACGCCATCAAGGCGCACGCGCCTGCCATGATCGATACCCGCGAGGGCGACGCCAGGCTGTTGAATGGTCCAAGGTCCGAAGGCGAGGTCGGCCACGCCTCGCAGGACGATATCGACGCGCTGTTCGAGTGACGATATCTGCCTCGCAAGAAGCACCCGCCGGCGCTAGTGTGATGGATTTGACATTCGCTTCCGTCT
>Ga0306925_10000584_pt1 | contig 26892 bp, 37 predicted proteins | sample flu12Cox44000176_FD_203755 | JGI IMG/M metagenome (GOLD analysis project Ga0306925, IMG submission 203755) | Lab enrichment of tropical soil microbial communities from Luquillo Experimental Forest, Puerto Rico - flux8day.12C.oxic.44.000.176 (v2)... | ecosystem: Environmental > Terrestrial >... | reverse complement strand
GACCCGGATGCGGCAACAGCGGAGGAACGAAGCAGCACGCCTGCTTCGCCTCGGACACAGCAAAAGCGAAGTCGCCCGCAAGGTCGGCCTCTCGGCTTCCCGCATCTCGGCAATGTTTAAGGGCGAGGAGTTTCCCGCCAAACGATTGCGCGCGGCAGTCGGCTGACTTCACCGCTCATCGAGGGCCGCGAAACGCCGTTGCGGCGACGGTGATTCCGCAGCGAGGCGTAGAACGCATTCCGTCAGTCGGAACTCTTGAGCCGCACGCCGTCGCCGCCGGGGCGCAGCTCCCCGGCAGCTCGACGTAGTGCCGCGAGGGGTCGCGCAGTTGCAACTTCTCGATAGTTTGGGCGCGAGCGGGCGAGATGATTCGCCCTTTTCCTGGTATAATCCGAGGCGAGGCGACGGGCTGGTGTGAACAGCGCCGCCGCCTCTACCACAACCGAGAAGGACCCTCGATCATGGCTGACGATAATTTAGCCCAACGCCTCGAACGCATCGAGGCAGCCCTCCCCGCCCTGGCCGGCAAGGCCGACATCGACAAGCTGCGCGTCGACCTTCCCGGAATGATCCATGACGGGATCGTCCGCGAACTCGAACGCGTCGCCACCAACATCGACGATCTGCGCAATGAGCTGCGCACCAACAACGATGCGTTGCGCGTCGAGATGCGGGGGCTGCGCGGCGAGATGGCCGGCCTCGCCGGTCTGATCCGACCGCTGACGGAAGCGCTCGCGCGCTGGCCGGATCTGTTCGCCGCCCTCACCGACCGGGTCCGCCGGCTCGAAGAGGGAGGGCGCAGCTGATGGCCAGCGTCTACGAATGAGCTGGCCATCCTGAGGGCAAGATGAGCGAGGATCTCTTCGCCTCGGCCGCGAGCGGCGCCGCCTGGCAAGCGGCTCCCGAACCGAGCCGCGCGCTCGACGCCTGGCGAGAGGAAGGAGCGCAGCTCGCGCTCGAGCACAGCAATTCTCAGTGGCGCATCGGCGACTGGTGGAACGCGGGGCAGCGCTGGTGCCGCGCGCGCAAGATGGTCATCGACTCGGAGCACTGGAGCGGCCCCTCCTGGCAGCACTGCCACGATTGCTCATGGGTGTGCCGCGCCTTCCCGCTTTCGCGGCGCCGCGGAGGTTTGTCGTTTGAGCACCATCGCGTGCTCGCCGCGCTGCCGCCGCAAGAGGCCGACCGATGGCTTGACTGGTGCCTGAGCACCAATGTCGGGATGCGCCGGTTCAAGCCCGCTTCGGTGGCGATGCTAAAGTCAGCCTTGGCCGCGCGGCCGGCCCGCCAGCTCGGTGATGATGCCTCCTGCCGCAGCCGGCCATTTCGCAGCGAGTTCCCATCACCTGCCGGGCTGCCGAAATTGTCGAAACAGCGGCAGAAGGACGTCATCCGGCTGGAAGCGGCGATCGCGAGCTGTGCGCGCGACAAGGTGCCGTTGCTATGGGTGCAGTACCTGACTGCCCTGAGCTATGGCGCGGTTGAGCACCAGGACGAGCCTTAATTCTTCAAACCCGACACCAAACCCGCCGCGGTCATCGCACGGCCCGAGCAACCACGCGGCACGACGCCGGGCAGACTATCGGAATACCCGTCCTAGTCTCGTTCGTGCCGGCGCCCGTGCTGGCTCAGATTGGACACAGCGCCGAATGGCGACAAGCTCGCGGTCGCGATCGCCCGGCCTGCCAACAAGCGCGGCACCCCGCGGCTTGTGAAGGCGACTTTCGGAAACCGCCTCCGTGCTTCGGGTTCTGATTTTAATAATCAAACCGGAGCGGTTATCTTCGGTGCCATGCCACGCGGCGGTCACAGAGCCGGCTCCGGCAGACCGAAGGGAGCCTGCGACAAGCACCCTCGGCTGCGGATGCGCGATCTCGCCGCCCAGGTCCGGGCCGACGCGATGGAAATGCCGATCGACCGCCTGATCCGCCGGCTCAACGATGCATCGCTGTCGGAGGAGTACCGCGACAAGCTCGCGGTCGCGATCGCACCATACTGTTCGCCGCGGCTGTCGAGCGTGGCGATCACCAAGCGGCCGGGGCAGATGAACGACGAGGAGATGATCGGACTGACCGAGGAGGACATGTTGCGCCTCGGCATCGAACGCGAGAAGTGGCCTCGGCCGCTGCACTAAAGGCGCTGCTCGCAGCGCTTCAGGCCGAGCAGGAGAGGCGGGGCCAACTGCGGGGCCAGCCGAGCGGCGACGTCCGCGAAAGGCTCCATCGCGAACTCGACCAGATGGCCGAGCGCCTCCGCGCCGCGCCCGGATATGTCCCGCCGACCCCCGAGCAGCGGGCGCTGGCGCGGCAGGACCTCGAGCGGTTTTTCCGGGATTTCCGGGCGCGCACCAAGAAGTCCGGCTAACTAGAGCCCGGCCGGCTGTTGTTGACCGCCAGCCGCGGTCGCCGCGGGCGGTCGCCGCCAAAGAGCTCTTCGAGCTGGCGAACCGTCTTCAGATCACCTTGGTCGCGGGCATGTTCGAGCTCGCGATAGAGCAGGCTGGTGAGTTCTTCGCTGCTCATCTCGAAGGTCGCGCGCGGGGTCGCCGCCGCGGTCAGACGCGGGTGCAGGTAGGGTGCCGCATGAACCGCCATCCGGTCGCGCCGTTCGAGCGGCTGGGTCGGATCGTTGAGAACCTTCAGCATGAAGTCGAGCGGCAGCTCTTGGCCGTTATCCTCGGCGCGAAAGCGCGCCGGCCGCCGCTTGTTCTTCACCCCTTTGGGGCGGCCTGCGCCGCGTCTCGCCCCGCCGCTCCCTGTGCCTGCCCCGATGCCCATTCTTGAAATTAATATCAAAGCGACGGCGGAATACAGCAGCCGATGACCGACCTCGAGATCCGCCGCTCGCTGGCGGTCCGCATGCGCCGAGAGAAGGCCCGGCTGCTGCAGAGCGGCGAGCTGCCCGATCCGACCGAGGTCTACCGGTGGGCCTTGCAGCTCGAGGTTCTGCGCCGGATCGAGCGCGCTCAGGCGGCCGGCGACATGCGCGGCCTGCGCTCGTGGCTCACGACCGCGCGGCACATCGTCGGCGCCTGATCAGCGCCGCTCATCCCGAGATCGCCGCCCGGCTAAGCGGGTCCGTCCCAGCCGCGCTCGGCCTTGGGCTCGCTCTGGCGCTTGCGGCGCGTGCGCCGCGGCTGCTTGACCGAGGCGGTGAAGGCCGGATCGAGCGGCTTCTCGGGCGCGGGCGGCGGGGCCACGGCCGCCTGCAGCGCCGTGATGAACCGCAACGTATCCTTCACGGCCGAAGATCTCGACAAAGTTCTTCGCCGACTCGCCGATCAGCTCGGGCGACATGTCGAACAGGTCGGCGCCGCCGAGCTTGCTCTCCATGCGGTCGACCCCATCATGCAGGCGATCGGCCGCGGCGGCGATATCGCGCGCCACGCTCTTGCGCGGGCCTTCTCCCGCCATCTTCTTATCGGCCGCCTCGGCCTTGCGCCCGTCCGGGTGCTTGCGCCAGATCGTGGTCGGGTGGTTGAGGCTGATCCGCGCCTTGCTGTCGAGCGTGGCGCGCCAGGCTTCGAGCCGATGCCGCGTCAAAAGCCGCGTTCGGCATTGCGTCTTGTGCCGCCAGAGGACGCGAGCGGCTAGGGCACAGCGAGCCGTTCACGGCCGGCCGCCGTCGCGCAGACACTCGTTGCGCAATCGCTCGACCACCCGCTTGCACGACCCGAAGGCGCATTTCTTCTGCTCGTCATAGAGCAGCCGGCAGGAGTAGGGCGGCTGCGCGGGGCGCTCATCGGCGAGGGCAGGGACGGCGGCAACAAGCGCCAGGAGGAGGTCGTGGTCCTTCACACGATCGTGGTCAGAGGCGCCGCCACGGATATCACCCGAGACGGCGTCTCGCTCTTGCGCCTCTTGCGAGACAGTGTATATATGCCCGCTGTATCTGTTAGACGCAAGGGAAATGGCGCAATCGCAGACGATTTCCGGCGACAAGCTGCGGGCGCGCATCAAGCGCCTGGGCATGACCTATGCGCAAGCCGCCGACCAACTCGGGTTAACCCTCGACGGGCTCAACAAGCAGATGCGCGGGGCCCGCCCGGTCAGCCGGCAGACCGAAATCATCCTTGATCAGTTCGAGGAATTGCGGCGGCTGCGCCGCACTCAGTCGCAGGGCGAGCTGCCGCTCGACCGGCCGGCCAAAAGGCGCAGGCGCGGCGAGCTCGAACAAAGGGGCGGGAGAGCATGAGCACGCCACAGCGTCACACGGAGCGCATCGCAGCGCTCCGGCGCATTCTGCAGCGTCACATAACAGTCAGAACCATGATCGGATGGGCATTGCCCGCCTGCTATGCCCTTTTCATATTGGGGCTTTTCCTTCTTTCCTCCGAGCTCCACGATCCGAAAGTTTGGTTTAAAGATAGCGCGAGTATTCGTGACCTCCTCGTGAGCATTGCTGCAGTTGGAGGCGTTCCGTTCCTGATTTGGCGCGAGTGGAATACCCACCGCACGGCGTCGGCAGCGACCCATCAAGCGGAGGCAGCGGCCCATCAAGCAGAAATTGCCGAAGAACGGCATCAAAGACAAACCGAAGCCGATCAGCAGCGGCGGATCATCGATCTATTTGGCAAAGCAATCGAATTATTAGGCAAAGAGGAGCTCGAGACCCGTCTCGGTGCAATCTACGCGCTCGAGCGGATTGCTCACGAGAGCCAACGCGATTACTGGCCAATTATGGAGACCCTGACGGCCTACGTGCGGAGCCGGCACCGGCTACACAATGATAATCCGACGAACACAACCGCGGAACCATCGACTATTGCAGTAGATGCGCAAGCCATACTTACGGTCATTTCGCGTCGAAATCGTGAATACGATCCAGAAGATCAGAGATTTGATCTGAGCCAGACTCGGCTTCAAAACGCTGATCTTCACGGCGCTGACCTCACCCGCGCCAACCTCACCAACGCCAACCTCACCAACGCCGACCTCACCAAGGCCGACCTCACCAAGGCCGACCTCAGGGGTGCCAACCTCACCGACGCCGACCTCACCAACGCCAACCTCACCAACGCCGACCTCACCAAGGCCGACCTCAGGGGTGCCAACCTCACCAACGCCGGCCTCACGGGCGCCAACCTGACGGGCGCCGACCTCACCCGCGCCTACCTCAGGGGCGCCACCCTCACCAACGCCGGCCTCACGGTCGCCAAACTCACGGGCGCCAACCTGACGGGCGCCGACCTCAGGGGCGCCAAACTCACCAACGCCGGCCTCACGGGCGCCACCCTCACGGGCGCCGACCTCAGGGGCGCCGACCTCAGGGGCGCCGACCTCACCAACGCCAACCTCACCGACGCCAACCTCACCGACGCCAACCTCACCGACGCCAAGGGGCTGGCACTCGAGCAGTCCGAGAGCTCGGGACCTCCGCGCCACCTCGACGACAAGTGACTAACGGATGTTCTTTCCGTCAGTCGGGGCGGCCGCGAGCCGCGGGGGTGCTCGAGTCTTAATTCGTCGGAGGCGGTTTGGTGTCGGTCTTGAAGAACTCGCCTTCCGGGCTGCGCCCCGGCAACGTCATTCCACGATCTGTGCGCAAATCGTCTGCGCCTGCCCCTGACGCCTCGGGAGCCATCACCCTAGCGGCCGCAATGGGCGAATCGATGACACCGGAAGCGACGAAGAGACGCGGGCCGTTGAGGTTAATACCGATACTGGTTGTACCAGTCATACTTTAGAATTTGAAAACTCTATGGCTACACCGTGGGACAGACGATGAAGAAACTTTTGATCATAGCAGCATCTTTGATCCCGTTTTGCGCCGGTGCTGCGAACGCCGTGGTAGTACCCGGATCATCCGATCCATGGCTGGCGGGCATGCCGGCGGGGTCGATGGCCAGCAGCGGGGACGTCGCACCGAATGAATCACCGGTCCTCGCGTCAGGCCTCACTCTATCCGCCGGACAGGTATTGACCTTTAACGTCACGGGTAGCGTCAGCCACACCCCGGCACCCTCTGGCCTGACGCCCGATGGCGGTGCATTTACTTCGCACAGCGCGGGTGCTCAGAACGGGATCGCCAACCTGACCGCGCCCTTCGATTCTCTAATCGGGGTGTTTCTCGATGCGTCACAACCGGATGCTTCCTCAGCGCCATCGGCTCTAAATTTCTCGACACTGGGTACGAGTTTCCTCAGTCTGTCTCCGTTGTTGAAGCAACCCTTCTTCATTGGTGACGGGCTGACGGGTACCGGGACCGGTGCGGTGCAGGATTTCATCATTCCATCAGGGGCAACCCGTCTATTCCTTGGTACGATGGATGCTTTCGGTTGGTTCAACAACACCGGCTCGTTCGATGTGACCGTGAACGGTGCATCGGCTCCGTCTGTGCCAGAACCCGCAACTCTCATTTTGCTTGCGACCGCCCTTGCCGCGTTCTCGCTCCTGCGCCGCCGCAGTTCGGCCACGGTTGCAGCAGGTAGCCCCGAATTGACCACCTGAAGGGGGCGCACGGCCTGCGTTGCGGTATTTCTTCCCTTTGACTCGCCGGAATTTCGTAGCGCTTTGACCGTATCAGCCCCGCCCCGTGCGATCTCCTGCGCCGCGTCTGCGGCGCTTGACCGCGCTGAAGCCGTCGCCGGATTGCGCCGCCTTTGTTTCGGTTGAGGGAGCACTTCTCGCCGCGGTCCGGGCGCACGGTCGCGCTATGCGCCCCCAACGACGACGTCCTCCGCCCAATCGCCGAGCGTTTCGGGGGCGAGGTCGTTGTTGGACGATCCCTCGTGAGCACCGTCACCTAAGCAGGCCGCCGATCGGCCGCGTGGCCGCTAGCTGGCGCGAACTGTCAACATTTTGGCGCGAATTATAAGGCGGCGCGCCCTACAGCGCCCCTACCTCCCCCAGCATGTGACAGCGTCATGGCGCAGACCCTCAAGCACCGCGCTAGGCGACCAAGGAAGCCGACCGCGCGGGACAAGCAGATGAGCGGTAAACCCCAAGTCGTCGTCGCCCTACGCTGGGTGACCGCAATGATCGGCATCACCTCCCGCCTGCCGTCCGGATCTGCAGCTCGCCGGCCGCGAATTTGGCGTGGTCGTCCTCCAGGCTCGGGAAGAGGTGGCCGTAGGTGTCGAAGGTCATCTGGATCGAGCTGTGCCCGAGCAGCGCCTGGAGCCGCTTCGGGGTGAAGCCCTGCTCGATCGCCCAGGACGCGAAGAAATGACGGAGGGCATGGAGATGGTATTTCGCCCGGCCCTCGGCGGTGACGAGCCCGCAGGCGCGCTGTAGCGGCACAAACCCGCGGGTGGCGATGTTGGCGTGACTCTCGACGTGGCCGAGGCCATTGGGGAAGACCAGCCTGAGCCGGCCTTTCGGGCAGGCGAGCTGCCACTCCCTGAGCGTGTTGACGACGAGCGGCGCCATCGGGATCGTGCGCTCGCCGGCCGCCGATTTCGGCGCGCCGATGGTGCCCCAGAGATCGGCCCGCTGGCGGACGTGGATCACCCGCTTGTCGAAGTCTACCGCGTCCCACACGAGCCCGCGCAGCTCGCTGGCACGCATCCCGGTCAGCGCGGCGGTGACGAAGAACGGCCGCCATCGCCCCTTGGCGCGCTCGATCAAGAGGTTCACGTCCTCGCGCGACGGGATGTCGACACCGACCACGAGCTTGCCCTGCTCGCGCTTCTTGGTATCGACGGCGACCGGTGTTGCGGTGTTCTGCGCGACATGGCCGCGCCGCATCGCCTCGCCGATAATGCTCTTGAGCGAGGCCAGCACCTTGCGTGCGAGCGGGCGGGAGCGCGTCTCCAGCAGCTTGTCACGGAACAGCTGGACGACCGGGGTAGAGAGCTTGGCGAGCTTCACGCTGCCGACCAGCGGAAGGATGTGGCGCTCGACGTGGTTGCGGTACTGCTTGAGGGTCGAGCGCTCGAGCTTCTCCAGCTCGCCGCGCTTGAGCCACAGCCGGGCCGCCTCGGCGACGGTGATGGATTGGTGCTCAGGGGTGTGAACGCCGCGGGAGATCTCTCCCTCGGTCAGCACTAAGAACGCCTTCGCGTCCTTTCTGACCTTGAACCCCTTGTTGTGCCGCCGGCCGTGCTGGTCCTTGTACGCGGCAACAAAGCGCACGCGAGTCTTGCCATCCTGGCCGCGCCAGGTTCGCCTGTAGACGGATGCCATCACGGTGCCTGCGGCGGTGTTTCGAGGGCGGTGACGCGCTCGGAGAGCCGGATCTGGTGGTCGACGAGAGCCTGCACCGAGGCGGCCATGCCGGTGACGATGCCGGTCAGCAGGCGCAGGTCGCTGTGCATCGCCTGGGTCTCAAGGATCACCCGCTCGACCCGCTGCTGCAATGCGGTGATGTCGACGTTGCGCGCGATGCCGACAAACTGGGCCTCGAGGTCGCGCCTAAGCTGGGCGAGGTCGGCCTTGGTAGCGAGGGTTGGCAGCACCCCTTCGATGCGTTCGAGGCGCTGGTCTAAGGTGTCGTCAGCCATTGATCGCACTCCTGTTGCGATTGGTGGTTAGAGACGCGCGCGCTGTGTCGAGCAGCGCGCCGTCTCGCCTCGGATTATAGCCGAAAACGGCCGAAACCCAAAGGGTTGACTGATGGAAGGGCCCTCTACGCGTCGGTGCGGAAGCGCTGTCGCCGCAACGGCGTTTCGCGGCCCTCGAAGCGCGGTGAAGTCGTTTGCGCCGGTCAGCCGCGCTGGCTACGGTAGCGATCCTTCCACAGGCAACCGAGACCGAAACCGGCCCGGCCGTCACCGGGCTGAGCGCAGTGGCCGTGTAATCCGCATCCTTCATCGGTTCGCGGGTGACGCCATTGCGGCGTCCCCTGTGCGTGCGCTCCGGGCGTGACGGGCCCGCGGCCGATGAAGGACCACTAAAACGACATCCTACCGAGATCAGCAGCCGCGGGCCCTGGTGCGGGCGATCACCGAGGCGATCGACCGGATCGCTCCGGGGCGTGGCGGCGAGATCTATTGGCGCGCCTTCGAGAGCTGGGAAACCTCGCTGCGAGGCTCCCGCAAGCAGTTATCGCTGCCGTTACAGGAAGGGATCAAATGTCACTGTCAGACAACGACAAGATCGACGCCGCCCCGCTCATAACCGGCGGTGATCTGCCCCCGCTACTGCCGAACTGGACAATGTTCGACGGGGCTCGCCGCGAAGCTCTCGGTCACATTCCGAGCTTCTTCAGCGAGGATGATTCGCGTCCTGCGACCGCGCAGATAGCGGCCAACTATGATTGGACACCGCTCGACGGCTGCACGATCGCTGACAATGGCGATCTCCTCTATCCGGGCGATGCCCCTCTCAAGCCGCTGGCCGAGACCCGGCTGCGCGACGAGACGATCCGGGTTTACCCGGACGCCTGGGTTGCCATCATCCAGCCGGATGGCTCTCTTGAGGTCGATCGAGTGGATTGATGGACGCCGCCGGGCGCTCACCTGAACCACCACCGTCGCCACCACGGGCGGGTCACACGTGCTGCTTGATCAGCCAATCGAGGACGCGACGCCCCAGCGGACGCGGCTGATCGGGCGCCGCGGGTGTCGGCGGGCTGAGTAGCAGGGTCAGCCGGCGGCGCTCGTCGTCGCTGGCGTCGAGCCTTGCGCGCAAATCCCGAATCGTCGCCTCACGTTCATCGAGCAAGCGGTTCAAAAGCACCACTTCACGCACTGGCGTGACATGGCTTTGCACCCCTTGCGCCATGGCGTCGTTACTTGCGCCGTTCGTGTGCCTGATCCCGAACACCCGATCCAGCTCCGCAGTGTCGATCCGCCGCGCGCCGGTCTCGTCCGCCGTGTAACACAAGCGTCCGGTCTTCATCGCGCGATGTATCGTGGTCTGGTTGCGGCCCGTCAGCTTGGCCGCGTCGGAAAGACCCACCAGCGCCATGGCATCCCCCTCATCCGCACGTGCGAAGCCAGCAATGGCAGCGCCGGGGGAATGCGATGCCGGTCAAAGGCTAGGACAATGGCGCAATGGCAGCAACTCGGAGCGCGAGATCGCGGTTGTAGCAGTTCCAATCGGCGCTGGTCGGCTTGGTGTCGAGCCGCGCCACGAGTGCAGCGCGCTCGGCGTCGGACATACGGGCTCCGTCCGCAGCCGCGTGCTCTCGCCGGAGAGCAATTGCTGGCGGTCCCGTCTGCTCGGGCGGTGCCTGGGAGGGTTTCTTCTGCATGACTCGCGCCGCGGCAAGCGGCGCTCCGTCTTCCTGTTTCTCTCGGTTCTGGGGTCGCGCCGGATTTTCCGACTTACACCAGACCCGGCGGCCGGGTTCGCGGTCGAGCGGGTCGAGGAGCTGGTATCCGTTGCTGGTGCGGATCACCTGCCAGACCGAGCCCCAATGGCCGAACAGATCCTGCTCGCGGCGGCGGATCTTGGTGAGCCGATGCACCCAGGTCAGCAGGCCGACGTCCTCCAGTGCCTTCAATGCCACGCACACGCTATCGCGGTGACACTTCGCGGCCGCGGCGATTCGCTCGTAGGAGGGAAAACACCTTCCGCCGCCATCGGCGCTGTGGAAGCGCCAGAGCAGCGTGCGGAGCACGCGCAGGGTCGCCCAGGTCAGCGGACCCTGGTGCTGACGCGGTTGCCGATTCGCGCTGTTGTAGGCGCCGGCAGCGGCCCAGAGGCGGGCCTTGGCGTTGCCGTCGAGACGATGTGAGGGCGCCGGTCCGAATATCTTCTCGCGCTTTGGCCGCAGATATCGCGGCAGAACGGCTTGCAATGCGGGCTCCTTTGCCCGCGTCAGGCACAGACCTTCCCTGTCAGCGGAAATACACCGCTTGACGGCCGGATGCGATGTCGGGGAACCTCAGTCCTGCCAGAGATTGAAATTCCCCGGTTTCGACCGGATGCAAGGCCCGCCCCTCGGCGGGCTTCTGCTTTTCTGGGCGGGAGTGCTCCAGAAGTTGACGATCAGCCGATGAGCTTGCCGCCATCGTCGGCAATGCGCAGCGCGATCGCGGCAGTGTGGCGGAAAGCCTGGTGGTCGGTGCCGGCGAGCCGGCAAGCGTTGCCAATTTCCCCGCGAATCAGCTTCGCTGCGTGCACGGCTCGACACCGAACCGGCTGCAAAGCAGCGGCTGGCCGGGGATTACGGGGCGCGGTGAGGAAAGAGGGTCCGTCAGTCGGCGACGCCGCCGGGGATCAACATCGGGTCGGGATCGAGGGCCTGGAGGTAGCCGCGCACCGTCGGCGGCCTGGCCGACGAGCAGATGCGTGAGAGGATGCGCGGAGGAGGAGCCGCGACCGGCAGCGGACGCCACAGGCGAACGGCAAGCCGCTCGACAACCCGGACCTCCTCGGCGTGCTGCGCAAAGGCGAAGCCGGGCGCGTTGCGCACCCCTCGTCCCGGTCCCCTTTATCGCGGGCTGTGGCAGGAGATGTCGGCCGGCGATGTGCCGAACTAGCCTGCGGACAGCACAGAGCGGGGGCTATCTGCAGGCGCTCGACTCTGCCCCGTGGGCATAAAGATTGCCCCGACGGAGGGACCCGCCGGGGCTAAGGTTAGGAGACGCCATGCTCAGCTTCGGGATCGCTTCACCGAAGGCATGGTATCAGCCGCATATTAACCTTCGCTGGCGCGGCTTCTCAACAAAAAAGCCCCGGCTCGCAGTCCGACGAAGCCGGGGCACGAGAGAGTATCAATCGGGATGCTGCGATCCTACCCCTGCGGAGGCTCCCCGTCTGCCCGATTCGTTCGATCTCGACGCTGCGCTTGAGCTCTCTCGATCCCCGCCGTTCGTACGACGTGATCGCCGGCTCGACGATGCGGATCTACGCCAAGGCAACGGCCTGGTTGCGCGGCTCGACGCGGTCGAGAGGACGATCGCGCAGTTTCGCAAGCTCGACGAGCTGGTTGCGCGGCTGGCGCTGCTCAGGCGCCCTCGCGGGCTGGCCGGAAGGCTCGCGCGACAGCTACAAGGGGGCCGCAACGGCGCAACGGGCTCGACGGGCTCGACGGGCTAATTGGTCCTCTCAATGCCCCTGAAACAAGAAGCGGGCAGCGAGGACCCATAAGAGCAGTGAGCTGAGGCTGAAGCCGAGCCACAACCCGAGCCGCAGTTGCGAACCGGAGCCACCCTCTGCCACTTCGGGTCGTCCGTGCCATCCGCACTTCCCGCTGCAACAACACGCTTTTCCGGGTCAAGGTCTGCCTGTGCCGTGAAAATCGCCCTGTTCGCGTTTCCGGCGAGACGTGCTAGGCCGGTACGGCATTCCCCCGCACATAGCCGGGTTCGCAGTGATCCCCCTCGCCGCGTGCCCCGAACAACGTACCGGGTTCGTGGGGGATTCCATGTACTCTCTGGCACAGGCAGCAAAAGCTGCCGGCAATCAAAGCCGACAATCGCGCGCGCCATCAGGGCAGGGCGGATCTCAGCCATAAGATCAGAAGACGGCAGTTACTCGATTGATCCGGCTGAGCTTGCCCGCGTGTTCCCCCTTGCCGGGGACAGTACCGGCACGATGAAACAACTCGTGCCCCCCGACGGCGCCGGCACATACCCGCCGATATCACCGGGCGAGGTCGAGGGGCTACGTGCGTTACTGGCCGAGAGAGAGGTGACGATTCGCGATTTGCGCTCGCGCCTCGACCGCGAGGCCGAGGAGCGCCGGGCATTGATGGCAATCCTCACCGATCAGTCGCGCCGCCCGTGGTGGCGACGGTGGTTCAGGTGATCGCGTCGCGCGTGATCCGGGCATTGATGGGCGGTCCCGAGCGGCCCGCGATCCAGACGAACCACGAAAACCACCATCGGCCGCCGCCTGGGCTACCCGGTATCCAGACCGGCCGCCAGCAGCACGTCCACTCGGCGACGGCGCGGTTAAACAGCTCCGCATGACCCTTGGTGCCGCCCGAGTCCGCTCGTTGCAGTAGCACCACCGCACGCAGCCAGCCGCTATCGAGCAAGGACATGGTGCGGGCAAGGAACGGGTCGCCGAGGCCGGAGCCGGCATAGGGCGGATTGGTCACCGCTATCCCGCCGCGTGTCCGAGGCGGCGCCGGATCGTTCACAAAGTCGAGTTGTAGGAACCCGTCACGCAGGCGCACGATGTCGCTGGCAATCACCTCGCGACCGGCCAAGCGCAGCGCGTCGACTAGATGACCGTCGCCGGCGGCGCACTCCCAAATCACGCCTGGCGGCAAGGTGGGCAGCACCTTCCCGATCAGCGCCGCGGTCAGGCAAGGCGGCGTCGGCCACAGATCGACATCTTCGCGACGGGGAGCCGGCCGGCGTGCGGCAAGATCGGCGTTTGATCCCCAGATCTTCTGCCGGCGGACCTTGGCACGCCACTTGCGCTGGCGCTCGGTCGCCGTCATCGGCACCTTACCGGCCATTAAAACCCCCGCCCGTTTGTCTACAGAAAGTGTAGACAAAAGCCGGGGTTAGGCGAAGGGGCTACCATCGCCGCCCCTGCCGTGGCCGCCGCGAAGGATCGCGCTCCTCCGGTGTGGGCAAGCGCGCGGGAGGCGACGGACCATAGCGGCGCAGCCGTGCGGCGAGTTCCGGCGACATCCCGCCGATTTCGCCACACCGAGAAGCCGGACGGCTCGATCATGGCCGTCTGTCATTCCCGGGCGACGCCCCGGATTTCAGAGTCGGCCACAAGCTGGCGACATAGCGCCCTGGCCACGTCCTCGCGATCTTTGTGGCGGCCGCAAGTCAGATAGCTCTGCAGGTCGGCCGGCCTGCGCGTTAGATTGTTGCAATTGACGTAGCCGGCGAACGCTTGCCCGGCGTAGAGCCAGAGCTCGGCCCAGCAATAGCCGGGCCGCGGGTTCGGCCGCACCCGGCCTTGCGTCGGTAGGTGGATCTTCAATGCTGCCCCTTCCTCCAGATCAATCAGTGAAGAACGATCTCGCGCTAAGTCACTCTCCCCTCCGGACCTCGTCACTTCCGGCGCGGCAGCGTCGGAGAGGTACCGCGCGAGGTCGCGTGACTGCCGCGGTAGTGAGGCTTTCGCAGCCGTTGACCGAGAAGCCCTTCGGGCGAGAGCCCAATACCGAACGGTTGGCAGAGTATTAGTTGCCGTGGAGACCGAAATGGGCGGCCCATCCGCCCACCTGAGGAAGTAGAACTCGGGGGATTCGGTTGAGGTGTGTGACGTGGTTCACACTTGGCAAAAAATTTGCCCAGGATCTCCTGCAACAGCCGGATGCGCGGCGACATCGGGTAGCGGTCCGCCTCGATCACGTCGATCAGCAGGTTGAGGAGCGCCCGGGCTTCGTCGTCGGTGAGGTCGAGGTGCATGGGTCAGTTACCGGCCGCGGTCGGATGCGGAGGTATTTGAGCAGGTGCTCCGGTAGCGGATCGCGGAGCCGCCGCTGCTCGCGCGCCCGCAAGGAGGCCAGCGGCTTCACTTCGGCGGCCAGTAGTGCCGCGCCGCTCTTCGTCCGTGCTGCGCTACTCATCCCAGCCGGGAGAGATCAGATCGACGAGCGCAAGCACTCCGGCGAGTAGCCAAGCCAGAACCGTGCCAAGCGCGTCGAGCAGCAGCCAGATCATGGTCATCGTTCTTTTCTCCGCGAATCGTCCCGCGCCCTCGAAGGCGCGTCAGGGTCAGCCGGTCGCTCACGCCGTGCCCTCCGCTTCAGCGTGCCGGGCGATGGTGTTGGGGACCAGCTGGTGACTGATCGGAAAGCCCCTGGCGCGCATCGCGTCGCGGATTGCCATCAGCGACTTGCCGGCGGCCCGCATGGCGATGATCTCGGCGATGGCGGCCTGCTCGTCGGCGTCGGGGATCAGCTCGCGCGCCCGGCCGTGGCCGTTGGCCTCGCCAAAGCGCCAGCCGAACGGCCGGCCGCCGCCCTGGTGCCGGCCCTGGCGGCGCAGATTGGCCTTGGCGTCTTTGATGCGCTCACTGATCAGACCACGTTCAAATTGGGCCACGGCGGCGAGCGCGGTCATGATCAATTCGCTGATCCCGTTGCCCGAGCAGTCGTTGCCGAGGTCGAGGAGCCACAGGCCGATCCTGCGATTAGCAGTCAGAGGCGGCGTCGCTGTTGTCAGCAGCGCGCCGTCTCGCCTTCGCCAAGCCGGCGAGGACGCCTTCAAGTCTATCTAAAACATGAAGAAATTTCAATTCTCATCAGAGGGGTTCAGCCAGGCCGCCACCCCCTCCGGGCTCGGGTAATAGCGCAACTCGAAATCGTCATCCGGGTCGCCGTCGTCCCGCTGGACAATGGCTCCGATAGTCACGAGTTCGTCGATGTTCTCGACAACCTCGTCGAACTCGTCGTCGTCGAAATCCGGCAGCTCGGCAATCTCCTCCAAGGTCAGCCCGCGGTCGCAGTTGAGGCAGACCGCCTCAAGGATCACGTCTGCCGTGGTCATTGCTTGCCCAGCGGCTGGCGCCGTGTCGACGTGATTGCGATACTGCTTGAGCGTCGAGCGCTCCAGCCCTTCCCGCTCGCCCCGCTTGAGCCATAACCCGGCCGCCTGTCGGTTCCGAAGAGCTGGTGCCGAATAGCGACAGCGCAGATGGCGCACGTCGGCGCTGCGCAATACACCGCCACATTAATTAACCTAAAATAACGTTCTTTATGTTGGAGATAAATAGTTAACATAAAACGCACTTGATGACAGTTAAAGTGCATCCTATTATTTACTTTGCACTTACCCCTGACGGTATGCTCCTTGGTCTTCGAATAGGCTTGCTGGTGAACCGCCGTGATCTGCTGTGCGCGGTTGGGCGGGCGTTGTACGGGCCGCAATTTCAGACTGAGCTGGCGCGTCGGTTAGGCGTGAACAAGCGGACGATGCGACGCTGGGTGGCGGGCGAGAGCGTGCCGGAGACGGAGGTGTTTGACGATTTGCTGGCGTTGGTCGACGAGCAGGTTGTGGTTCTAACCGAGCGGCGGGACGCGCTGGTCGACGAGCAGGTTGTGGTTCTAACCGAGCTGCGGGCGCTGGTGACGCGTCAGGGGCAGGAACGCGGCGCGCCGTGATTGCCCGCGGCATCGACACCTCGTAGCGCCGCGCTTCAGTAATTCTTCGAGCGGGGCGAGCGCCCTGTGGTCGCGAAGAGAGGTGCGCCTACGATGCTCCTAAGGGCTTTTTCGGCGATCTCCTCTGACCGGATCGATCCTCGCCAATGACGGGGAGCCGCCTATTGCGGTCTTCGCCGGACGCGGCCGACCCTTGAGTGGATGTATCAAGTGGCCGCGCGGGCTATTTTCCTATGCAGCGGGCGAAAATCGCCGCGCCGAAACCACGCTGTAGGCAGTCGATCTACTACACCTCGCGCGATCTGCTGCCGGTGAACAAGACGGTCGGGGGGAATCACATGGCGGCGCCCGGACGAGCAAGCACGCAAGAACGGGCGTACTTGATTTCGGAGTTCGGCTGATGATTCGCTGCTGCAATGCGCGGCGGCGCGGCGACAAGCCGGCGCTGAAGGACAAACTGCGTTGCCGATTGCATGGCGGTCGGGCAGGCCGGCCGCCGGGCATTCCGCTGCCGGCGCACGAAAACGCCGCCTTGCCGGGCAGATTACCCGGTTTCCGGGGGGCAAGCCGCCGCCGGGATCGGCGCGACGGAACAAGACCATTGCCCGCGCCCAGCGGGCTCTTAAGGCGCGGATCAAGGTCGGGCGATCAGTCATGCCGTACCTCTCGGCTCCACGGGCAAGCCCGCCTGCCGCATGGCGTCGAGGCAGACCTCGTAGGGATCCACCTGATCGCCGCCCACAGGGAGAACAGCATCTCCATGTCGTCCTCGTATTCCTCGACCTCGGTGGGCGAGAGCGGCGGCTCATAGTCGCCGCCGTAAATTTCGGGATGGAACTCGACGCCAAGGCGGGTCGCCCATTTGAGGGCGATCTCGCTGACGTCGTAGCCGCTCACGCCGCTCCTCCCGCCTGGGACTGCCGCGCCAGGATGTTCGCCACGCTCTGGTGCGAGATCATCAGCCCGTTCATGGCAGGTTGTTTTTGAGCAACTGCGCGGCTTGCTCGCGGCTGGCATGACTGCCACAGGTGAGGAAATCTGGGCGGGCGAGGTTGCCGCAGTTGGCGACATCGGGCCAATGCGGCCCTGCGCTGATGCACACCGTCGCCCAGCAGTAGCCGGCCTGCGCGGGAACCCTGACCGGCGAAGTGGGCAGTTTTCGGCTCGGTTCACTCTTTAGGCGCAACGCGCTATTTTCCCGTTGCCAAAGATCCCAAAGACCGCGATGTTAACCTAAAATCCCCAGCAAATCCAGGGAAAATCGTCACTCCGCAACTCGGGGAGGAGCGCAATGCCAGTGAGAACAAGGGGCTGTCGTTAAATTCTCTGTTCGTGGCGGCCATTCTCGTGGTGACGGGCACGCCCGCAAAGCCTCGGCACCCACGGTTTCCTAGATACCGGCGGCAGCTTCACCCAAATCGACTTCCCCGGCGCAACCGATACACGGGCCTACGGGATCAATGACGCGGGACAGATCGCCGGGGTTTTTATAGGGTCGGGCGGCGTCTTCCACGGCTTCCTGGCGGTCCCGGAGGCGGTCCCGGAGCCGGCTTCCCTCACCCTTCTTGGCAGTGGCCTCCTCATCCTCGGCAGCTTCAGAATGATGCGGCACCGCAAGACCCGCTGGCACCGCGCGACCGAAGGTGCCGCTTCACGGCATATTGCGGGGTGATGGCCCGGCACCGGCTGCGGAGGGGCTGCACCCTTGTGACAGTGGCGGGCCGGATTGATTCGCCGGTAAATACGACAGGCTGTCGTATTTGAGCCCGCCGACCACAAGGGTTTCTGCGGCACTACTGCAAGCGCAGTGGACGCCGCCGTCAATGGCGGCAAGCTGACCGGCTGTCGTCAACCTCTCTGGAGCCGCTAGCCCAGAAAAGCAGAAGCCCGCCGAGGGGCGGGCCTTGCATCCGGTCGAAACCGGGGAAACTGGTCTCTGGCAGGACGAGCTTCCCCGACAATCAGATCGGCAGTCAAGCGGTGATTTTCCGCTGACAGGGAAGGTTTGTGCCTGACGCGGGCGGAAAGGACCGCATTGCAGCTTGTTTTGCCGCGTTACCTGCGTGCGCGGAGGGAGAAGATTTTCGGACCGGCACCGTCCTATCATCTCGACGGCAATGCCAAGGCCCGCGTGTGGGCCGCGGCGGCGGCCTACAACAGTGCGAATCGGCAGCCGCGGCAGCACCAAGGGTCGCTGACCTGGGCGAGCCTGCGGGTGCTGCGGGCGCTGCTGTGGCGCTTCCACGGGGCCGATGGCGGCGGGAGGTGCTTTCCCTCCTACGAGCGAATCGCCGCTGCGGCGAAGTGCGCGCGGGTCTTCCGTGGCGATCGCCGTCAGAGAGCTCGAGGGCGCCGGTTTGCTGACCTGGGTGCACCGGCTCACCAAGATCCGCCGCCGTGAGCAGGATCTGTTCGGCCATTGGGGCAGCGCGTGGCAGGTGATCCGCACCTCGAACGGCTACTCGTTTGTTGACCCGCTCGAACGCGAGCCGGGCCGCCGGGTTTGGTGCTCTGGAGCCGCGATCTCGAAGCCCGAATCTCCGTTTTGGTCTGATCTCTTCGTCAAGAAGAGGCAGCGGCATACCAAGCGCGCAGCAGCGATCGCGGCGCCCAAGTTTGACGATAGTAGCGCGTGAGAGGGGCTTACGGGCGATGCGGGGCATCGTCCCCTCCTACCAGGGACCGCTCGGTGCTCGGAAATGTCGCCCCCCGCGACATCTCCGCCCGGCGCTGCTGCACCACCTGGGCAACCTGGTCCGCAAGGGCTATCTCGTCGCCTTCCCTGAGCAAATATTCGAGCGCCACCCAGGCGGGGCCGGCAACCGTGAGTTCACCCTGCTCCCAACGGCGGACGGTGCGGTCGCTGGCGATTAGCAGTGCTCGGGCAATCGCTGGTTGCGACAACCCAAGCGCCTTGCGGCAGCGGTGGAAAAGGACGGCTTCGCGCATCGTTTCAGCGACAGGTTGGGGGGGTGATTTTCCGTGGTTTCAGTTTCGGTCCCTGCCACGGGGCCATGATCAGGTGTGGTCAATAACCAATCGTGGCTTCGTAACGCTCGCCGTCGATTACAACCCTGCTTCCGTCTAGCCGGATAACTTCTGGTCTATAGGCGTAATGGTGGCCGTAACTGTGACAGGTAAGAAGTTGACCATCGGTCAGCCTGTAAATTCGGTCGTAATTACAGCCCTCAAATTTACCCTCGATCTGATATTTCTCAGCGTGTGCGGCGCCGGCGAGGCTGACGACCGCGGCGGTGGCGAGCAGGATCTTTCTGAACATCGCAACCTCCTTTGTGGACGGGCAGGATTGCCCTTTGCGATGCTCTCGACGTGGTCGGCCCGCTAACCGCGTGCTTGATAATGCCGGCCAATTAATTGCGAGTTCGCGCCAGGCTTATCACCCGCCCTGCGGGGTCGCTTTGTGGCTGATCGCTGGCCTCGACACCCCCTCCGCCCCACCAAGGCCGATTGGGCGCTCCGTAAAAGCGATCTCGACCGGCGGCTGATGTGTTGCAGAGGTTGCGTTGCGCGTCGTAATCGGCGAGTTCGAGCCGAACGAAGCGAATTTGCGTCGCCAACCCCTGATCGGACCAGCAGCGCGAACCCCCGCGGAAAGCCGAAGGCGCCCGATCAGGCGCGCCCGCCGGGTCGCCGCGTCCTGGCTGGCCCGTCAAGCAGAACGGCTGGTGATTGGGATGGTGAAGGTGGCATCGGTGATCCGAGCTTGATATTCGTAACGCATCGATCGTTACGAAAAGAGGGGCCGATGAGGGGACGGCCACCACTCCGCAAGAAAGGTGCGTACACCGCTGCCGAGCGAATGCGGCGCTATCGCCAGCGGCGCAAAACGATCGCTACCATCGGCAAAGACCGTCGCCAAGCAGCTGCGGCGGGCGGAACGCGAGGCCGCCCTCGCCGCGGCGACGCTCAGAGCGGCCCAGGCGCTCGGCGCCGCGCTCTATGGCGTCCTCTACATCGATCCGCCGTGGGACTTCCTCGTTTACTCACGCGCCACCGGCATGAATCGCCACGCCGCCAACCACTACCCGGTGACGCCAGCTTCCGCCGCTCGACCTTGTTCTTTGTTGTCAGCGCAACGGCTCGGCAGAACCGGAGGTCCCTAGTCTGCCGGGCGGAGGCTCGGCTTTGCCCTCACCGAGTTCACGGGCACGCCGGTACCACAGTGCAGCCTGCTCCGGATCGCCGCGCTGACCGTGCAGGCCAGCGCGGTCGAGAAATCCCGCATCATAGGTCACCGCCAAGCGCATCGCCGCGCGACCGTCTCCCGAGTCGGCGGCACGCTCGAAAAAGAGCCGGGCCGAGCCGATGTCGCCCGCACCGAGGAAGGCGTCGCCACGCGCCACGAGAGCCGCGATCTCGGCCGCGGAGAGCCGTGGCCCGTCCGCCACCGGTTGCGGCGCCGGTTCCGGTGTCGACCCAGGGACTGAAGTGGCGCCGGGAGGCTCGGCGCTGCTCGCAACCGCTTCCGGCGTTGTCTCGCCGGCAGAAGCGGTACTCGGAGGCGCAGTGGTGACGTTGCCCGAGGGCGAGCCCATGGCGCCACCGGCCGATGGCGCCACTCCCACATCGGCCGGCGCTTGCGCCTGCTCGTTGCGCGGCAAGATGCGGTCACGCACAAGACCGACGAAGGCACCAAGATCCGGTTGATCAAATGCACCGGCGACCAGCCAAACGGCCCCGAGGCAAATCATGATACCGGCCGGCAGCCTCAGCGAAACGGCATGTCGGCGCGGCGTCGCGCGCGTGTGTGTGATTTCATCACCTGCGGTATTCTGCTCAGAAGGGGCGATCGATCTGTTGCTGGAAGATTTTCGAACGTAACGACGCCACCCCTGTAACCGCTTTGCCGGAAAGCCAACCGCAGAGACGTCAGGCTCGATTTCGAGCATGCGGCGCGCGAGGCGATTGACCGCCGCCGGATTGCCGCCCGAAGTTATCGCGATCAGCGCCACACGTTGCGCAGTAAGGAGGTTTGCGCCCTCACCCGGCGGCAGCTGATGGCGAATGAACGCTTCGACCTCGTCGCGCTCGAGCTGTTGGACGCAAAGGTGCCCCGCGAGCCCCTCATCGAAGAGGTGGAGCTTCGCACTTTCAGCGCGGGTGACAAAATCCGAGTGCGCCAACAGCACACCCGCTTCGAACGCATGAGGCCCGAGCGGCATCGCCCGCGCTGCCTCGCGAAACTCCTCGATCTGACCATCAGAGAGTCGATCCGCATCTGAGAAGACAAAAATTGGAGACGGCGGCACCGAGCGGCCGGGCTCCTCCCCAATCACGACGGGTGCCGGCGTCTCTGTATGCATCGAACGGCCGCCGAACAGCTTCTCGCAATCGAGGTCGGGGCCGCAGGATAGCTCGATCACTGCTCGGGGCGCCGCGGCCTCCTTCAGAGCCGTGGCGAGCATCGGGGGGCTGGCTGGCGGATCGCCGGTTACGAGAACCAGACAGCAGCGGCGTAGCGCGTCTACAATGCCCTTGGCGAGATGCCGGTAGTGCTCGGCGGTGGCGAGGTATTCGAACCCCGCGTCTGCCGTGGCGAAAGCACTGAAAGATGAACTTGAACCGGCTGCTGTCATACCAGCACTTTGCCGAACATTTCCGCCGTTAACCCTGCAACGCTAACTCCGAAGCCAACGTCGCGCAACGACCCCCGAACAGGCAAACACGCGCTCGTACGTTTGGTTCAGCGCCCGACTCGAAGTGCTTCAATACAAATCATCCCTAGCAGCTTCTGACACCCCTGGGGGTCAAATGTCCGTCCGCAACCTCGACAAACTGTTCAAGCCCGCGGCGGTGGCGCTGATCGGTGCAACGGCGCGGCACGGTTCACTCGATGCCGTGCTCTTCCGCAACCTGCGGCGCGGCGCCTTCGGGGGCCGCTGATGCTGGTCAACCCGCACCACCGGTCGATTGACGGCGTGCCGGTCCACCGCGACATCGCGAGCCTGCCAGAGGTTCCTGACCTCGCGGTCAGCTACGCCACCCGAGACCGTGCCCGGGGTGATCGGCGACCTTGGCGCTCGTGGGACGCGCGCGGCAGTCGTCGTAACCGCCGGCTTCGGCGAGCAAGGTGCATCCGGCCCTGCTCTACAGCAAGAGGCGCTAGACGCGGCACAGCCCTACCTCTTGCGCCTGGTTGGTCCCAACTGTGGCGCCAGCCGCTCGGTGACTGAAGGCGTCACCCTTTGAGCAGCCCCTTCCGGCAGCCGGCGCCGGGCCGTCATCCTGCAATGCCGTGACGCCCACGCTGCCGCTCGCCGCCTCACTCGATGACCTCGTCGGCGCGGGCGAGGATTGACGGCGGGATCTCGACGCCAAGTGCCCGCGCCACCTTCAGATTGATCACCAGCTCGAACTTGGTCGGTTGCCGAGCCGGCGTGTCCGCAGGCGAGGCCCCTTTGAGCATTTGGTCGGTGAGGTCGGCGAGCGTGCCGAACAGCTCGTGCGCGTGGAGGTCCCATAGCTTGCCAGACATCCGGCGGCCATGTCCGGCAGACCGCACATCATCGGCAGCTTGTAGGTCGCGCCGAGCGCTCCGAGCTGGTCGCGGAAATTGACGGTCATCGACGATTCGGGGATATCGACGGCCTCGGCGCCGCCGGCGCGAAAAGTCTCAAAGGCGGCACCAAAGTCGGCAGGAGCGCGCACATCGACGCTTTGCAGCTCGATACCGAGAGCCCGCGCCCCATCCTCCCGCGCCTTCAGCCGCTTCGGCGAGACGATGGTATCATCGTTCAGAACGCCAAAACGGCGCGCTGCCGGCAATATCTCCTTCAATATTTGGAGCCGCTTTGTTTCGAGCTCGGGTTCGATCATGCTGATCCCGTGATATTGCCGCCCGGCCTTGCCAGGCTTGCGCCCAGTCCGTCGGCAACGAAGTCGCGGGCGACGACGATGATCGGTATCGTACGGGTCGCATGTTGTGCCGCGTAAGCAGCCGCGTCAGTGAAAACGACCACGTTTGCTTTCGCCTGGACGAATGCCTCTGCCATCTCCGGAAATCGTTTGGTGTCGCCATCGGCGAAGCGAAAGTCGAGGCGCAGATTGCGGCCCTCGGCATACCCCAGCGCCGCCAACGCCTCGCGGAGCCGCGTCGTGGCCGGTGCGTTGGCCGCCGAGCCAGTCACCATCACACCGACCCGCGGCAGCCGCGCCGCATCCTGCGCAAGAGCCGCGGTCGTGGCGCCGATCCAGATCACCAGGCCAGCGAAGATGCCCGTCGTTCGATGACCTTGTCGGCGCTGCCTGGTTTTCATCCCCCCTGAGCCTCCCTCCCCCGCTAGACGGAAACCATGATCGCTCGACGAGGGGTTTCGGGCGCGACCCACCGCTCGGGTCTGAGCGTCTGCTCAGGTTGAGCCGGCCAGTTCGATTGTGTACCACGGAACGGCCGCTATCGGCGTGCGCCGTGAAAAGGCGGCGCTTTCCAGTGGGTGCGAGGCCCGCCCGGCGATTTCGGCTGGCCGACAAAATGCTCCGCTCCCAGTGGTCCGGTCCCGTCCGACGCGATCATTGCCAAGGTGAAGGGCTGGCTCGACAGCCGGAGCAGTCAATGCCGCGAAATCCACCAGCCGAAAATCGAACGGAGCAGCACCATAAAGAGCGTGTTGACAGTCGCCCAGCGCGAGCGCCTAGCCGCCTGCGTGGGGGGTGCTGATCAAGGTCGAGGTCGACGACGTTTCTGCCCCGGAAATACCCTAGCAACCCGGCTGACGGCGCTGTTGACGCAGCCGGCAGCGTGCCGGCGCGGACGTGGTGGCAGCGTTGGCGATCCGCCGCCCTGGCGGGCCAGCGGCTTAACGCTCCGGGCGGAGGGCCTGGCGGAACGCCTGAGGCACCGCTAGCCCGGGCTCCGCTTTGCACAGCTGCATGACTTTGGCGGTGTTGTCGCTTATGCGGCTGACATCGACAACGTGGATGTCCTCTTTGGCCGCGAGATAGCCGAAATAGAACATCGCCGCGGCGGCCCGGTCGTCGTCCTCTGCGCGTAGCAGATCTGAGCAACGTACCCGGTCCACAGGCTGGCGCAAGTCGCGAATCGGTGCGTCAGCTCGCGGCGGCGAATGCGGGTGAGCCGGTGCACCCGGGTCAAGAGCCCAGCGTCCTCCAGCGCCTTGATCGGTCGGCTGCGCACTTCGAGCTTCGCCGGGCTTCTCGCAGCGGATTGCGCTCGGGCGCGGCGCCCGCTCCGACGCGACCCGTGCCGTCAGGCCGTCGTCTATCGCTGGATCGACGGCTCGGCGCTGCCGAGGCGGACCTTGTTCGACGGCAAGCCGCCCGCCGATTAGTATTTCCGCCGCCCAACCACGGAGGCGGCGATGCCCAAGACGATCGAGCACTGCCACTGGCCGGATGCGCCGGACATGTGGATGCCATATGCGCCCGCAATCAAGGTGCGCGGCGGCACGACGGTCTATCTCGCCGGCTGCACTGCGGCGCCGGTCTATCACCATCACCCTCACCGGCCGGAGGAATTTGATTCCATGCCGCGCGACATGGAGGGCCAGGCGCGCGCCGCGCTCACCAATTTAAAGCGCGGGCTCGAGGCGGTTGGGGCGAACTTCGCTGACGTGGTAACCTGCGACCGCTTCGTCACCGATCTGTCGGATCAGGATGCGCTCAACCGCGTTTGGGCCGAGTTCTTCGGCGACACCAAGCCGGCAACGACGACAGTGCAAGTGGTGCGGCTCGCCACCGATCCGCGTTGCCTGGTCGAGATCAACGCCGTCGCGGTGATCGATTAGAAAGCCCTCCTCGCTATGCTCGTGCCCTCTTAAGACGCCAACCCGCAACGGCCGGCGCCGTGTCTCGACCTCGGCAACCTGAGCGAGCCCCGGATCGCCCCGCACCAGACGCTCAAGCTCGGTCAACCGGCGCAGGATCATCGGGCCATGTTTGCCGTGATCCCGATGCCGCTTCTGCAACCCGTCCAGGCGCCCCTCCTGAGCCTGTAGGAGCGAGCGAATTCCGTCGAGGGCTTTCCAACTACGGGATGTTGTCCCCCGGGCGAGAAACGGCGTCCCAAGGCGCGATCGAGGGCTCCGTTGCCGGGTTAGTGTTTTGGCCTGTAATCGCGCCGGCCGCTCCCGGCCTGGGCACGCCGTCAAACTGCCCCTCTCCGGTTTCAGATGTTGCCGATCCGGACGTCGAGATCGCGGTCCCACAGATCCCAATCGGCTTTGGTGGGCGCGCTATCGAGCCGTGCGATTAGCGCCGTGCGCTCGTCCGGTGACAGCAACGCACCGACAGCAGCGACGTGCTCTCGTTGGAGAGCAAATTCGGGCCTCTCCATCTGCTCGGGCGGTGCCTGCGAGGTCTCCTCTGATATGACTTGCGCGCCGTTGAGGCGCGGTCCTACTTGGTTTTTAAATCGGTTCTGGGGTCGAGCCGGATTTTCCGACTTATAGCCTCGCCGGCCAGGATCGCGGTCGAGAGGATCGATGAGATGGTAACCGTTGGAGGTGCGATGCACCTGCCACTCGCTGCCCCAATGGCCGAAGAGATCGCGCTCGCGATGGCGGACTTTGACGAGCCGGTGCACCCAGGTCAGCAGCCCCGCGTCCTCCAGGGCGGCGATCGCGACACAGACCGAGTCGCGGTGACACTTGGCGGCCCGGGCGATCTTCTCGTAGCTCGGGAAGCACCGGCCGCCGCCATCGGCCCCGTGAAACCGCCACAGCAGCGCCCGCAGCACCCGTAGTGTCGCCCAGGTGAGCGGACCCTGGTGCTGCCGGGGTTGGCGATTCGCGCTGTTGTAGGCGTTCGCCGTGGCCCACAGGCGGGCCTTGGCGTTGCCGTCGAGGCGATGTGAGGGGGCCGGCCCGAAAATCTTCTCCCGGCGAAACCGCAGATGACGCGGCAAAACAAGCTGCAATGCGGGCTCCTCGCCCGCGTCAGGCACGCACCTCGCCTGTCAGCGGAAAATCACCGCTTGACGGCCGGTCTGGTTTCCAGGGAAGCTCATTCCTGCCACGGAATTTGAGTTTCCCCGGTCCCGACCGGATGCAAGGCCCGCCCCTCGGCGGGCTTTGTTGTTTTCTGGTGCGCGGGCTCCAGAAGGTTGACGACAGCCGGCTAGCTTGCCGGCATTGGCGGCCACGTCACTGCGCTTGCCGTAGCGCCGCGGAAACCTTGTGATCCGCACACCGGACGTCAGCAACGGCTAGTGGCGCCGCGGCGAATCGATATGCTGGGCCGATCTCCCGCAATACCGGGAGCGGCAAGGCGGGAGTGTCGTCAACAACCCCGTCACCGGACGGGCGACTGATCGTTCTCCTGGTCGCGTGCGTCCGTGAGAGCCCGGCACGACCGGGCTCTCTGCCGTAGCACAACCGATTCACACTGCCGAAAGCGCGCAGGTCATACTCCGAGCGGCCCTCCGGGGTGATTTCTGACGGGTTGGCGCGGGATATCAATTTTTTGGCCGGGAATATCAAGCGGGGCACGCTTAACCCCGTATCTGTAACCCCGCACTCGAAATTTGTGGGGCGGCCGGGCGGCTTTACCCGGCTTGCAATCCTCATCAATCAGGAACAACAGAAATGCGACAACCCCCACCGGGCGCGTTGCGCCTAAAGAGTGAACCGAGCCGAAAACTGCCCACCCCGCCGGTCAGGGTTCCCGCGCGCGCCGGCTACTGCTGGGCGACGGTGCGCGTCAACGCAGGCCCGGATTGGCCCGATATCGCCAACTGCGACCTGCTCGCCCGCCCGGATTTCCTCACCTGTGCCAGGCACGCCAGCCGCGAGCCGGCTGCGCAGTCGCTCAAAAACAACCTGCCCTGAACGAAATCTTCTCTATCCGGCCCTTTGCCGCCTGCTCGGCCTTGGGGCTCTAGCCCGCATTTCTCAAAGGGGGAAGGTGCATCGGGACCCTGGATCTGAGAAAATCGAGTTGCACTAACGGTTTATCTCAGGACCAGGGGGAGTCCCGATGCAAACAGAGTGTAGCGCGGATCTG
>Ga0306925_10000579_pt1 | contig 26991 bp, 24 predicted proteins | sample flu12Cox44000176_FD_203755 | JGI IMG/M metagenome (GOLD analysis project Ga0306925, IMG submission 203755) | Lab enrichment of tropical soil microbial communities from Luquillo Experimental Forest, Puerto Rico - flux8day.12C.oxic.44.000.176 (v2)... | ecosystem: Environmental > Terrestrial >... | reverse complement strand
GATCCTGCTCGGGTTGGTCTGGACGCTGGCCGCAGCCGCGCAGGCGCGTTTCGGTCCGCAAGGGGCGGAGGGCGAACCCAATCGCGAACAGCAATGGCTGGTGCCTTCACCCGATCCGGACCTCGCCGCACATGCGGTCTTGTTTCGCCCGCCGGGCGAAGGGCCCTTTCGCCTGGCAGTGATTGCCCATGCCACGACCCAGAACGTACTGCGTCGCGCTCAAATGCCGCAGCCGGAATACCGCGCGCTTGCCGCATGGCTGGTGGCGCGGGGCTTTGCCGTTCTGGTGCCGGAGCGTCCGGGCCACGGCGCAACCCGCGGAAAATATCTCGAGGACCAGGGCGGGTGCGACGAGGCCGATTATGCCCGTTCGGGGCGCGCCACCGCCGAGGAGATATCGGCCGCGCTGGCCTATCTGCGAGGACAGTCCATGATCCGGCAGGAGGGCGCCGTCGTGGTGGGGCATTCGGCCGGCGGCTGGGGTGCGCTGGTGCTCGCGACCGGCGATCCGGTCGCCATTTCCAACATCATCGTCTTCTCTGCGGGCCGTGGCGGTCACGCCAACGATTTTCCCTATCAGATCTGCGCGCCGCATACGCTGATTGCGGCTGCTGCTGAATTCGGCCGCACCGCGCGCATTCCCGTGACCTGGCTGGTGGCCACCAATGACAGCTATTTCTCGCCGGAGTTTTCGAAGAAACTTGCGGATGCGTTCCGCGCGAGCGGCGGAAAGGTCGATTTTCGGGTGCTGGGGGTGGCGGGCAGCGAAGGCCATTGGCTGCCGGAGACGGAAGCCGGCGTGAAAATCGCCGCGTCCGAGCTCGATCGCACGCTCAAACCGCGCCGGCTCGGCGCTGCCGCCAAGTGATGACGGCCTGTTTCTTCGAAATTCCCGCCATTCGGACGAAGTGAGAACCAGTTCGGTTCAGCAAGGCGCCTCAAATAAACAGGAGCAGCCATGAACCGCTGGCCCGACGACGACGTGATCCTCTACGACGGCGTTTGCGTGTTCTGCTCGCGCTGGGCCTGTTTCGTCGCCGCACGCGACAGGGAAAGGCGCTTTCGCTTCACCGCCATTCAGTCGCCCTACGGCACGCGGCTCGCGCAAGCCATCGGCATCGACCCGCAAGATCCCGACACCAACGCCGTGATCCATGGTGGGGTCGCGTACTTCAAATCGGACGCGGCATTGACGGTGCTGGGCTTTCTGCCGGGATGGAGCTGGGTGGGCGTGCTCTTTGCGGTGCCAAAACCTCTGCGCGACGCCGTCTACAACACGATCGCGCGCAACCGCTACCGGATTTTCGGGAAATATGACGAGTGCTTTGTGCCGGATGTTGAGATGAGGGACCGGGTGATGGAGCAGGATAGCGGGGTCGAGTAGCTCCGGTATCCACTTAGTCAAAACAGCATTAAGTTGAAGGTTATAAGGATTCGCGCAGACAGGTTCGATGACCAAAGCAGTTTTTACGACGAAGGTCACGCCAAGCTATGATGACCTTCCCGAGATACGCTACCACTTTCCCCGGACCTATCTTAATCAGGCACGGCAAGCTGTCGGCGATCATATTGTCTACTATGAGCCGAGGCGGTCGAGTGCTGAGCTATCTAGTTTTGGAGGAAGGCAGTCTTATTTCGGAGTGGCGCGCGTCACAGCAATCGTGGAAGACGCCGGGCTCAACGATCACTACTACGCCCTCGTAGACGAGTATCTGGACTTCGATCGACCAGTTCCGTTCGCGGAAGGTAGTGAATATTATGAGAGCGCACTGAAAAAAGCCGACGGTACCACCAACAGGGGGGCCTTTGGCCGCGCCATACGTCTGATTCCTGACCACGAATTCGATCGAATATTGAAGTCTGGATTCGCTCCAGTTCTGGGCGAAAGTCTCTCACCACTAGAAGCACCTTTGCTCGGATACTCGGAACCTACTACCCCGTTCGAGCGCCCTATTGTTGAAATGACGGTGTCTCGGCCGTTTCGAGAGCGCTCGTTTATGCACAATGTTCGCGCGGCTTATTCGAATCGATGCGCGATTACGGGACTGCGCCTCATCAATGGAGGAGGTCGCCCCGAAGTCCAGGCCGCGCATATACAGCCGGTCGCTTCAAAAGGACCTGATTCCGTTCGCAACGGGTTAGCTCTTTCTGGAACGGTTCATTGGATGTTTGATCGTGGTCTGATTTCAATTGGGGATGACTACAAAATCCTAATCGCCAAAAATCACGTTCCGGATGATGCTGCTCGCCTCCTTAATCAGAATGGGGTGATTAATCTGCCCGAAGACCCGACGCTTCATCCAAATGGGTATTTTTTGAAGTTTCATCGGGATAAAGTCTTCAAGGGCTAGCTCACGACCCTGCCTTCATCACCTCCCTTGCCGCCCTCTCCCCCGAATCCTTCGCCCCGTGGGCGGTGGAGAAAAAGTTCGGCGAGGTGGCTTCGCCCGCAAAGAACAGGCGGCCGTCGATTGGTGCGGCGAGCACGGCGCGGGCGCCGGCATGGCCAGGCAGCGCATGCGAATAGGAGCCGCGGGCAAACGGGTCGCGTGCCCAGCGCGATTCGGCAAGCGGCTTTAGCCGGCGGCGGTAATCCGCCCCTAACATCGCCACGATCTCGTCGATGGCCTGCGCGGCCAGCGCGCCTTCGCCGGCGTCTTCCAGCTCGCGCGCAAAGCGTCCGCCGAAAAAGCCTTCGACGCAGGCCTGTCCGAAGGGGCGCAGATGATAGGCGCCCATAGCCGTGCGCATGGTGGCGCCGCGCAGATTGCCGTCCACCGGCAGATCATCCGGCCGATCCAGCGCCAGCGTCACCTTGTCGGCGAGCCCGAGCGGAAGCCCGCGCGCGGCATCGACCTTCGCAGGCAATTCCGGATGGAAGCGGATCGCCTCATCCGCGATCAGGTTGGTCGGCACCGTGACAATCACGCATCGAGCGGAAAGCGTGCCTTTCGAGGTTTCGATGCTGAGGCGGCTTGTCGAATGATCGATCCGCGTGACCTCGGTATTCAGCGCAAGCGGGCAGGGCGCGCCATAGGCGGCCATCAGCGCGCCGTAGCCCTGCCTCACCCGCCAATTGAGGCCGGTGTCCTCATAGGCGTCCATGTCGAGGATCGAGACCCTGTCGAGCTCGGTGCCGTTGACGTAGGTCGAGATCGCATCGATCATCGGATTCCAGCGGTTGCCGGGTTCAAGACAGGCATTCGCGGCGCTGTCGCGGCCGTCTTTCGCGGCTTGTTCGGCCCGTTGGTAGAATGCGTCGAGCGCGCGCATGAATTCGCGACGCTGTTCCGGCGGAAAGGCAGCGTCAAATCCCCGCTCGCGCCACGGCGGCCGGTTCCTGTCGATTTCGAAATTCAGCTCTTGCGCGACCGGCACGAAGGAATTCTTGTCTGCCGAATGCAGCCAGCCGCAACCGACGTCGAAGGTGATATCGGGCGAGGCCATGATGGTGTGACCGCGCCCGCCGACCCGGTCGCGCGCTTCCAGCACGATCAGCGAGAGGCGGGAATTCGCCAGCGCTCGAGCCGCGCCGAGGCCTGCGGCGCCTACGCCAATGATTGCGACGTCGACTTCGGAAGGGAGGGACATGGGGTTTCGAATGCCGGGACTTTGTTCTCCCTCTCCCCGCATGCGGGGAGAGGGTTGGGGGTGAGGGGCCTCTGGTCAATGATACATAATAAAGGAAGCTGCCGCGTCACTGTGGCGCCCGTACCCCCTCACCGGATTGCTTCGCAATCCGACCTCTCCCCGCAAGCGGGGTGAGGTAAGGTTTAAGCCACCGCCTGCCTGGCCTTTTCGGCGCGCTTGCGGTCGTTGGCGTCGAGGAATTTCTTGCGCAACCGGATCGATTTCGGCGTCACCTCGACCAGCTCGTCGTCCTCGATATAGGCCAGCGCCTTTTCCAGCGTCATCTTGATCGGCGGCGTCAGGCGCACAGCTTCGTCCTTGGCGGTGGTGCGGATGTTGGTGAGCTGCTTGCCTTTGAGTACATTGATCTCGAGGTCGTTGTCGCGGGTATGCTCGCCGACGATCATCCCCCTGTAGACCTTCCAGCCGGGCTCGATCATCATCGGACCGCGATCTTCCAGCTTGAACATGGCGTAGGCCACCGCCTCGCCCTGGTCGTTGGAAATCAACACGCCGTTGCGCCGGCCCTGAATCTCGCCCTTGTAAGGCGCATAGCCATGGAACAGCCGGTTCATGATGGCGGTGCCGCGGGTGTCGGTGAGCAGCTCGCCCTGATAGCCGATCAGGCCGCGGGTCGGCGCGTAAAACACCAACCGCAAGCGATGGCCGCCCGAGGGGCGCATCTCGATCATCTCGGCCTTGCGCTCGCTCATCTTCTGCACGACCACGCCGGAATGCTCCTCGTCGACGTCGATGACGACTTCCTCGATCGGCTCCAGCCAGCCGCCGGTGATCTCGTCCTGCTTCAGGACGACGCGCGGGCGCGACACGCTGAGTTCAAAGCCCTCGCGGCGCATGGTCTCGATCAGGATCGCAAGCTGCAATTCGCCACGGCCCGAAACTTCCATCGCATCCTTGTCGGCGGATTCGGTCACGCGCAGCGCGACATTGCCTTCGGCTTCGCGCAACAGCCGGTCGCGGATCATGCGGCTCGTCACCTTGTCGCCTTCGGTGCCGGCGAGCGGTGAATTGTTGACGATGAACGACATCGACACCGTCGGCGGGTCGATCGGCTGCGCCTTCAACGGCGTCTCGACGGTCGGATCGCAGAAGGTATCGGCGACGGTGCCCTTGGTGAGGCCGGCAATGGCGACGATGTCGCCCGCCTCGGCCTCCTCCAGCGGCGCGCGCTCGATGCCGCGGAAGGCGAGGATCTTGGTGATCCGACCCTGCTCGATCAGCTTGCCGTCGGCGGAAAGCGCCTTGATCGGCTGGTTGGGCTTGATACTGCCGGAGGTAATGCGGCCGGTGATAAGACGGCCGAGATAGGGGTTGGCTTCCAGGATGGTGCCGATCATGCGGAACGGCCCTTCCTCGATCGCTGGCGGAGCGACATGGCGCAGGATCAGGTCGAACAGTGGCTGCATGCCCTTGTCCTTCGGCCCCTCCGGGCTTTCCGCCATCCAGCCCTGCTTGGCTGATCCGTAGAGAATCGGAAAATCAAGCTGCTCCTCGCTGGCATCGAGCGCGGCGAACAGGTCGAACACCTCGTTGATGACCTCGGTCGGGCGCGCGTCGGGGCGGTCGACCTTGTTGATGACCACGATCGGCTTGAGGCCGACCTTGAGCGCTTTCGACACCACGAACTTGGTTTGCGGCAACGGGCCTTCGGCTGCATCCACCAGCACCAGCGCGCCGTCCACCATGTTCAGGATGCGCTCGACCTCGCCGCCGAAATCGGCGTGGCCTGGCGTGTCTACGATGTTGATCCGGGTATCCGTCCACTGCACCGAGGCCGCCTTGGCCAGAATGGTGATGCCGCGCTCGCGCTCAAGATCGTTGGAATCCATCGCGCGCTCGACCACGCGCTGGTTTTCGCGCCAGGTGCCGGATTGCTGCAGCAGGCGATCGACCAGCGTGGTCTTGCCGTGGTCGACGTGGGCGATGATGGCGACGTTGCGAAGCTTCATGGGTCAGTTCTTGTTCAATCTCGACAATGGTTCTGGTGGTCTGATTCTAACATTCGCTTCCCACTGCACGAGCCTGCGTCTAGGTGGGTAGCGAATGTCAAATCCACTCCACTAGTGCGATCTCGCGGGAAAACCGGGACCCTCGCCTCGCTATTGACGTTCCAAACGTCCGAATCTCGGCGGGGGCTTCTGCCAAAAAGCAAGCCCGGCCGAAAGGACCGGGCACGCCTTAACTAGTGGTCCGAATCTCCGCTAGTTGCGGTGCAATATAGTCAGGAATCATCAAGAAACAATGGCTTGTTTCGCGGTTGGTTAGCCGATTGGCCCAAAAAACGGTCGCGAACTACGCAACGTTGGACGCTTTCACTGGATAAACCCCACGCAGCACTTCCTCAAAGTGGTTTTTGACATTTTCGTTACAGAGGCACGCCCGTTTCTGCAGCGCCTCGCGGTCGCGGACCAGAATCGAGCCGCGGCGGGTCTCCAGCACGCCTTCGGTCTTGAAAATCTGGATGACACGGCTGGCATAGCTGCGGCCGACGCCCAGCAGAGTGGCGAGTTGCTCGTGCGTCAGTGGCACGATGTTGTCGCCGTCTGTTCGCTCCATGGCCGAGATGATCCACTTCGCCGTGCGCTGCTCGATCGAATGCACCGCGTTGCAGGCAGTCGACTGAAACATCTGGGCCAGCAGGCAATCGGCATATCGCGCAAATACATTGCGCAGCGAGGGCGAGGCAGTTTTCGCCTCGTCGAGTTTTGTGATGGGAAGGCGTACGAAAGGTCCGCCGAATTTGACCGTGATGCGCGTATAGGCCGGCAGGTAGCCGAGACTGACGATTCCGCCGACGGCGCCTTCGCGACCGACAAGAACGGTCTCGACGTCGCGGCCATCCTCGTTGGCGACCAGATATGAGACGAGGCTGGCGCAGCAGGGAAAGTGGACGGTATCGACATCGTCGCCGGGATTGTAAAGCGGTGCGTTCGATTCTGCCTCTTCGCGCACCAGATGCGGCGCGATCAACGCGAAGTCGCCGGCGTTGAGCCAGCGCAAGAGATTGTTGAATGGCCGATCGGCGGCGCCATTTCCGGTTTGCGACATCATTCCGAGTCCTCTGGGTTTGCGGTACTCACAACAAGCGCTCAACCTTCCGCAATTCGGTCTACCAGCGCCTCCTATTTGAAGTTCCTGCACCACAAGCGGCGAATTCGATCCGGAAACTTCAAATAGAAAAGCGACATTATAATCAATATGTTAGCTTGTGCCCACGCCTTTCCGAAGTTCGTGAGAGTGGGTGCCGCGATGTAACACTAACTTCTGAAAGTGGGCACTAGTGCACAGACAAACGCCCGAGGCAGTGCGAAGGTTTCGTCGCAGGAACATACCCATGCGGGTCACGGAGGCCCGCACCTGGTCTCTTTCATGCCTTTGATTGGAACTTTTGCCAGACCCATGATGGATATTTCGAGCAATTGTCTGCCCGATGACGTCCTCGTCGTCGAGGACGACCCCATCATCGCGCTCGGTTTTGAAGATACGATCGTCGGCTTCGGCGTCAGCGCGGTCCGGTCAGCCGCAAGCGTCAGCCAGGCGCTGAAGATGATCGAAGAGCGCGCGCCGGAGTTTGCACTGCTCGATGTCGCATTGGTTCGGGAGATGAGCTTCGCGATCGCCGAGCGGCTCGATGCGCTCAAAATCCCCTTCGCCTTCGTCACCGGATACAGCGCCGACGTGAAGATCCCCGCAGCGTTCGCGGAGTGGCCTCGACTGCCCAAGCCCTGCGGCACCGAAGAGCTGCTGGCGCTGTTGAAGACCTGTCGCCCCCACTGTCGGCCGCATTAGAGCGTTTTCAAGCGAAGTGGGGACCGGTTTGCGTGAAGAAAACGCGTCAAAACAAAGAGCCAGAGCTTCGGTTCTGATTCCATCAGAACCGATTATGCTCGGGCGCGACGTGCGCTGAGTCTCTCGCGCGGCGGCCCTGCGCCCACGAGAGATCGTAACCGCTCAACCCAAGACCGGATCCAGCGTGGTCGACCACAGCGCGACGTCGGCGCGATCGCGCAGCGTCACCGTCATCTGTCCGGTTTCGCCATTGATCCTGACATGACCGAAAAACTGCATGCCTGCGGAGGGCGGCAGGTTTGGTTTGTCCGGCCCGGCTGCTTTGATGAACCTGACTTCCGGCCCGAAGGTGTTGTCGAGTTCGTTCGGTCCGAACGTTCCTGCGTTCAACGGTCCTGCGACGAACTCCCAGAACGGCATGAACTCCTGGAATTGCGCCTTGTCGGGATTGTAGAAATGCGCTGCCGCGTAATGCACATCCGCGGTCAGCCACACCGTGTTGGTGACGCCTGAATCCCTGATGAAGCGCAACAAATCGGCGATCTCGAGTTCGCGGCCGCGCGGCGGGCCGTCGCCTTGCGCAAAAGCCTCCGAACCTTTCCTGTTTGCAAAGTCGTCATAGACGATCAGGCTGAGGGGCATGTCGGAGGCAATCACCTTCCAGGTAGCGCGCGAGTTCAACAGACCGCGTTTGAGCCAGTGCAACTGATCCGGCCCAAGGAAGTAGCAATCCGGGCCGTAAACGGTCTGCAAATTGGGACCGTTCGGCCCGCGATAGCTGCGCTCATCCAGCATGAACACGTCGAGATGCGGCCCGTAGCTCAGCGCGCGATAGACCCGCCCCGGCTCAACAATGCTCTCGCGCATCGGATACATTTCATGGAAGGCGCGTGCGGCGCGCGCGGCGAGCAAATGGATGTCGCGAACCCTGTAGGCCTCGGGCAGTACTTTCGATGCCGACCAGTTGTTGGTCACCTCATGATCGTCCCACTGGACGAAGATCGGCACCTCGGCGTTGAAGGCGCGCAGATTCTCGTCGAGCAAATTGTACCTGTGCGCGGCGCGGAATTCATCGAGGGTCTCGGCGACCTTCGCCTTCTCCGGGATGGTGAGATTTTTCCAAAGCTTGCCATCTTTCAACTTTACCTCGGACGAAATGATGCCGTCGGCATAGATGGTGTCGCCGGAATGAACGAAGAAATCAGGTGCGTGCTTGCGCATGGCAGCGAAGGTGACCATGCCGCCATCATCCGGATTGATCCCCCAGCCTTGGCCCGCGACATCGCCGCCCCACACAAAGCTGACGTCGCGGCGGTCGGCGGGCGCGGTGCGAAAACGGCCGGTCATAGCCTCGCTGGAAATCTCGGGATGGGAGAGGTCGCGGAATTTGATGCGGTAGAAGATGTCCTGACCGGCAGGCAGGTTTTCGATCAGCATCTTTGCCGTGAAGTCGCTCTCCGGCAGCGCCGCGATCGTCGGCAGCGCGCGGGCATTGCGAAACGACTCCGTGGTGGCGACCTCGACCATCATCTGCGAAGGTCGGTCGGCGCGCGCCCACACTACGCCGCCGTCGGTTCCGACGTCGCCGGATTGCACACCGTGAGTAATGATCGGCCGGTCGGCGGCGCGGCTGAGATGCGGCATTGCCATTGCGCCGAGCGCGCCTGTGGCCGTGCGCAGAAGACGACGGCGGGAAATCTTGCGCGGGACCGTCATACCGATGTTCATGTCGCTCAACTCAACCTAGCGCAGTGGATTTGACAGTCGCTGCCCACCTAGCCGCGGGCTTAAAAGCGAATGCCAAATCCTGAACTCCACTGGAATCTTGTATTCGCTAGTGGTCCTTGGATTCTAATATTCGCAAAAGTGCCCGCTAAGAAACGAAGCAAATAAAGATCGCGAGACAGGCTTAAAAGCAAAATATGACGGCGCGATTGCAGAAACACGCCGGTCCTCGTGGACTACAAGGTTCCGGTCGCGCGGAACTGGGCGCTCGCTCTTTGCAGATTTTGCGGCATTTGCAGCAACAGCGCCCTGCGGTCGGCGACCGCGTGATGGAATTGCTCCAGCGCGATGTTGAACGAAGTCAGCGCGCCCTCTTCGATGGCGCCGTGCTCGAAGCAATGCAGCGTATCGCTTAAAATATTATCCGCCTCCGACTGCATCTGATCGAGCTCCTCGAGCGAATCGGTGCGGCGAGCGAGCGCGATCATCTCCAGCAGCCGTTCGCGAAGCGTCGAGTTGTTGTTGCGTTCATCCTTTTTCAGATAACCGGCAAACCATGCGCCGATGGAGCCCATCGCGGAGAGCGCCATCAGCCCCCACCAGATGAAGTCGCTGTAGCGATCCAGGAACGTCTTCTCCTCGCCGTCGACAAAGGCCGCGGCTCCCGGGTGGGCGGGGATATAGGCGTCCTTGTCGGTATCCGGTGTCTCGATCTTAGCGGCAAGCGGGAATTCGGCCATCACGTTCTGGCGGATAGCAAACAGTTGCCGCGTGAACGCGGCAACCGTGGTTTCCGAAAGATCCTTTCGCGCCACGATGTGATGCGAGAAGCTGATGGTCTTCACTTCCTCTTCGGGCCGGTCGGGCGAGCCGCCAAAGGCGCCGGCGGGAATTTCGGAGGCCTCGTACATGGGGTGATTCTGCGCAATCGCCTCGGCCGAATCGATGGCGAGGAAGGTCGGAGAATGACCGTCGCGCGTCGACGCCGCGATCGCATCCGCGGTAATTTTGCTGTTGACGGGACCCGCGGCGAGCCAGGCGTCCGCCTTCTGGTTGCGGATGGCGTCGGCAGCCTCGGTGGTGGGAACCTGGACGACTTCGACCTTGTTCGGATCGACGCCATATTGCTGCAGGATCACCTTGAGCAGGTCGACATTGGCCTGGGTGCGGCCGATCACGCCGACCCGTCGTCCTGCGAGCTGAGTAATCTTGCTGATCTTCGGGCCCGACTTCTTGCCCTTCATGGCTGCAGGCACCCACAGCACCGCCACGTTCTTGCGCAGCGTCGCCACGGCCTGCGCATTTTTCGGCACGTTGAGGTCGCCGCGGATAATGGCGAGATCGGCCTTTCCTTCGGCAAGCGTCTGGGCGCTTGCGGTAGCGCCCTCGGTCTGTATCGGGCGCAAACGGATCTGGCTGTGGGACTGGGTAAAGGCCTGGGTCAATGCCTGGACGACCCTGAGATCGTCGCTGCTGGCCGGACCGACCGCGATCCGGAGCGTCACCGGCCGCATCGCGAAGTAGTATCCCGCCGCGAGCGTGCCGATGATGGCGAGGGTTCCTGCAAGCGCGATCAACACCCCGCTCCGCGCCGATGAACGGGAAGGCGGCAGCTTCGGCGGCTCAGCAAGGTCGAGACTGCTGGTCATCGATCGGAAAACAACCGGTTGTGGGCCAATTTTCGTCTGCCGGGATGTTTATATCGGTATTGTAACAAATTTCGCAAAGCCGCGTAGTGACATCCCCGTCATGGTTACCGGGGCGCTTCGCAAGCGCAGTTTTGAGCCGGCATGAAGTCGCCTGGCATGCAACCGCCGGACATCGGTGGGTGTTATGGTAAGTTTAGGGTCAAGGAGGAGGCAATTATGGCAGAACGGCTGTCGGCCGAGGCGAGAAAATCGGCCCTGAAGGGCCTGCCCGGTTGGACCGAGGTGGCGGGCCGGGAGGCGATCGGGCGAACTTTCGTGTTCAAGGATTTCAACGAGGCGTTCGGCTTCATGGCCCGCGCGGCGCTGGTCGCCGAAAAACACGACCATCACCCGGAATGGCGCAACGTCTACAAGACGGTGGAGGTCGTGCTCTCCACGCATGACGCCGGCGGCGTCACCGCGCGCGATATCGAGCTTGCCAAGGCGATGAGCGCGATAGCAGCGCAGCTCGGCGTGGCCTGATTCCGTCATCGCCGTCTTGAAGGTCAGGGGTGAGATGCCCAGCTATGTGCGGGGCTGTTAGGACGGGCAGGGATTCTGCAATTCGCAGCGAGACCGGCGTGGCGGGGTTCAGGGAGCCAGGCGATGATATCGGAACAATCGATCGGATTTGAACCGGCAGACGAGCTCGCGAAAGATCGTGAAAGCGTGCGCCGCCGCTTCTGGATCAAGTTCAAGCGCGTGATGTCAAGGCTGCCCTTCGCGGAGGATTTGCTCAGCGCCTATTACTGTGCGTTCGACAAGCAGACGCCGCGCCATGTTCAGGCGGCGCTGTTGGGTGCGATCGCCTATTTCATCCTGCCATTCGACTTCATTCCCGACATGCTGCCGGTGCTTGGCTTCACCGACGATGCCGCCGTGCTCGCTACCGCGATCCGCATGGTTGCGGCCCATATCAAACCGGAGCATCGCGACGCGGCCCGCGCCGCGCTGAGGCGAGGCATCGAGGCAGAGATCTGAGCGAGATGATTTTTGTTTGAATCGCGTTATCGGCAGACTCCGTTCACCTCTCCCCTTGCGGGAGAGGTACAGGGCCGCCTTTGGCGGCCGTTCTTAGAGAGAACGGAGAGAACGCCGAAGCAGAGCTTCGGCTATGTCGCATTGTAGATGCGATCCGGGTGAGGGGTTGCACGTTATCGATGGAAAATGAACCCCACCCCAACTCTCCCGCAGGGAGAGAGGGAGCGCACTTTCATCGCGGTTGCAGTCCAACAGAGCCCAAGCCCTTAACGCGCAAAAAAGAGCCGGGGTGAGATCACCCCGGCCCTTTGCGTCCTTGAAGTATCTTGACGTCCGCCTATCGCTGCCTTGGCGACGCCTGGGCGCGGGCGTTTTGTTCGGCTTCCCAAGCCTTGTACTGTTTGAAGAGAGCTTCCTTGTCGGTATCGGCGAGTCTTCCCGACGCCGAGCTCTGCCTCAGGAAATCATCGAACCTGTTGCGCGCGACCGGCTCGATCCCGTGAGAGTCAAGCCATTGCTTGGCAGCGGGCAGACGTTGCCAGTCCGCCAGCGGCGCCGACAGCGAGACCTCCCTCCACTTGGGATGGAAGGGCGGATTCTGGAACTGGGGGAATTTCGTGAAAAACGCATCCACGAACAGAGCAAGCTTGCGGTAACGGTCGGTGTTCGGAGCCCAATTGTAGGCTGCAAGCACGGCGGGGACCGCGATCGTATCGACCTTCTCGCCCTCGGCGATCAGGTTCGGATAGTCCTTCGAGGTCAGGGTCGCCGGCAGATAGTCGCCCTGCAGCGGCTTCGAGTAGTCGACCGTCACGAGGTGGAAGCGATCGTCCTTGAAGTTGCTGACGGATTTGTACGGCTTGCCGCCGCAGACGATCACGGCATCGATTTCGCCGTTCTTCATCTTTTCCATCGCGATCCGCTGCTCGATATAGACGACGTTCGGCCTCATGCCGAGCCGCTCGAATACGGTCAGCGCGGTGACGAAAGTGCCGCCATTGGGAAGATCGACGCTGATGGTCTTGCCGTCGAGTTCCTTCAGGTTCGTGATCGATTTCGAGGCCATGATGTGCAGCTCTTCGTTGTAGAGCTTGGTCACATAGGTGAACTGCTTCTTGATGTCCTTCGCGAAGCCTTTTCTTTCGAGATAGTCGAGCGTGTCGGCCCGCACGATCCCGAGGTCGACGCCCTGCAGGAAAAGGATGTCGGCGACGCTCTGCACCGAGCCGCGCCCGACGATCGGAAGTACGCGCAACTTGTTTCCGTCGTCGAGCACGGAGGCAAGGTCAGCCCCAAACTGCACATAGGTGCCGCCGATCGTGCCCGATATCAGCGTCACCGTGTTCGCATTCAGCGCCTGCTTTGTGGCGGCGGATCCGAACTGAAAGATTGCCTTGAGGCTGTCCGAAACTTTGGCCGGGTCGTAAACGCCTTCTTCGGCTCGGGCCGCGAAGCCGCAAGCCATCAATGTGGCAGCGAGTGCCATTCCAATCAAACGTCGCATTTTGCTGGTCCCTGGTTCGAAAACTTATTGCAATTGACTGAGCCGCCGCTGAGCATCCGCCGAGCCGAGCTGGGCGGCCCGCTGATACCATGTGCGCGCCAGCACCGGATCGGTGTTGATGTTGCGCGTGTCCTGCCTTCCCAACACCGAAGGATCGTAAGTCTGCGCGAGCATCAGCGCCGCGCTCGCCTCCTGCGCTTCCGCTGCGCGTTCGAGCAACAGTCGGGCGGGCGGAATGTCACCCGCTGCGAGCAGGGACTTGGCCCGCGTCATCAGCGTGGCGAGTTCGTCAGGGGCGAGTCTCCTTGGCTGCGGAGCTGCCACGACCGGCGGCGCTGCCACGACCGGCGGTGCTGCCACGACCGGCGTGGCTGCGGCTACTTGCGGTGCTGCGGCCGGTGGCGGCACCGCGGCTGCGGGCGGAGCGGCGGCGACCGCGAGCGGAGCTACGGCTGCCACCGGAGCGGCGGTTTCGGCCGGGGCGACGTTCTGTTGAGCCGCCCTGAGGGCAACGGCAATTTCGTCGCGCGTCGGCGGTTGAGTTGCAGCCGGCGGAGCGGCGCGCACGTTTGCCGTCGGTTGTTGAGGCTGTTGAACTTCTGCCGCCGGTGCCGCGGCCGATCGCGAATCCGGGGAGCCGATCAGGGAAGCGGTTGCATTGGCAAATACCGTGAATGGGTTCTTGACGGTGACCGCGGTGAAGGCGGCTACCGATGCTGCAATCGCCAGGATGCCGGTCTTCAACAATCGTGATGACGTGCTTTTCCGCGCGCGTCCGAATTTCGGCGCTCTCGGATCTCCGTCGGGTCCGGATAGAAAGAGAGGAACGGAATCGTCAGGGAGGAATTCTTCCCTCGTCACGATCGATCGTGTGGGGTGGTAAGACCGCAGCTGCGAACCGAATTCATCGAGGTCGACTGGCTCGGCATACTGGTCGTCGTAGTACCGCTGTTCGTACGGATCGTCGTGCGATCCGTACCTGCTTTCCTGCGCCATAGGATGCCTCCCGCTACAAACGCAACATCGGGCATACTGGCTTTCTTTGTCTCGATGTTCTTGGTGCCCAGCCGCCCGCTACTGAGCCCTTAGAATCGCATCTGGAATCCGTCCAAAAAGCGACAATCACTAGTTGGATTTAGGAGATATCTTGATTTTATTGGGGCAATTTGGTGCAAGCAGCTGGTCGGATTGATGACGAAGTGATGACATTTGACACAATTTGAGACAGCCGGGCCTGGTCCCCGGTCCCCGGTGAGGCGTCCTTTTCAGGGATGCAGGATCACCTTGCCCATGGCTTGGCGACCGGCGAGTACCTTCAGGGCGTCAGCGGTTTGCGCCAACGGGAAGGCTCGGTCGACGTGGGAGGAGATTTTGCCTTCCGCAGCCCACTTCACGAGCCTTTCCAGATTGCCGCGATTCTTGTCCGGATTGAGGCGCGCCCATGCGCCCCAGAACACGCCGCGGATATCGCAGCCCTTCAATAGCGCCAGGTTGAGCGGCATTTTCGGAATGTCGCCCGCGGCGAATCCGATCACCAGAAAGCGGCCTTCCCATGCGATCGAACGCAACGCGGCCTCCGCGTAGTTGCCGCCGACGGGATCGAAGACGATGTCGATTCCCCTGCCGCCGGTAAGCCTTCGCAAGCCTTCCTTGAGGTCTTCCTTGGCGTAGTTCAGGCCGAGCTCGGCGCCGTGCGCCTTGGCGAATTCGAGCTTCTCATCCGAAGAGGCGCAGGCGATGACCTTCACTCCGAGATGCCTGCCGAGTTCGCACGCCGCCAGACCCGTGCCGCCCGCGGCGCCCAGCACCGCCATCGTTTCGCCGGGCCTGACCCTGGCGCGATCTTCGAGCGCATGCAAAGCCGTGCCGTAGATGATGATAATGCCGGCCGCGCGGTCGAAATCCAGATTTTCCGGAATTTTGACAATGGCACTTGCCGGCAGCGCGATCTTTTCACGCGCCCCATTGTGACCGCATGAAGCCATGACGCGGTCGCCGGGCTTGAGGTCCGTCACGCCGGCGCCAACGCTTTCAATCACACCCGCGACTTCCGCCGACGGCGAAAACGGGAACGGCGGCTTGATCTGATATTTGCCCTGGATCATCAGGAGGTCGAAGAAATTCAGCGCAGCGGCCTTGATCGCGATCACGGCCTCGCCGGGCGCAGCTACGGGATCAGCCACCTCGGTCAGAACGAGATCGTCGGGGCCGCAATATTGCGAACAGAGAATGGCTTTCATGGGCACACCTGATGAAGTTCGAACGCGCTCGTGGAGTGGATTTGACATCCGCCACCCATCTAGCCGCGGGCTCAAAAGCGATTGTCAAATCCTAAACTCCACGAGCATCTTAATTTGCGAGTGGTCCTTCTTACATTCGCAAAAGCGCCTGCCAGAAGGGAAGCGAATGCTGGAATCGGGACCACTAGTTGAGCGGATTTGACATTCGCTGCCGTGCCGTGCGCGAGTTCGAAAAGCAAATGTCAATTCCGTTGCCTGCCGAGACGGGATTAGCGAACGTTGAAACGGACGAAGAGCCGGCGCGGCTCAGCGCTTCATGCCGGATTTGAGGCCGCTCGACAATAGAAGGCCGTGAACCCGAGCTGGCGCGGTTTAGGCAAACTGCCTTCCCAATCAGACATTTACCCGCTATCCAAAGGGATCGTGACCATTCCGTATCGAGCCATCTTGCAGTCACAATAATGAGAGACCAGATTTGGCGATGTCCGTACGGCGAATGCTGACAGTTGCAATGGCGAGTGCGCTGATGTGCGGGGTTGCGAGCCTTGCGCATGCGCAGAACGCGTCGCCGAAAACCAGCAAGCCAGCTGCGGCCAAGCCGGAGCCTGCACCTGCACCTGCAATCGCAGGCGGCGCCGAGCCGACGCTGATCGGGCAGTTCGGCACCTGGGGCGCCTACACCGCAACTCCGAACGGAAAGAAGGTGTGCTTCGCGCTGGCCAAGCCGGCATCGTCGAAAACCAATCCGCCGAATCGGCCGCGCGATCCCGCTTACGCTTTCGTTTCCACGCGTCCATCGGAAAAGGTCGTCAACGAAGTCTCGATCATGATCGGCTATGCGCTCAAACCCGGCTCGGATTCGACACTTGAGGTCGCCGGCGCCTCCTACGCGATGTACGGCCAGGGCGACGGACTGTGGATCAAGAATGCCGCCGAAGAAGAGCGAATGGTCGATGCCATGCGCAAGGCAGCCGATGCAACCGTCAAAGGCATCTCCGCCAAGGGCACCGAGACCACCGACGTCTTCTCGCTAAAAGGTCTTTCGCAGGCGCTCGACCGGCTGGCGCAGGATTGCAAGCGATAAGGCGTGATCCGGACCCTAGTGGAGTAGATTTGACATTCGCTACCCAGCCTGCCGCAAGTCAGGAAAGCGAATGTGATCGGGAGCCGACCGTTGTGCTTGAGGCCGTTCACAACTTCAAGTTCATCGCTTTTGTACCTTTCCAGCGACCCCGCGAAGTCCTATCTGATGCGCCATGAATGAGACGATGACCGCCGCTACCTTGCAATCCGGCGCCGGCGCCAATCCGCCGCTGGAAAAGATCGCGCTCGAATCCTACGTGCCGCCGGCAAAGCCCTCGCTGGTCGGCCTTTCGCGCGCCGAGCTTGGTCAGCGCCTCGGCGAGATCGGCGTGGTGTCCGCGCAGCGCAAGATGCGGGTGCAGCAGCTATGGCACTGGATCTATGTCCGCGGCGCGCAGCAATTTGCGGACATGACGAGCATTTCCAGGGAAATGCGCGATCAACTCGAACAGCATTTCACTGTCGCCCGCCCCGAGGTGGCCGCCGAGCAGATTTCCAGCGACGGCACCCGCAAATGGCTGCTGCGCCTTTCAAGCGGCGACAAGCTTGAGAAGGCCCATGAAGTCGAGTGCGTCTATATCCCGGAAACCGATCGCGGCACATTATGCGTGTCATCTCAGGTCGGCTGTACGCTGAATTGCTCCTTCTGCCACACCGGAACGCAACGGCTGGTGCGCAATCTCACCGCCGGCGAGATCGTCGGCCAGATCATGGTGGCGCGCGATCGCCTCAACGACTGGGCCGACCGCGACACGCCGAACGGCGGCCGCCTCATCAGCAACGTGGTGATGATGGGGATGGGCGAGCCTCTGTATAATTTCGAGGCGGTGCGCGATGCGCTCCTGATCGCGTCGGACAATGAGGGCATCGGCATTTCCCGCCGCCGCATCACGCTGTCGACCTCGGGCGTGGTGCCGAACATCGTCCGCACCGGCGAAGAGATCGGCGTCATGCTGGCGATTTCACTGCATGCGGTGCGCGACGAGTTACGCAACGAACTGGTGCCGCTGAACCGCAAATACCCGATTGCCGAATTGCTGCAGGCTTGCCGCGACTATCCCGGTTCCTCCAACGCTCGCCGCATCACGTTCGAATATGTGATGCTCAAGGGCGTCAACGACTCGCTCGAAGATGCCAAGCTCTTGGTGAAGCTGTTGAAGGGAATCCCCGCCAAGATCAATCTCATTCCGTTCAACCCATGGCCCGGTACGCGGTACGAGTGCTCGGACTGGGAGCAGATCGAAAAGTTCTCCGAATATATTTTCAACGCCGGATATTCCTCGCCGGTGCGCACCCCGCGCGGCCGCGATATTCTTGCTGCATGCGGCCAGTTGAAATCGGAAAGCGAGAAATTGTCGGCGCGCGAGCGGCAGGCGCTGCGGGCGATGGCGATGACGGATTGAGTGGATTGATGCAGCGGCAAGTCAGATCGTCATTGCGAGCGAAGCGAAGCAATCCAGAGCCCCGATGGGATTGTGGATTGCCTCGTCGCTTTGCTCCTCGCAATGACCAAAGTAGCCGCGATTACCTGCCATGGCGCTGATCGGTCGGTTATTCGTGATTGTCTTCGCCTTCTTCGCGGCCTGCCTGGTTGCGGGGACCGTCGTGGTCGGCGCGATCATGTTTCCCGAATTCAGCGATCTCGGTGCCGGCCCAGTCGATCCCGGGGCGCTGAACATCCTGCTCGGCTTCGGCTTCATCTTTGTCAGCGGCTTTGCGCTGGTTCCGGCGTTGATCGTGGTCCTGATCACGGAAGCCTTCAACATCCGGGGTGTGTTGACCTACGCCGTTGGCGGCGGTCTGGTCGGTCTGGCGTGCTATCTCGGCCTTGTTCCGTTCGATCCGGCAACGTTGAGCTTCGAGGGTATCGTGCGCCGCCATCTCGAAATCCTGACCGGGGCGGGCATCGTCGCCGGCGTGGTCTACTGGATGATCGCGGGCCGCAATGCCGGCGCCTGGCGCGAACCGCCGCCCCCGCTTCGCCAACCGCCGCCATTGCCGTCGCATTCACCGCCGCGGCCGTGAATCGGCTTGCAATGCCTTTTCATCGCGAGGCGTCTCGGCTAAACCCCGCGCCATGAACCGGACCGGATTGATCATCGCGCTGGCGCTCGCGCTTCTCGTCGGATTGCTGTTTGGAATCTATCCCGAACTCGATCTGAAGCTTGCCGCGTGGTTCTACGATTCTTCGTCCCGCACCTTCCCGCTGAAGCTCAACACGCTGGCGGCGATCGCGCGCGACGGCGCCATGTGGATCGCCTGGGGTCTGGCGCTGCCAGCCCTCGTCTCCCTGCTTGTGAAGCTGGCCCGACCGGACCGTCCGCTGCTGATGTCCGGGCGCGCGATCGTCTTTCTGCTGGTCACGCTGTTTCTTTCCGCGGGCCTTCTCACCAATTTCACGTTCAAGAACTATTGGGGCCGCCCTCGGCCGGTGGTGGTGACGCAGTTCAACGGCGATCAGCCGTTCGTGCCGTGGTGGGATCCCCGCGGCCGTTGCGAACGCAACTGTTCGTTCTTTTCCGGCGAAGGCGCGACCGCGTTCTGGACCTACGCGCCGGCGGCGCTGGCGCCGCCCGCATGGCGGCCGCTCGCCTATGCCGCGGCGACGCTGTTCGGCGTGACCACGAGCCTGCTTCGGATGGCGTTCGGCGGGCATTTCTTCACCGACGTGGCCGCCGCCGGGCTGGTCACGTTTCTGGTCGTTTGGCTAGCTCACGGCTACATTTACCGCTGGCCCTCGACCCGGCTCACCGACGGTGGCGTCGATGCCGCGCTGACGCGGCTGGCGTGGCCCGTTTACCGGGCGAGGCGGCGCTGGCGCGGCCGCGATATCGGCGAAAAGCCACTGGTGTGAGCGGACTGCGTCACGCGAAGAATCCCAAACTCCACCAGAAACCTTATTTGCTGGTCTTCCTTTTGATTCTAACATTCGCAAACGTGGCTCCCGGCGTGGGGGGCGAATGTTAGAATCGGACCACTAGCCGCAAGCGGCATCAGCAATTCGACCGATTGGAAGCTCCATGAGTACGATCCTGAAAACCCTGCCCAAAGGGGAGAGAGTCGGCATCGCTTTCTCTGGCGGCCTCGATACCAGTGCGGCGCTGCTGTGGATGAAGCAAAAAGGCGCGCGCGTCTTTGCCTACACTGCCAATCTCGGCCAACCCGACGAGGCCGACTACGACGAGATTCCGCGCAAAGCGCTGGAGTTCGGCGCCGAAAAAGCCCGGCTGGTGGATTGCCGAACGCAACTGGTCCACGAAGGTATTGCCGCCATCCAGTCCGGCGCCTTCCACATCTCCACCGGCGGCATCGCTTACTTCAACACCACACCACTCGGTCGCGCGGTGACGGGCACCATGCTGGTGTCGGCCATGAAGGAGGATGGCGTAAACATCTGGGGTGATGGCTCCACCTTCAAAGGCAACGACATCGAGCGCTTCTATCGCTACGGCCTTCTGACCAATCCGGGCCTGAGGATTTACAAGCCCTGGCTTGACCAGCAGTTCATCGACGAGCTGGGCGGCCGCGCGGAAATGTCCGCGTTCCTCGCCGCCAATGGCTTCGATTACAAGATGAGCGCCGAAAAGGCCTACTCGACCGATAGCAATATCCTCGGTGCAACCCATGAGGCGAAGGATCTCGAGCGCCTCGACAACGGCATCAAGATCGTCAATCCGATCATGGGCGTGCCGTTCTGGCGCGACGACTGCGTCGTCAAAGCCGAAAAGGTCGCCGTGCGTTTCCTGGAGGGCCAGCCCATCGCGCTGAACGGCCGGACGTTCGCCGATCCGGTCGCGCTGTTCCTTGAGGCCAACGCGGCCGGCGGTCGACACGGCCTCGGCATGAGCGACCAGATCGAGAACCGGATTATCGAGGCCAAGAGCCGCGGCGTCTACGAGGCTCCCGGCATGGCGCTGTTGCACATTGCCTATGAACGCCTGGTCACCGGCATCCATAACGAAGACACCATCGAGCAATACCGGATCAGCGGCCTGCGCCTTGGCCGGTTGCTCTACCAGGGGCGGTGGTTCGATTCTCAGGCCCTCATGCTGCGCGAAACCGCCCAGCGCTGGGTCGCTCGCGCAATCACCGGCGAGGTTACGCTCGAGCTGCGCCGTGGCAACGACTACTCGATCTTGAGCACGGAAAGCCCCAACCTGACCTATCAGCCCGAGCGGCTGAGCATGGAGAGGGTGGGTGACGCGGCTTTCACGCCAGCGGACCGCATCGGCCAGCTGACCATGCGCAACCTCGACATTGCCGACACCCGCGACAAGCTCGATCTCTACGCGGAAACAGGCTTGCTGGCGGTTGGGGAAGGATCTCCTGTCTTCAAACTCGACAGCGACAAGAGCTGAACGGCCTTTTCGCGAACTCTGGCCGTCATTGCGAGGAGCGCAAACGACGAAGCAAACCAGTCATTGGGTAGAATGCGGATTGCTTCGCGGAGCCTGTCATCGGGCGCGCATTCGCGCGACCCGCTGGCTCGCAATGACAGGTTATATAAAAATGGCCGGGATCGCTCCCGGCCATCTTGCATTTGGTGGCTTCGCCTCACCGCGGCGGCAGCGACGCCACGCCGCCATCAAGCAATGGCGTGATGCGGCGGACGGTGACGCGCCGGTTGATGCGGCTTGGCCCGTCGGTCTGCTCCTTCAGATATTGCGCGCCGTAGCCCTGCGAGGTCAGGTTTTCCGCCGGCACGCCGAACTGCTGGGTGAGCAACTCCGCCGCCGCCTCGGCCCGCCGGTCCGAGAGCGAAAGGTTGTCGACGGGGTTGCCCACCGCGTCGGTGTGACCTTCGATCAGGAACACCTCGCGCGGGTTTCGCGCGATCGCCCGATTGAGTCCGTCCGCGATCACCTGCAGGCGCGCAGCCTGATCCGGCGGGATATCCCACGAGCCGGTCTCGAAGTTGATGGTGTTGAGATCGATGCTCGGCATCAACATGCGCAGGGTCGGGCTGTAGCGGATCTCGTCGAGCGAATAACGGCGGTCGATTCGGTCCACCGGCGGTGCTTCCAGCGTTTCGTAGATCAGCTCCGGCGCCGCTAGGTCGGCTTCCACGATGTACCGGTTAAAGGGAATTCGGATGATCGGCGGAGGCAGATCGACATAGAAGCCGCCGACGGCGCGAGGATCGCGGTAGCTGTTATCGATGATGATGATTTCACGACCTTCGCGGTCGCGGCGAATCCGGCGCACAAGCTGTCCGTCGCGGCCGACGATGTTGATGATCTGCGAACCGTCGGGACGGATCACGATGGTGCGGGTTTCGCCGCCGATCTGCTCGGTGCGGATGTCGCGGGCGCCGAAGCGGAAGCGATCCTCTTCGTTGTGACGAATGAACGACTGGCCGGTCGGGTCGACCACGATCACGCGCCCCGGCTCGGTGAAGACCTTGCGGCCGCCCTGATCGGTTTCCTGCCTTTGGCCGCGGAAATCCTCCAGCCGGCGGGGGCCTTGCGGCGCCGCGCCGGGGGGCACGGGAGTCATCGCCTGCGCTGGCGGCGGGGGTGGCGGAATCGGCGCGGTCACCGCTGGCGGCGGCGGACGACGCGCCACCGGAGCGCCAGCAGGCGGCAATGCGGTTTGACCTCCGGGGCCGGTCGGAGCGGCGCCCGGCGGCGGAGTGGCGGGAGCCGCATTCGGCGCAGGGGTTGCCGGAGCGGCCCGCGGAGAGGGAGCCGCCGCCGGCGGGGTCGGCGCCGGCGTCACGGGCGCTGGTCCGGTGCGCGGCGGTGGAGTTGGGCTCGGTGCTGGAGCGGCGGGAGCTGGCCCTGTGCGCGGCGGGGTCGGCGCTGGAGCCGGCGTTGCTCCGCCCGCGGGCGGCCGCTGTGGCGGCGACGCTTTCTCCCGCTCCAGTTCCCTCTCCCTCTCCTGCTGCTGTGTGGCAGGTCCCGCCGGTGGCCTCGGCGCAGCAGGCGGCGCTGCTGCCGGCGGTGGAGGCGGCGCTGCTGCCGGCGGTGGAGCCGGCGTTGGTCGTGACGGCGGTGGGGCCGCAGGCGGGGGGACGTGCGGCGGCGCGGCAGGTGGCGGTGGTGGCGAAGGTCGCGCAGCCGGCGGCGGTGCGGCTGGAGGCGGTGCGGCTGGAGGCGCCGGGCGCGCCGGTGGCGCTGCCTTCGGTGCTTCCTTGGGTGGCTGCTTCGGCTTTCCATCGGGACCAACTTCCTCCCTGGCCTGCGCCACGACCAGAGGTGTGGTCTGCGCGTGTGATGGAGCCGCCGCGAATTGCAGGGCTGTAAGAGCTGTCGTGGCAAGCAGCAGAGAGGGAAGTTTCGTCATGATGGTCGGGGTCCCGGAAGAATTCTCGGCAGGGTGCAAACGCTAGGGGGCAGCGAATGTCAAATCATAAGCTCCGCGGATCCTGGAATTACCAAGGTCCTTTTTGCTCAGCATTCGCAAACCTTGTCCGCCGCGTTTGAAAGCAGATGTTGGAATTGGATCGCCAGCGGATCAACAAACAAGGGTTAGGCCGGATTGTGGCGGCCTTCAAACCAGATTTTGCATTTATTTGCCAAGACTCGAGCTGCCGAACGCGATTATTCATGACGCGTTCAGATCATCATTTCAGATCGAGGTTCCAAATCGCCCAACTGGCCGTCTCGCGTGACGAAATTGCACCGGGATCAGGCGGCGCCGACGATCGGCGGCGGCGGCGCGCCTGGTTCCTGCGCGGGCGGAGGCACCTCAGGGCGTGGATTTCCCGGCGGGCTCTCGGGCGGCGGCTCCGACGATCGTCCTGGCTCGATCGACGGGTCTTCTGTTGGGTCGATTGCCATGTTCTGCGCTTTGCGGAATTTCGAGCATCGGGGTTCCGAGCCAATTGCGCCGAACCGATAATGTCCCTGCCGCGAGCGGCGCTGGTGGTCCTGTCAGATCCACCCGCTAGACGCGCACCAGCATCGTGTTGCTGCGGTTCCTGCGGCTTTCCGAGTAGCCAAGCGAGTGCATCTCGGCGATGCAGTCCTTGAGCCATTCTTTGCGCGACAGGTGTTCGATCACCACAGCGTGCGGCCAAAGGCTTTGCGGTGCGCTTGCGAAAAAGCAGGTCAGAACGCGATCCTCGAATCCTTCGACATCGATTTTCAGCGAATCGACATGATCGACGCCGGCTTCGATGAGGATTCGCTGCAGCCGCAGCGAAGGCACCCGGATCGCACTGCCTCCTTCGTCGTTGGGCACGACACGGCTGGCGGCGAGATTGTTGCCGTCGGTGCCGATCATCAACGTGCCATCGCAAGCGCCCGCACCAGCGGCCACGATGTGAACATGCGCAAGGCGCGAGGCGGCACGGTTGAAGGCGAGGCGAGCATGGGTGAGGGGATGCGGCTCGATCGCGATCACCGTTCCGGACGAGCCGACATGGCGCGCCATGACCATGGCGTAGGTGCCGACATTGGCGCCGACGTCGACGAATACGCCGCCATTTGGCGTGCAGGTCTGCAGGAAATCCAGCTCTTCCCTGTTGTAGTCGGGATTGAACAGCGCGCCGCGCTCGGTCGCGCTTGTCTGGTGAAACAGGCGAAATGACGCGCCATGAAATTGCACGTCGATCGGCCCTGCGCGCAATCGGTCGATCAGCCGCGACAACATCGGGCGAAACACGCCGCGTCTTATCCGCAGGCGATGGACCATCGCGATGATCACCGCTTGCGCGCGCGTCGGCGCGAACGCACCGAATGGCGGAGAGGCCGCATCGTTGGCCCGAGCAGTGCCTGGAAGCAGAGGTACGGTCAAAAGCGTGCTCATTGAATGCTGCATCTTCATAACCGGGGTGACCTGCCACTCCAATGACACGCGCGATTTCGATCGCGCCAAAGGCGGCGGGCTTCGTTTCCGGTTACGTCTGAGGCTTCATCCGGAAACGTTGGGCACAGACACTCCCGGTCAGACCAAGCGTCATGGACGGCGCGCCGGTGCCGTTCGAATCCTCGGCATTGAATTGCGTGACGATCCCTTCCGGCGACGTGACGACGCTGATCTTGCAAAATCGCGGGTCTTCGGACATCGAGCCGGGAGTGCGGCCGTCGCCATAAAGACCTGCCTGACCGGTGTAGGACGTCTGGTTGCTGGGCAAATCCGCTGCGGCGAATTCCCAGACATAGGTCATTTGGTCGTTGTCCATCTTCTTGCGCCCGCTGGGCTTGCCGAACCGGGCAACGACGGCATCGACATTTTGCCCGACGAATTGATCGCCGGGCCGATTGGCTGTCGCCGCTTCCTGCCCCGATGTCCAGCAGCCGCAAAGCGCAACGCACGCGGCCGTGATCGTTAAAATTCGCATCTTGGTGCCCCTCGACGGGACCGATAATTTCTCAACCGGAAGGCAGGAGCAAGGCAATTTCGAAGCGCGCCAGTGCGCCACGGCGGTTTCCAGCAAGGCTACGCTGGAAGAACGAGAAATCCGGCGCGGGGAAAGTGCACCACCACGTCGCCGGCGTGCGGATCGTGCCTGCGAATCGCAATATGCTGGGAGGAAAGCGCGACGATGTCGCCGCTTACTTTGATCTTGCCGTAGTCGTCGGGCATGATCTCGACGCGATCGCCGGGCTTGCGGCCATTAGGATCGTTGGGATCGGGCAATTCCTGGGTCTGCGGCGTGGCGCTGGCGGCGAGATCGAGCGCCGCGGAGGTCGATATTTCGCGGCGGTGGCCGTGACCGATCGCGCGCATTCGCGTCTCCCATGCGCGCGTCTCGCCGAATTCGGCGAGCAACTCGTCGGCATTTGGAAGATGCGCGCGAACGTACCAGATGTTCATATAGGCGTTGACGTCGCAGAGACCGGCTCTGGAACCGCCCATCCAGCTCCGGCCATCGGCAAGCTGGTTTTCGATCCATTGCAGATGCGCGCGAAACTGATCGCGCATCTGAGGAATGGCCGCCGTCATCGCCGGTATGTCGAATTTTGCGCCACGCAACTTTTCGCGGTCGGCAATGAAATCCTGCGGGACTCGATCGGCAAGAGAGCCGAACACCAGGTTCACCGTGTTCTGAAAGAAAGATCGATCCGTCCACATCGCACTCGCCGAGCCGAGACCTTCATATCCCGGGGGAAATAGCGTCGGCTCCGGAAACCGCCGTTCCAATTCGCGGATGATACATTGTGTGTCGCAATAGATATCGGCGCCGATCTGCATCACCGGCGTGCGTCGATAACCTCCCGTCAGGGGCATCAAATCGGGACGCGGCATGATTCGGGAAATGACAACGGAGGTCCAATCGATATTTTTAAGGCCGAAGACCACACGAATCTTTTCCGAGAAAGGCGACTGCTCGAAATGATGCAGGATGATTGGATGTGTGGCGGTCATCAGTCTCTCATGGCAGGCGCTGTGGGGGAGGCTGATCCGGCAATGTCACCTTTCCAAAGTCAGGCCTCACATCTGCCGCTCGACCAGCTTGAGCTTGAGTTCGGCGATCGCCTCGGAGGGGTTGAGACCCTTCGGACAGGCCTTGGCGCAGTTCATGATCGTGTGGCAGCGATAAAGCCGGAACGGGTCTTCGAGATCGTCGAGCCGCTCGCCGGTGGCCTCATCACGGCTGTCGGCGACCCAGCGGGTAGCTTGGAGCAACGCGGCCGGTCCCAAAAAGCGTTCGCTGTTCCACCAATAGCTCGGGCATGAGGTCGAGCAGCAGGCGCAGAGAATGCATTCGTAAAGGCCGTCGAGCTTTTCGCGATCCTCATGGCTCTGCCGCCATTCCTTTTGCGGCGTCGGCGAACTCGTCTTCAGCCATGGTTCGATGGACGCATATTGCGCGTAGAAATTGGTCATGTCGGGCACCAGGTCCTTGACCACCGGCTGGTGCGGCAACGGGTTGATCTTGACCGCACCGTCCTTCACGTCGTGCATCGATTTGGTGCAGGCCAGTGTATTCTGGCCGTCGATGTTCATCGCGCACGAACCGCACACGCCTTCGCGGCAGGAGCGGCGGAACGTCAGCGTCGGATCGATGTTGTTCTTGATCCAGATCAGGCCGTCGAGCACCATCGGACCGCAATCGTGGGTGTCGACAAAGTAGGTGTCGATGCTCGGATTTTTTCCGTCGTCGGGATTCCAGCGGTAGATCTTGAACTCGCGCGTCTCGGTGGCGCCGGCCGGCTTCGGCCAGACCTTGCCGCCGCTGATCCTAGAATTTTTCGGAAGTGCGAATTCAACCATACGTCTCGCCTTTGCCTTTCAATACACCCGCGCCTTCGGCGGGATGTACTGAACGTCGTTGGTCATGGTGTAGTCGTGCACTGGACGGTAGTCGATCGCGGTGTTGCCGCTCTCGTCGATCCAGGCCAGCGTATGCTTCATCCAGTTCTTGTCGTCGCGCTCGGCG
>Ga0306925_10000578_pt1 | contig 26995 bp, 28 predicted proteins | sample flu12Cox44000176_FD_203755 | JGI IMG/M metagenome (GOLD analysis project Ga0306925, IMG submission 203755) | Lab enrichment of tropical soil microbial communities from Luquillo Experimental Forest, Puerto Rico - flux8day.12C.oxic.44.000.176 (v2)... | ecosystem: Environmental > Terrestrial >... | reverse complement strand
TTTCAAGCCTGATGTACGACAAGGCCTGCGCGGCCGATGATCTTATGAGGCCAGAAGCAGCGGATCCCATCAAGGCCAGGAGCGCGAACCGCTCCATCAACAGGCCGGATAGATTCGTGCATCCATGTCGTCGACACCAGCGGAATCACCTTGCGGCGGGAGGCGTCCATAGATCGTCGTACAGCATGCCGAACCGGTTGATCAGGAAATGGTTCTGCGGGCCCGGGACGCGCGCCGTGATGCGGGTATTGATCAGGTCCGACCAGCCAAACAGGTCGACGAGTCGATAGCAGGCGGCGAGATCGATGCGGGTCTGCCACTCGGCCTCAGTCATGTGGCTTCTGGGTATTGCGGTAACGGCCATGCGACGGTCCTCTAATGAAGCACGAGCGAACCAGTACGAGCCGTAGCACTATGCAAACAGATGGCCTGGCAATCGAACTTAATTCGTCCGCCGAGCCATCCTAGCCGACTCGTAACGGTGATGACGGTCGCTTTTGGGGCATGGACCGGCGTTGCTGCGAGCGGAAGCGAACGACCGCTGACCGGTCGGAAGTCGCCTTTCGAATCTGGTGCCAAGCATATGATTTTGTACACTCTAAGGGCTTCCTCGATCGAAGGGAGCGCCGCCGAGGCTGCGGGTCGAGCCAGCCGCAGGCGAAATCGAGCCGCCCCTGCGCGAAATGGCCGAGATTACACGTCAAGAGTGCGTCGGCCCGGCCCCTTACGGCGGCGTCCACCATGAGTTCGTCAGTCCCCCTGAAGCTGCCGGCCTCGATCAAAGCAGCGGCCGCGCGTCTGGCTGGGAAGACGAGGTATGGTTGAACCAGTGGATTACAGCCGCGATCGCGTAGAAGATCGGCGCCGTCGAGACGGCGGCTGACTTCTTTAAACGGCGGGTTTAAAACGCCGGGCTGGAAATGCCTCGCCCGAAGACCTCAGGGCGTTCCTCGCAGCTGCCCCTGACGTGCCGCCCGAGCCCGGCGACGAAATTCCCGACCATCTTCGCGTCAGGCGCAAACCCGCATCGGCACGCGAATGATCGTCAGCTTTCCCGCCCGTCGAATTGCAGGCGACATCCGGAACCGGGGGCCGTTTTGACGCCACGCGAGATCTGGTCGCGACAGATCCATTTCCGCGTGGTCCGGACGATATCAGGCGCATAGGTAATCACGCCTGACGCTGAGCCCGGAATGCGCCCCGCCGGCGGCGCGCGTAAGCCTCGTGCGTCGCGCGGCGTCTCGGGCTCTTCGCCGCCTCGCCTTCGAGCCGCCGCCATGCCGCATCGAGAACGCGAGGGTTCGGCTCGGCAAAGACGATCGACAGCACCCGCCATAGATGTCGAACGGAAACGACCGCGTCCGCGATCTCCGGTGCAAACCGCGCGCGGCCGGCCGAGACGACGTAGCCGCAGATCGGCACCCACAGGTCGCCCAAAAAACCCTCCAACGCCGATACATGCGCCTTGTTCTGCAGCACCGGATTGTCAACGCGACCGAGCTCGAAACCGCCGGCGGTGCGCTGTGTCCACACCGGAGAATCGAGTTCGCCTTCGATCGTTCCGCCGAAGGTCTTCGTTTCCAGGACCACAATCCCCGATGGCACACGAACGACGTGATCGAGTTCGACCGACCATCCCGCACCCCGGAGAATGACATTGTGAAGCGCGGGGAGGCCGATCCGCTTTAACTCCGCAGCAACCCGCGCTTCTCCGATCGCGCCGATCCGCCTCGAGCGTGCTTCTCTGTCTCGGCCTAACGCCGCGGCCGCACCGATGCCGCGTCCACGGCGCACGCACTATGCGATCAGGACGCCTGAGCCGACCGTGAGCGCGATCGGTGCTTCGCACGCCTGCATGAAGCACCAAAACCCCACCCCGCTCATCGGGTCCGGCACGCCCTGCAACATCGGCGAGCTCCTGTAGAGAGCCAGGCTTGCAAAGCCGATCCGGGCACCACAGACACCGACAATCCCGAGCGCCCAGCCCACTAGGAACACGCCGGCACCACCCTGGCAAATCGCACGTGCACTGATCCGGAGCGCGACAAGCGCAAGCAGACCGCACACGATCGCCAATAGCACGCGAACACCGATCTCCAGCATTGGCCCGAACATCGACATCAGCGCGGCGCCGCTCGACATCACCCTCCGCCTAATCTCGGTTCCGGAGCTTGCGCTAGGTAGCCGTAGCCGTGGCCGGGGCCCGTTCCCGTAGCAGTCAAGGCCGGTTCGGCGGAAGCCAGCGTGGCAGAAAGGGCCGGGCCCACATACTGAGACCGTCCGGGCAGTCGCTGCGAATGGCGCGTCCAAACAAGAGAGACCGCGCAAACAGCACCACTCCCACACCCTCTCGCCTGCTGATCTTCCATTCTAATGCCGGGCAAGATCGTGGCGGTTCAACCCCGCCTGCGGCGCCGCGCTGCGCGCGGCTGAGGCACGCAACCTACGGCAGAGTCGGGCCGCGTCATCCGCAGAGCAAGCCAATGCTGAGGAAGGCATCACACCCAACGTCCCCGGACCCGTCGGTTGCTGCTCCGCGCCTGCCGCACCCCGACCCCGCCCGCTTGCATGCCCCAGGGGTTGAGCCGGCACGAGGCCCGGCATTGCCGCTGCTCATCAGCAATCGGGCTGATGCAAACCAAGGAGTTCAGCCATGACCGAGATGCGCGACGGCACCATCGTTACGGACATCGACGACCACGCCGACAACTACCGGCTCTCCAACCGCGGCTACACGATCCGCCACACCGAGACCTGGCACCGCGACGGCGTCTCTGAGAGCTTCGTCGTCTGGGATCCGCCGGAGATCACCGAGGCCGACCTGCCTTTCTGAGGTGGCGGCAAGGCCGGGCCCACTCGGGCCCGGCTTTGAGCCCTGCTATCGGAAGGATTCAAGGTGCGTAGGCACAGAACTGCGCAGTGCGCACCAGGTTTCGTGGGAGGGATTCCCGGCCGTTACGGCTGCCCGAAACCGAAAACCGCGAAGAAAGTCCTGCGGTGAGAGGTCAACCACTCAGCGGGAGCGTCCCCTATCTTACCGGCGATCACTGCGCGATCCAGCGTCGCGAGCTTGTCAAAGCGTACTACCGAAGGGACCTTGAGGCCGGTTCCGGGGGTGGCATCAAGCGGCGCCAGGTCTGGCCCAGCGCGCCGCACAGAGGTGATAAAGCAGACAATTAGGTCGCTTCGGCGCTCATTCTCGCATGAGACCACCAGCGCCGGACGCCGCTTGGCGCCGGAAAGGTCCGTAAATGGAAAGCGGGTAAGAACGATGCTGCCAAAGGCGAACACCTAGCCTGCCCGCTCTACCAGATCAGCGTCCGAGTAGAGCTCAGGCTCCTCTGCGAGCCATTCGAACGCACCCCCCGCCTGAGCGATCGCCGCCGCCGAGAACTCCTCGGCATCCCGGACCTCGACCAGCACGTGTACCCGCGTGTCGGCAGCAATGCCGCGACGGGCCAGCTCAGCGGAAACCTGCCCAGCCTCGGCGTCAAGAACGATCCTCTCCATCGCGCTATTCCTTTCGACCTCCCATTCTACCGACGAGCTGGGTGTTCGTCTGCACCGAAGTGAGCGCAGACGCGCGTGCGGGCCCCTCCATTTCGCCGAGCTTCGCCAGGATCGTTCTCCGACAAGTTGACCAGTCAGTGCGGATATGCAAAACCGGGCTTACCGTTGGACATCAGCGACGGCACACACTTTGCGTGGGAATCACTATAAGGCCGAAGCATGTTGCTCGCGATCCATACGGTCGCACCCGTGGGAAAGAGCGCCTCGGTAAACCCGTTCACGACATGCGGCGGATCCCGCACAGCCACAGTAGCTGCCGCCCAGCCGACCTCGGGCGCGTTCGCCGCCGGCTGTCCGCGCACTGGGACATGCACGTTAAAATCCTTCGCTTGTTGTTCGGAGAGATTAAGGACCATACACTTATAACCCGGCAACGGCGATACGGCACGCAGGGTTTCCGCTAGGGCGGCGGAGGTGAGTGCAACACCGAATAAAACAGTGGCAAGACTACGGAATACATTCATCAGCACACTCTTCACAGACTCAGCACCGATTGACCAGCAGCGTTGCCAATTTTGGCGGACACCTGCGCCCGCCACTGTCCCACTGTTTCCCCCGGGGTGATTCCGTTAGCGGCAAGCGTTTGAGAGGACAGGTTTTGGAGAACCGACACCATTGTCGCACCGTCGTCCGCAGTCGCGATGTTCACACCGTTCGTCGGCCCAAAATTGTAGTAGCCTCGCACCTGCAGAACCGTCGGGTTGTCGATACCTGCGCCCTGCAGGGCTTGGGCGCCCTGATACAGGTACTCTGCCGCCGCGATCGACTCGGTAGCCGGATCCATCTTTCCCGCAAACCCAGGCACCACGTATTGGGCAAGATCCGGGTTCTGTTGGAGCGCGGCTTGCATCGCGGCGGTATACGTACTATTAGACATTTGAAATACACCGCTGATCGTGCCGCTCCCTCCGACGTTCTGACAGCCGCTCTCCAACACACACGTCGCAGCCAATGCTGAAGGGTTTACCCCCAACGCTTGTGCGTTGCCGACGGCTGTATTACCCCACGACATACCCAGCATCGTACCAAGCGCCGTGGAGTTACCGATCCCGCCCCCGCCACTCGAATAATCTCCCCCCGTGGCATCGTCGGCCGCCGCGCCATTGCCGACACCCACACCGTCCGCGCTGGAAAACGTGTTCACAGTCCCGGGGTTGATCGTGAACAACGGTACGCCCGGCTCTGGTACATAGGGTTGAACCTGCACGGGCGGCCCATTGAGGGTCTGAGGCACTTGTGCATACGCCGCTGCCGATAGCCCGACGCCGAAACCTCCTCTCACCGCGAACAACACCAGACCCGCCCCCCGGCGCAAGGGCCGAAGCGCCGATTCCCCCGTCTCCCTCGACGAATACAGCGCTCTCCAACCCGACTTCATCGGACCTCCCCTCCAGAGAAGGCCGACACTGACGACGACGTTTGCGAACGGCGCGTTCATTTTCATCGTCCTTTGTCCGCATGCGACTGGCCGAAGCCGGTCATGTCACAATAGACGCGCCCATTCTCGGCAACCCCCTTTTGTCCAATCAATCTCCATACCGATCGCCTCATTGATTCGGGATCGCGAAGAAGGCGGTCACATCGCAATAGAAATGACCGCTCGCCTGCAGCGGCTGCGCCAGACACCGATAGAAAGCCCCCGTTACTGCGCTGTCCTGCCACGCGCGCACCCCATAGGCAGCGGAGACCAGCGCGAGCGTAACCGCACCCGCCGTCGCGAAGCGGCGACGTTTGACATCGTCATTCCACCGCTTTTCCCGGATGATCAAGGCGTCTCTCAGCCGCTCGGCGAATAGCGGCAGCGTCTCCTTGATCATCTTAGCCACCAGGTTCTCCTTCTCGACCTGGACCACAGTGAGCATTACGTCCGCCTGGGTCAGCCCAGCTTTCGCCGCCCGCGTAATCTCTTTTGCGGCGGCAAGCTCTCGCTTGACCGCCTCGCGGTTTTCACGAGCGAGTCCGTCAAACCCCGCGAGCGCAGCCACACAAAGCCGCCCCAACGAACCCGTCGCCGTCAACAATGCTGAGACAAATCGTCCCTCGAGACTGTCAGGGCGGACACCCCACGCACGTGCCGCCTTCTCGACCGCAGCGACCTGCTCCTGAAACTCCGCCTCCCAGGAAGCCGGGTCCGCAATCCCGGAGCCAACCCCATCGATTTTTGGCGCCGGCCCCTCGGCCGGCCCGTCCATCATTGCAAGCCACCCTCGTGGATTTCGGCGTTATGACCCGACATCGTAGGCAGCCACTCCGACGGTATCTCTGCAAAGAAGGCCGGGATATGATCCTTCCAGAAGATCTCTACGCGCGTCTGGTCCAAAAACGTCATCGGCTGGTACCCGGGCTTTGTCACGCCTCGCATGGCATCGGCAAAGGTGAGGCCCTGGTCGATAATCGTCGACATGCATTCCAGCGACGGAAAGCGCACCAGCTTTGCACCCCTATCCAGTGCGTCAACGACCACTCTGTGACTGCACACTTCGGCAAAAGCGAGCTCAGCCGAGCGGCCGCTGACGAGCACGCCGGTGTTGACTACGACCAGCGTTGCCGGAGGGGCGAAGAGCTCGCCCTCCATCGAGAGTTTCAGATAGTCGAGGTCAGCCGGCTCTGGTCCCAACACATGCCAAGCAACGGCCCGCAGACCGCGCCGCCTCATCGTCTCGACCAGTCGCACGTCGCGCGCCAAATGCCGCACCATCGGATCGCCCCCTGCCATGTCCAACACTGCGTCGAACCGCTCGCGGGCTTGCCGATCGAGGTTTGCTTCGAACCAGTACCCCTTCTCTGACGCACCATCCGTGGCCGGCCGCGACGCGTCGTTATGAAACACGCTGAGAGTATGCGTCTCGTTCTGTCGGTCGGAATTCCACGCTTCGAGCATAGCGCCGCGTTGCCGGCAGAACTGAACGTAAGTATTGGCCACGACAGTCTTGCCCACTCGCCCTCGGCCGCAAATAAACGCCGTCGTCGACATTCTCTCATCGTCGGACGCTCGGGGCGCATTTCCCACCTCCCCAAGCTGCCTGTCCTCAAGGCTCATCGCATCGTCCATTTCTCTTCCCCCTCTGTGGGCCCGCCGAGTTGCCGGCCCGGTTCTTGTTCGGCCCCGTCACCGGAACCGATCCTCCTCCTGCAGGCCGCGTCGCAACCGCTCGAGCTGCTCGGCCGCGTGGCGGGTCATGACCCGACCGCGGTAGAACACCTTCCCCTCCTCAACCGGATTCCCTTCTGCGTCGATGGTCGAAAACTCCATCGAGGCGTCGCCTCGTGTTTCCGGTAACCCGCCAGCGTTTGGGCCGGCGGGAGTCCTCAGACCGAGCGTGCGAACCGATTCGATCGGCCCTCCCGGCCCGTCACTCGAAGACACTATCGGCGGGCGCCAGTCGGGAGAGATCCGTGATGGGTATTTTCTCTTCGGCGTCGATTCCCGTTTCGCAACCGCCCGCTCGCGCGCCTCGGCCACCGCACGGCGCGCTCGACCCCACGTCGCACGCGCCGTCCGCTCCGAAGGGACCCTCCCTTTCACATCCGTCAGCCCGAGGGCGGCGAAACGCTCACACAACGGCTTCCAACGCAGCCGCCGCCCTTGCGCAGCATGTGCCAATTCGTCATGGTGCTCGACCATCCACCAGAACAGGGGAGAGCGGTCGGCGCTATGGGCGATCTCTCGCAGCACGGCCCGTAAGCCCTTCCGATTTCTCGACATGGGCCGAGGCTGATGCGTTATTTTGCGAACGGGGACGCCTTTTCTATTTCGTGCGCGACACCTCCGACAGGCTTCCGCCACGACGCCGTCACGGCTTCGACACAGCAGCGTCACGGGTGGGTTCGCTATATGCACCAATGCACCCTTGGTGCTTTTGGCTCCGGCTCTCGCACATGTCCTGAAAAACCTCGCGCCAACCGGTCCCCGCCCGGCAGTCTTCGTCACGTACCCGTTTGCAGACCGGCGTCCGACGCTTCCAGCACACGCATGGAGGCGGGAATGGCAGGGAAAGATGCGATCGAGGCGGAGGCCGCCGATCACGATATCCGGGAGATTCTGGCCACCATCCAGGACCAGGGCCGGCAGACGCTCGAGCTGCTGCGAACGCTGATCAACCTTATCGTGGGTATCGTGGGCGACCGGGAAGGACCTCCGCTCGAGGACCTGATCGCCACCCTCGTCGCCCAGAACCGGGATTTGCTGACGATAGCCCGGCACATCCAGGCAGATGTCCGCGCCATTGGCGACCGCCTCCCCGCCGTTGCCAGCACAGAACAAAACGGCCCCAGCGATTCCGCCGAAGCGTCCCGGTCATGATGAATTTCCGCAAGATTGCGGCGGCCTCCAAGGGCCGTCTGGTCCTGCGCTACTTCACCGAGGACAAGCCCGAGCCGACCCATCCGCCGGCTCTCGACGAGGCCGGCCGCCAGCTTGAGGAAAGTGGGAGGCTTGTCGCCTATTACACCGGCCGCGACAGCCGGGCGAGCTGGCGGCCGGATATGCCGGTTCTGGTGGCGCGGGCGATCGGGATCGACCCCCACAAAATGCCGCGGGATGCGGAAATGTCGCGCCTGTTCGAGGCGCGCTGCGCCGACACCGGCGAGCCCTGGACGCTGCACAAGCGCAAGCTCAGTGGCTTTGACCTCGTGTTCTCGCCGCACAAGTCGGTCAGTCTCGCCGCCGAATTCGCCGCCACGCCGGCCGAGACGGCGGCGATCTGGAACGCCGTCGACCGCGCGAGCGACAGGGCGATGCGGTACGTCGCACATGTGATCGGCTGGGCGCGCAAGGGGGCCGGCGGCGAGGACGGCGCCGACCCCGGTGCCGTCGGGTGGATCAGCTTCCGCCATCACACGGCGCGGCCGACCCTGCCGATCCAGGATGGGCCGGGCGGACAAACCTACCTGTTCGATGCTCCGGTGGCCGGCGACCCGCACATGCACATCCACAATTTTCTGATGAACCTCGTCGTCACCGCCGAGGGGCGAGTCGGGTCGCTGGCTTCAAGAGCCCTGACCGATACCCGCGTGAAGGAGTTCGGGGCCTATTTCCAGGCCGTGCTGGCCGATGAGCTGCGGCGGCTCGGCGTCAGCATCGGTTACGACGCGGACGAGCAGGCGATAGTCGTGCTGGCGATTCCCGAGCATATAAGCAAGGCGTTCAGCAAGGGGCGCCAGCAGATCCTCAACAAGGCGAAGGCTTACGCCACAGACCATGGCCTCGACTGGAACAGCCTGCCGGCCGAGGACAAGATGGACATTCTGCGGGACGCCGGCGCCGAGGGGCGTCTCGGCAAGATGAAGACCGACGAGCGAAACATCTGGCGCGAACAAGCAGCCGCTCTCGGCTGGCAGCACCGCACGGTGATGGAAGGCGTTGTTCACGCGCGCCTGAGCGATGGCGAGCGCTTCGACCGAGCGTACGAATTCGCCGCTCGTCACTTGGCACAAGAGTTCCACACCGCGGCTGTCGTCGAGCACGAAAAGCTCGGCATGTATGCCGCACGCGGGCTGATCGGCACCGGGATTGCCGGCGGACCCGGCGACATCGCCCGCGTCGTCGAGCTGCTCGAGGAACGGGGAATCCGGCTCAGAGGCGAGCACGTCGCCCTGGTGGTGGGGCTCTTCGACGAGAGGGTGCGGGTCACCAATACTGCTCAGATCCGTATCGAGCAGAGCCTGGCTGAAAGTGCGAAGGCCGTTGCTCGGGATTTCAGCGGTGCGCTGTCGGTCCAGGCAATCGAGCGGGCGATCGCCGACAGCGGCATCCGCTTCACGAAGGAACAGCGGGCCGCGATCTACGCGCTCGGTCGAGGTGGCGGCCTCACGATGCTTACCGGCGTCGCCGGCGCAGGCAAGACGACGCTGCTCGAACCCTTGGTCGCCGCATGGCGAGCCGACGCGCGGTTCAACGAAGGCGGCCGCAAGGTGATCGGCGCGGCGATGGCCTGGCGCCAGGCGGAGGCTCTGCAGGACGCGGGCATTGGCCGCGCCTACGCGTTGGCGCCGCTGCTGCGCATGATTGAAACCGGCGAGCTCCGGCCGAGCCGCAATACGGTGCTGGTGTTGGACGAGGTGAGCCAGATCGCTCCTCGGCCGATGCTAAAGCTACTGGAGCTGCAGGCGCGCAACGGCATGACGATCAAAATGCTGGGCGACCGCGAGCAGGCGCAGGCGATCGAGGCCGGCGATGCGATCGAAATCCTGCTTCGTGCGCTGCCTCCGGACGCCCTGCCCGAGCTGCTGACCACGATGCGTCAGGTCTCCCGGCGCGGCCGCGACATCGCGGGGCTGTTTCGCGAAGGCGAGGCTGCCAAGGCGCTGGCGATGAAGCGGCAGGATGGCCACGCCATGCTGGTCGGCGGAGATCGCGACCAGGTGGTTGGCCGGATCGCCGACCTCTACCTCGCGCGGCGCGACATACTAAGAGCGTGCGGCGCGAAAGATGGGATCACTGTCAGCGCACCGACCAACGACGATGTCGCCGAAATCAGCCGCGCAATCCGCGAGCGGCTGAAGCACCGCGGCGAAATCGGCGATGACGAAATCATCTACCGCGCCATCGACCAGGACGGACGGACCTATGATCTGCCGATCGCCACCGGTGATCGGGTGCGCCTCTTCCGGCGCACCTGGGGCGTGGTTGACGGGCGGGCGTGCCACGTCGGCGACAATGGCGACATCATCGAGGTGCTCGGTCGAACCGCTGACGGTTTGCGCCTCCGCACAAAAAACGGACGCGTTGCCGACCTCGAATGGCGGCGCCTGTGCGACAGCGAGACGAACCGGCTGTTGCTCGGTTTCGGGCATGCACTGACGATCAATGCCGCCCAGGGAATCACGTCGGACGAGCACATCAACGCGCTGCCCCGCGGGACGTCCGGTGTCACCGCATTCACCACTTACAGCGCCGAAAGCCGCAGCCGCGGCACGACTTGGACAATCATTTCCGAGGCGGCCGTATACGAAACCGAACGGTACCGGCAAGCACTCGGCGACATCACGCCGATCACTCCAGACGACCTGTGGGCTCGCGTCGCCGAAGACATGTCCCGCAAGCCTTACAAGGCGCTCGGAATCGACCTGCTGGCTGCCGCCCGGTGCGACCGCGAGCAGGCCATCGACACTTTCATCGCCTGCCGTCACGCGCTCGAGACGGCGCAGCTCGACAACCCGCATTTCGGACCCGAGGCACTGAAACGACTTCGGGCGCTTGCAATCAACAAGACCCTTTCTCGCCACGTCGCCGCGCTCGACCGGGCCTTGGGGGAGAACGGCGAACTCATCCGCGACATCGTGCGGGAACAAGAGGCGGACGCTCACCTGCGTGCCCTGCGGGCCGAGGGGGCCGCCGCCAAGAGACAGATAGACGCCACCACGGACGTTCCCGCGCCTTCAACGCGACCTGGCCTCTGAAGGCGCCGCCTCGCTGGCACCGCTACACTGGCCGCAGTCTGCAGTTCGTGAATACGCATAGTCTGCCGATCCTTGGTTTAACTGCCCGCGGTTCAGGATATTCGCCGCCATAAAACGGCAATCGGCCGCACGACCCTGTCGCGGCCGGTCAAGCTCGCCCTTGCGGACGGTCTTATCGATCCCGAAACCCCGCTGTTCGATTACGGCTGCGGCCGCGGCGACGATCTCCGCATTCTGTCCGTCATGGGCTACTCAAGAGACGGTTGGGACCCTGTGCACCGACCCGCCACTTCCCTTGTGCCCGCTCCCATTGTCAATCTCGGTTACGTCGTCAACGTTATCGAGAACCCCACCGAGCGCCAGCAAACGCTGCGGCGCGCGTGGGAGCTAGCCGAGCGCGTTCTCATCGTCAGCGCTCGTTTGAATGCCGAATCGACCCTCATGTGGGAGGCGGCGGCGTTTGCCGACGGTTATGTCACCTCGCGCGGCACCTCCAAAAGTTGTTCGAGCAGCACGAGCTCAAAACCTGGATCGACCAGGCCCTCGATATAGCCGCGGTCCCGGCGGGCCCGGGCGTATTTTATGCTTTTCGGGATCTGGATGAGCGCGCGGCCTTCCTAGCGTCGCGATACCGCCGCCACATTGCCGTCCCGCGCCTCACCCGATCAGTTGATTGCTTCGAGAACTACAAGCTGCTCCTTCAGCCGCTGATGGATTTCTTTGCGGCGCGCGGCCGCCTGCCCAATGCCGACGAACTCCCGGAAACAGCGACTGTCATCAGCGCCTTGGGCAGCCTCAAACGGGCCTTTCGCTTGATCCAGAACGCAACCGGCGCCGAGGCCTGGGCGGAGGTTGCCGCCAACCGCGCCCAGGATCTTCTGATTTATCTCGCCCTCGCCCGCTTTGACCGACGCCCTGCCCTCGGCCAATTGCCTCTCGCCCTCCATCGCGACATTCGGGCGTTGTTCCAGTCCTATGCCAAGCCTGCAAGCAGGCCGACGCCTTACTCTTTTCGGTTGGCAAGACCCAAGAAGTCAATGTCGCGTGTTCCCACTCGTCCATCGGCAAGAAGACGCCCGAAGCGCTTTATATTCACGTCAGCGCGATCGATCAGTTGCCGGCCAGCCTGCGCGTCTTCGAGGGTTGCGCGCGCGCATATCGGCCGCGTCGAGGGCGCCAACATCGTCAAGCTTAGCCGGCTTGAGCCCAGGATTTCTTACCTAACCTACCCGGGCTTCGAAGAGGACCCTCGTCCGGCGCTCGCGCAGTCGCTCTTAGTCCATCTCCAAACATTTCGGGTCAGATCACGCGACTCCGCAATCCTCCGATCTTTCACCGCAAAGAAACCTTCTTACCTCCCGAACATCGCTTGCAAGGCAAGTTTGCAAGGCTGACTGCGTCGGAAGAATCCGAAGGCCTCTTGGACGAAGGCAACCGCATCGGCACGCGCAATCAGCGGGAGCAGATCCTCGCTGAGAAGGGCCTCACGTTGCGCGGACACCGCCTCATCGCGCGACGCTGAAACCCTAACGGTCGAGATGCTGGTGGCGGAGGTTAAAGGCCGCGAGCGGGCCTTCGACCACCTTCATCGTTGCCATCAGATGCTGGAGGCAGCCCTGCTCGACAGCCCGAATTTTCCGGCGCGACGCATACCGCTACCCGCGATCCGGAGCGATCAACGCTGCGCTCGCCGCCATCTCCATGCCTCCGACCAAGGTCGCCGAGAACGGTGCCTCGATCCACAAGATCCTATTCCGAACAGCGGGCGGTCGACCGCCGCAGAGCGATGCGGGCCGAGGCACCGGCGTTGGCAGCGCAGAAAGGTACACCCGAGCCAGCCGCTCGCGGGACCGGGCGGTCCCAAGTTGAGGGGTCCCAAGCGCCGGCTTAGTCAAGTTAGGAGTGCTGGTCGTCCGCGCATGAGTCGCGTTGCGGGCAGACGGTACTATCGCACTCAACCGCAGCGCGGACCACATCGCGCCGCTTGTCGATATAAAATCGTTCCAGTGGGTAGGTACCCTAAAATGGAAAAGGGCTTAGCGGTCGCCCACCAAACCCTTCATCTTATTGGTGAAGCCAACCGAGATCGAACCGATGACCTCTACAATGCCATCATCGAGATCGAGGCGACCTGCGCCTCGTGCTTCAACCCCGCCTAGCGGACCACGGCAGGCTGGCGAGCAGTTAGGCCGCGGTGCTCAGCGCGGTTACCCAGAAGCTGATGGCGGGGGTAGTTCAGAAAGGTCGAGGTGGCCGGCTGTTTCATCGGGAAGCTGTGTCGGAGCAGGCGTGCGGTTGACGGCGCGTGCCGCAGGCGAGACGTGACCGGCGCTAGTTCATCTCCTCCGTGGTTGCGGCCGGCGGCCATACGCGGCGCTTTGGTTGCCAATTGGTTGCCAAGCCGGCACCGCTACCTTATCAGTATCGCGGAACTTATCAATTATTATGGTGCCGGGTGAGGGATTCGAACCCCCGACCTTCGGTTTACAAAACCGCTGCACTGCCACTGTGCTAACCCGGCGTGTGTAATTCAGTCTATTGGTTTTTCCTGCACTTTCTGGCGCCCCGAAACCGCCGTTGCTACCGAAATTGCTACCGAACGCTTCTTTGGGCCAGCGTAGGCCATCATAGCACCCCGAAGAGCGGCGTCGAGGCTGTCGGCCGCATCTTCCTGCATCGCTGGGGTGACGGGGCTATAACGGTCGAGCGTGGTTGTCACCGTCGAATGCCCAAGCCGCTCTTGAGCGACCTTTGGATGAACCCCGGCGAGCAACAGCTCCGTCGCATGGCTGTGACGAGGAACCGCACCCGCCAGAAGTCCTTTACCGGGCGAGGAACCGGGGAAATTCATGCGTCAGGCTTTGCGGCTGTAGGGGTTCGCCGTCACGGCGGGCGAAAACTAGACTAGCTCCCCGGAGAAACGCAGGAGGGTTCTCGACAAGCCGTCGGTCGCGTTGCGTCTAATCTATGATCTGATTACCATAACTAACCCTTTGGGTCTCCTTGGGGCCGGCGGGCGCTTTGGGGGTCCCATGACCCCGGCTGAGGGGTCCCCCGGCAGCCGGTGTTGGCCGGGCGTCCCAGAGGACCCGGAAACCGGCGGGGCGCTGATCGAGGGGCTTCCGGTGAGGCGATGCGGCCGCCCGCGGCGGGCTCTCGCGCATGCGCGAGCGAAGATTTGTAGGGGCGGGGAGGGGTGTTGACCGGTGCCGTCGCTAGCGAGGCGAGGGAAAGCGCGAGGGGGCCCCCATGACGGGTTCGAGTCTAGGTTAACGAAAGTTTACCAAAGATTTTTTGAGATATTCCACTTCGCTGATAATTAAACTATCGGTAGGTCGAAAGCATTCGTCAAAGTCGATGTGGAATCTGTCGTTTGGCTGCATTAACGAAACCTTAGCACGCCGGACGAGATTAACAAACCTGCAGAGCATGCCGCGACCTTGACGGCCGACTATTTGTGGCACTTCAGAATAGGTACCCCATGATTGCTCGCGACGGATTACCAAGGCCGCATCGAGTTCGTGCAGCCGTAGGGATCCGCCGCAATGCGTAAACCCATGTCATTGCTGCGGCGGTTGCTTCGCGATAAGCGCGGTCTGAGCGCCGTCACGGTGGCGGTTTCACTTCCGGTTTTATTCGGGGTCGCCGGGCTCGGCATCGATACCGGCCTTTGGTACACAATCAAGCGGCAAAACCAGTCGGCCGCCGATGCTGCCGCGCTCTCGGCCGCCTATGAGGTGATAGCCGGCAACACGGATGTGACCACCAACCTGACGCCGGCGGCGAGCGAAGCCGCAACGCGAAACAACTATGGCGGCACGACCCCTGTCGTCACCTATCCCTACAGCGACGCCGTCGTCACCGGCGGAGTGAAGGTCACGCTGTCGCAGACCCAGAATGCCTGGTTTTCGTCGTGGTTCCCCGCCTTCTCGGCCTTCACGATCGCCAACGAGGCGGTCGCCGCCGTCAGTAATCTGCCGCCCGTCTGCATGATCGCGCTGGGCCGGAACCCGCCCCCGAACGGGACCCCCAACCTTAACGACGCCGTCAATCTGGCGGGCAATCCGACGATCAACGCGCCGACCTGCACGATCGTCTCGGATTCGGACAGTTCGAGCGCGTTTCATTTGCAAGGCAGTGCCACGATCAACGCGGCGACGTTGATCACGCCGGGCGAGATCTCCCACACCGGTGCGGCATATACGATCAATTTGGGTTATCCGGCGCAGACGGGCGCGAACTTGGTCCCCGACCCCTATGCTAGCACGTTGACCCACGCGAACTTTCTGACCAACGGCCTGTCAACGGCATCGCCTTGCACATCGTCGACGGTGGGCGGGATCACGACCTACACCAACCCCGGCAGTTACAAGCCCGGCTGCGTGATCGCCGGTGGGTTGAGTATAAAAAACAGCACGGTCAACCTGTCGCCAGGTACTTATTGGCTGACTGGCGCTCTCAATTTGCAGAGCGGCAGCGGCGCCGTGCTCCAGTGCACGGCCTGCACCAACGGCGGCGCCGGTGTCACGATCGTCCTGACGGCGCCGCCGGGCGGCGGTACAGTCGGCACGATGAGTTTGGCCTCCAACGCGAATCTCAACCTCAACGCCCCCGCCGCCTCGAGCTGCTCGAATTGCCCGTTCGCCGGCATGGTGCTGATCCAAGACTCGAACGGCTTGCCGGCTGCGGACCATTTGCCCAACCCAGACACCGTCAGCGCGCAGGCGAACAGTACCGAGACGCTGAGCGGGCTGGTTTATTTCCCTCAGGCGGACGTGACCTTCCAAGGCGGACCGTCAGCCACGGGTCCGCAATGCCTCGTACTAGTCACCAATACATTGTCGATGCAGGGAAATCCTGGTTTCGCTACATCGGGGTGTGGAAGCCTTGGCCTCAACAAGCTGCCGATCGTCAAGACCGTCTACCTTGCCCAGTGAGCGCGCAATGAGACGTCGCGTGTCATCGAATCGTCTCGTGATGTGCATGCCGGTTGGCATGAATTAGGGTGCATCCCCCCGCGCGGGGATCCGGCTTCAGATTGGCCGGATGCGGGCGCTCACGCTCGCTCAGAAGACCTCGGGGATGACCCTGAACGGGTAGTCTATTTCCCTGTAGTCGCCGCGGTGTTGCCGTTTCGGGAGTTCAACCTTCGAGCGCTTCGGGTCTTCGTAAGGGATTTTGCTGAGGATATGGGTAAGGATGTTGAGCCGCGCCCGCCGCTTGTTATCGGAATGCACGACGTACCACGGCGCCCATGAAGTGTCGCTGGCCTTGAACATCTCGTCGCGTGCCCGCGAGTAGTCGTACCACCGCGAATATGATTTGAGATCCATGTCGGACAGCTTCCAGATCTTGCGCCCGTCATCGATGCGCCCCTCGAGCCGTCTGGTCTGCTCTTCGGGACTGACCTCCAGCCAGTATTTCAGCAGAATGATCCCGTCCTCGACGACCACCCTTTCGAACACGGGCACCATCTCCAAGAAGCGTTTGGCCTGCTCCTCGGTGCAGAACCCCATGACCCGCTCGACACCAGCCCGGTTGTACCAGCTGCGGTCGAAAATTACGACCTCCCCAGCCGCGGGGAGATGTGGAGTATAGCGCTGGGAGTACATCTGCGTCTTCTCCCGCTCGGTCGGCGCGGGGAGCGCCACGACCCGGAAGATGCGCGGGCTGACGCGCTCGGTCATGGCCTTGATCGTCCCGCCCTTGCCGGCGCCGTCGCGCCCTTCGAAGAGGATGCAGACCCTGAGGCCTTTGTGGACCACCCACTGCTGGAGCTTGACGAACTCGACGTGCAGGCGCGTCAGTTCGCGCTCGTATTCCTTCAGCTTCAGCTTGCCGCCGGTTTCAGTCTCGTGGTTCTTCTTGTCAGCCATTTAACCAACCTCGTCGATCTGTGCGTTGACCGAGATCAAGATACGCTATGCAGCCGGCTTCATCACCTCTGCGGCGGGACGGCCGGAGACGGCGGCTCGCCACGCTTGTATGAGCGTGAACGTGATGGCTATCAAGGTCGGCCCGATGAATAGGCCCAAAAAGCCGAAGGCGATAAAGCCGCCAAAGACCCCGAGGATCGTCAGCGACATCGGCATCTCGATGCCAAAGCCGATGAGCCAGGGTTTGATGAAGTTGTCGATCATGCCGATGAATAGGCCCCAGCCGATCATCACCACGCCCCAGATCTGCTGGTCTTGCGCGAACAGCCACCACGCCGCTCCACCCCAGATCAGAATGAGCAGCGGGCCGCCGATCTGGCTGATCGCGAGCAGCAGAGCGACGAAGCCGAGCGTCCCGGCGCCCGGCACCCCGGCGACGGCGAGGCCGATCGCGAGCAGAACGGCCTGGATCGCGGCGGTCCCGACCACACCATAGGCGACACCACGGATTGCCCCCGCCGCGACGTCGAGCGCCCGCTCCGCGACCGGGCCGCCAAGGCGTCGAAGCGCGTCGTGCAGCACGGAAATCAATCCGTCGCCGTTGGTCCAGAACATGGTCGCCACGATCAGCGACAGGAGTACCTGCAGCAGGCTGTCGGCCAGCGCTCGGGCTGCAGCGATCATCAAGTGCCCTACGTCCGCAGTATAGGGCTCCAATAGCGTGCGCACGTTCCCTTGAGCCTCGACCACCCGTTGCCATCCCGCTGCCAGGCGGGGGCCGACGAGCGGCACGCCACTCATCCAGGCCGGCGGTTGCGGCGTAGCGGCGAAGTAGGTTTCTACCCCTTCCACCCCCAGGTTCAGTTGGTCGGCAAGGTGGGGCGCGATGACGAGCATCGGCAGAACAACGACAACGAGCGAGAGCACCAGCAGCAGCGCAGCGGCAGAGCCGTGGCCGAGCCCGCGACGAACCAGAGCCTGACGTATCGGCCAAGCCGCGGTCGCCACCGCCGCGCCGAACAGGATCGCGGTCGTGAACGGCTTCACGATCGCCAGAACGCCGATAAGGAGGCCGACAACAAGCAGCACGAGAATGCTGCGTTCAATCAGTGCCACCCTCCCGCTATCGTCGGGGGTTCCCTCGTAGGCTTGTTGACGGAATTCATCGGGCATGGTTTGCCACCCTCTGCCGATTGGCGGTTCGATCACTCGACAATATCGACCCGAAACCAAGTCAGATCCGGCTCGAGCAGTTTTGTCGCCGCCGCCTAGCTCAGATTCAAAATCGGCTATCGATGCGCTGCGGCCGATGACCTAAATCAAGGCTGGCATCCTTTAGCCTGCCTATCAAGTCGTCTCACCGCATTTCGGAAGAAGGGACCCCGATGTACCAGAATGCCGCGATGCTGGCCGCGTTCCTTCTCATTTACAGCGCGATCGCGGGCCGGATCGAGCGGTCACCGGGGTCGGCTTTATCCTCGGCCCCGATGGGCTGGATATGTTGCACATCAACATAAGCGGCGAGGGCTTGCGCCTTCTCGCAGAACTGACGCTCGCGATGGTGTTGTTCACCGACGCCGCCAACGCCGATTTCGGCATCGTCCGGCGCAACCTCGGCATGCCCGAGCGGCTGCTGCTGATCGGACTGCCGTTGACGATCGTGCTCGGTTTCCTCTCTGGCTTGGTTGTGCTCCCGCGGCTCGAAACACTCGAAATAGCCTTGCTGGCAGCGCTGCTGGCGCCGACCGATGCGGCGCTCGGCAAGCCGGTCGTGACGAATCAGACGGTTCCGCCTGTTATGCGCGAGGCGCTCAATTTGGAGAGCGGTCTCAACGACGGCATCTGCGTGCCGATCGTGGTGATTCTGCTCGGGCTGGCAGTCGGCACCCAGATCGAGGGCGAACCCATCTTGCATGTCGCCCGCGTCGTCGTCGAAGAGATCGGCATTGGGCTAATCGTCGGCCTTGCGCTGACCTGGCTGACCACTCTGATGCTGCGGTTCGCCCAGCGGCACGGCTGGATTAGCGAGCACTGGGTCGAAATCCCGATCGTCGCGTTGGCCGCAGCGTGCTTCGCAGCGGCGCAGGCGGCGGGCGGCAGCGGCTTTATCGCGTGTTTTGTCGGTGGGCTGCTGCTGAGCGGGCTTGGCGCAAGCCACAAGAAGGATTTGCTGCGTGGCGCCGAGCATATGGGCGAGGCGTTGGCGCTACTGACGTGGGTGGTGTTCGGGGGCATCGTGGTCGCTAAGTTGATCGACCGTGTCACTTGGCCGGCGTTCATCTACGCTGTGCTCAGCCTGACCGTGATCCGGATGGTTCCGGTGTTTCTGTGCCTTATCGGCACGCGAACAAGTACGTCGGACAAACTGTTCATAGGTTGGTTTGGCCCGCGCGGGCTCGCCACCATCGTGTTCGCGGTGCTCGTCCTCGACGAGAAGCTGCCTGGTAGCGATACGATTATTCTCGCGGCCGGCTGGACCGTGCTGCTCAGTGTCATCGCCCATGGCGTGACCGCCAACCCGCTCGTCAAGGGAATGGCCGCGCGTTCCCCAATGCCGCAGGAAAACGTTCAAGAGCCTTCTATTTGACCGTCAAGGAGCGCGAGTGGCCGGATCAACAAGCCGGCCATGTATCAGGTGCGGCAGAGCCTGATCCGAGGCGTATTCGGATGACGCTGGCGGCGCTCAAACCGCAGACGGCGGGCGACATCATCGTGAGGAAATGCTGTGCGTGCTGAACAACCTGTTCAATGCCTAACATGACCGCCACGAGGCCGCCAACGGCCACATTCCCATCACGTTGTGGTGGGTGATCTGCTTTCTCGGGGTCTTGATCCGCTCACCCAAGCTGCCGCCGAGGAAAGCGGGATCGAGTTCCGTGTCGCGGCGAACGAGATGCATAACTGGCTGTCGGGACGCACCTACGCCGAGACCGCCGCGTGGGCGAAGGTGCTGATCGATAAGCGGACGGACCGCATCATCGGCGTCCATATCCTGGGGCATGCCGGCGAGGAGTTGATCCACATCTTCGCGCTCGCGATGAAGCACGGCATCACGGCGAGCGAGGTCGCAGACCTGGTCTACGGCTTTCCGACCTTCTCCGCCGACATCAAATCGATGTGGTAGGGTCTGCTGGCTTATGCCGAGGCCGTCACGGCGCATGCCAAGGTGCGGCGGTGGCTTTTTTCGGTTCGCCCGAGGCGTCGTTCGTCACCAGCCAGCATCTCGGCGCGAGCGGCGGCGTGGCGATGCTGTAATCGCGATCGTGCTGCCTGCTATCGATTTGAATTCCATCGCGCGGTTCTGCGCGAAACGGTAACCTGGGCGCGAACAGGCGGGGAGGATGCCATGACGCCGCCCGAGACGCGGTATGCGAAAAGCGGCGATGTCAGCATCGCCCATCAGGTGGTCGGGAGCGGGAGCTCGATCTGGTCTTCGTCCCGGGCTTCGTCTCCAACCTCGACCTGATCTGGGAGCAGACAAGCTCGGTCGATTTCTTTACGCGCCTTGCCGGGTTCTCGCGGCTTATCCTGTTCGACAAGCGCGGCACCGGGCTTTCTGACCGCGTCACCGGCGCACCCGATCTCGAGGTGCGGATGGACGATGTGCGCGCAGTCATGGATGCCGCTGGATCCGAGCGAGCGGCGGTGTTCGGGATGTCGGAAGGCGGCGCAATGAGCATGCTCTTCGCCGCCACGTATCCCGAGCGCACCCGCGCTCTCATGCTCTACGGGACCTACGCGCACTACCCGACCTGGGTATTGTCGGGCGAGAGGCTTCAGAATTTCATCGACGTGATCGAGCGGGGCTGGGGAACAGGCGACACCGTAGAATTCTTCATGCCGAGCAAGGTGTCCGACAAGGCTTTCCGCCGCGAATGGGCGCGCCGGGAGCGGCAAGGTGCAAGCCCCGCTGCAGCGGTTGCGCTGACCCGAATGAACACCGAAATCGACGTCCGCCCAATCCTCCCCGCAATCCGCGTGCCGACGTTGGTGCTGCATCGCACCGGCGACCCGCGGATCAATGTCGAGGCCGGTCGGTATATAGGCCGTCACATCCCCGGCGCGAAATACGTCGAGTTGCCTGGCGAGGATCACGTTCCCTTTGACATCTACGACCGGATCCTCGACGAGGTCGAGGAATTCCTGACTGGATCGCGCAGCGAGGTCGAGATCGATCGGGTGCTGGCGACCGTCCTCTTTACCGACATCGTCGACTCGACGAAACGCGCGGCCGAACTTGGCGACAGACATTGGCGCAGTCTGCTCGACCGGCACGACAACGCGGTGCGGCAGAGCTTGCCCGCTTCCGCGGACAGGAGGTCAAGAACCTCGGTGATGGCTTCATGGCGACCTTTGACGGCCCTGCGCGCGCAGTGCGCTGCGCCACCGCGATCTCCGACACGGTAAAGCAGCTCGGCATCGCGGTACGCAGCGGCCTCCATACCGGTGAAATCGAGCTGAAGCGCGACGATGTCGCTGGCATTGCCGTTCACATCGCGGCGCGCGTCGCGGCGGAGGCCGAGGCCGGGGAGACGGTCGTGTCGAGCACGGTCCGCGATCTGGTAGCAGGCTCGGGCTTGCGCTTCCAGGACCGCGGCGTCCGCGCACTCAAGGGGCTGCCCGAAGAGGTGCGCCTGTATAGTGTTCTCGACGCCAGGTAACCCGCGGGCCGGTTGCGCGAGCTGGGAGGAACGCTGATGGACAGGGTGGATATGCACGATTTGATCGTCGACGACCGCGTGCGCGGCATCTTTCGCGTCAACCGTCGCGTGTTCACCGACCCCGAGATCCTCGAAGAGGAGCGGCGCGAGGTCTTCGATCGCTCTTGGCTCTATGCCGGCCATGAATCGGAGATCGGCGATCCGGGCGATTACGTCACCCGCCGGGTCGGCGGGCGTCCGCTGATCCTCGTGCGCGACGACGCCGGCGCGCCGCACGCCTTTCTCAACACCTGTCCGCATCGCGGCAACACTGTCTGCCGCGAGCGCGCCGGCTCGACCCGGTTGCTGCGTTGCTTCTATCACGCCTGGGCCTTCGACCTGACCGGACGCCTCGCCGGGGTTCCGGACGATGACGCCTACACGCCGGCCTTTGACCGTGATGCGCTTGGCCTCAAGCCGGTGCCGCGGCTCGAAAGCTATCGCGGGATGATGTTCGTCAGCTACGACCCGGAAATCGAGAGTTTGGTCGGCTATCTCGGCAACGCCCGCGACTATCTCGATCTGATGCTCGATTTCGGCGGCGACGAGGTCGAGATCGTGCCCGGCTCGCAAGCCTACAGCATGAAGGCGAACTGGAAGCTGCTGGTCGAAAACAGCATGGACGGCTACCACGCGCTGCCCACCCACCAGCGCTATTTCAGCCAGTATCTCGCCGATATCGGCATGGACGCGTCGAACTGGGCGGGCCCCAACCGCATCCAAGGCATCGGCCTCGCACTCGGCAGCGGACACGCGGTTATCGAAAATCGTGCGCGAGCGCTGCCGATCACCGGCACCGCAAAAGAGGAGCTCGACCAGATCCGCGCCCGGCTCGTCGAACGGGTCGGTGCCGAGCACGCGCACCGCATTGCCGACTACAGCCGCAACCTGTTCATCTTCCCCAATCTGATCCTGATTTCGTCCTGGCACACGATCCGCACCTTCTATCCGCTGGCCCCCGATTACATGGAGATCGACGCGTGGGCCAACCTGCCGCGGGGCGAGTCGCGGGAATTGCGGCAGCGGCGCTTCGAGAACTTCATCTCGTTTCTGGGGCCCGCGGGGTTCGGCACGCCGGATGATGTCTATGCCCTCGAAGGCTGTCAGCGCGGCTTTGCGGCGTGGCGCGAAGTGTCGTGGTCGGACATTTCCCGTGGCATGGGGCGCGCGCGGCCGTCGAGTCAGGATGAATTGCAGATGCGCGCATTCTGGCGGCGCTGGCACGCGCTGATGCAGGGGCTGCGCGGCCCAACCGACTGCTCGGATTGCCCCGAGCAGCGCGAAGCCGCCGAGTAAGGCGGCGGCGATGGCAACGACGGCCGGACTGTTCACGGTCGGCGAGATCGAAGAATTCCTCATTTACGAGGCAGCACTCCTCGACGAATGGCGGCTAGAGGAATGGCTGGCGTTGATGACGCCGGAGGTGCGCTATCTCGTCCCGCCGCTTGATACTCCCGACGCCGATCACCGCGACACGTTGTTCCTGATCGCCGACGACCGGCGCACGCTTGCCTCGCGCGTCCGACAACTGTTGAGCGGGATTACCTGGGCCGAGAACCCGCGCTCGCGCACGCGCCGGCTGATTACCAACGTGCGACTGCTCGCAGCCGAAGGCGGCGAAGTCCGCGCCACCGCCAATTTCGCGGTGTGGCGCTTTCAGCACGAACACGCCGACGTTTATGTCGGTCGCTATGTGCACGTGCTGGTGCGCGGCCCCTCCGGCCTATTGTTCCGCGAGCGCCGCGCGGTGCTCGACCTCGAAACCCTGCGCCCGCACGGCAAGCTGAGTTTTATCCTTTAACGCTCATTGGCGGCCCGGGGGCTGCCGACCGCCACGAGATCAAGGGGTTATGCGGCGTGAAGGAGTTCGAGATACTCCCCGAACTCGTCGTGTTTCTCGGCGCGATGGCACGCTAGCCGGCCAGCTGGCGAAACCGCTTCAATGCCGCCTCCGCCAGCGCGCGGGTCAGCGCTTCGGCCGGCATTTCTCTACCCAGCGGTGCCGCCTGTCCCGCCCAGTGCGGCGAGAATTCACGGCTGCCCTGTTGCTCCGCCTTTCTCCGCAGCGGCGCCAAGGCCAGCATCGGCGTCGGGAAGTCTGGCGTCACCGCGTGAAGCGCGCGGAGCTCGCGGGTCAGCCGATTAGAGAGGGCGCGTGCCGGGCGTCCGGTAAAGACATCTGTCAATACCGTCGTGTCCGCACGCGCCTGCCGCAGTGCGTCGCGATAGAGCGGGGAGATCGCCGCCTCGGGACAGAAGAGGTAGGCGGTCCCGATCTGGACCCCCGCCGCGCCGAGCGCGAAAGCAGCCGCGATCCCACGTCCGTCGGCGATTCCGCCCGCGGCGATAATCGGCACGGCGACGGCATCAGCGATCTGTGGCACCAGCGCCAGCGTGCTCGGCTGAGATGCAGCCTCCTCCTCCAGGTTTGCTGTGAGGAACATGCCGCGGTGGCCGCCGGCTTCGCAGCCCTGGGCAATGATGACATCGGCGCCGCGCGCCTCCAGCCATCGCGCCTCGGCGACCGTCGTAGCCGACGCCATCACGTGGCACCCGGCCCCTTTGACGCGAGCCAACAGACCCGGCTCCGGCAGCCCGAAATGGAAACTCACGATCTCGGGCTTGACCTGTTCCACCACCGTACAAAGGGCGTCGTCGAACGGCAGAATCTCCGATTGACCTGCTGCGAGCGAGGGATCGAGTCCGAGTTCGTTGTAGTAGCAGTCGAGCCGCTCGCGCCAATTGGCCTCGCGAGCAGGATCGGCTCGTGCCGCGCTGTGGCAGAAAAAGTTCGTGTTGATCGGCTTGTCGGTCAATGTTCGCAGCTTGTCGACAGCCTGCATGACGCGTTCGGGCTGTAGCCCAACGCAACCGAGCGAGCCTAAGCCGCCGCCGGCGCAGACCGCCGCCGCGAGCTCGACCGTTCCGAGACCGGCCATCGGCGCGAGCACAAGCGGGTGTTCGATGCCGAGAAGGTCGATAAGGCGACAGTCCGGCCACACCAGTTTTTCCTCAGGCCATTGACCTGCAATCGCACCGACGGCATGGCCGGGGGCAGAAGCCTCCGGGACAGCTTTGCTGATCGAGTGGGACATGCAGTGGCTCCTTAGGATCGCGTACGACAGCGCTTGCCAGCGGCGCGCGACGAGCTTCGGCCGATTGCCGGGTAAAGCGCCGGTCGAGAGAGGGCCGGGTCGGGCGGCCCCGCATCCGCCGCGGGCAGCGGAATTGCCGAGCGGAAGACGTTGTCGGGGTCGTAGCGTCGCTTGGCGGCGATGAGCCGTTCCGCATTGGCCCCGTAGCTTTTGGCCACACGGTCCGCATCCTCCGCGACGAGAAAGTTCGGATATCCGCCGGGAAGCGCGATCGGAGAGAAGGCTTGACGAGTGGCTCGAGCCCATTGGCGATGCCGTTGCTCCTCTTTCTTGTTCGACCGATCGAATAAGGTGGCGAGAATCTCGACCAGCACGTGGTCGCAGCGGAGGCCAAAGGCTGTTGCGTGCGCCGGTACGCGCGAGGCGGCGCCTTTGAACTCGTGGGTGAAGACGGCGCACTGGGCCGAGGCGGCGGTATCCATCGCCTCGACAAAGACATCGATGCCGGCGCTGTCGAGCGCGGGCAACCAGCACGTGTCCATGAACACCCGCTGCCCATTGACGATATACGGGTCGAACAAGGTCAGGGAAGTTCCATAGGACATGGCTTCGAGGTTGCCGGCGAGCGGCGTTCCAAGTTTGAGAAAAGGCGCCACCCGAGCTTCGCCGTCGGCCGGAGCCCCGCACCACGTCGGAAGGACCATGACGACGGGTTTGCCGTCGGGGCCGCCGATGCAGCCAAATTGGACCGTCAGGTCTTCGGGGCTCGAGGCGGCAATGTCGCCGCTGCATCGGAGAACAGCTCCTGCCTCCGCGAACGGGTAGACCAGCAAGCCCGTGCGGATGTTCGGCACGTCGTGCAGGCGGCAGCGGATGGCGGTCACGACGCCGAAGTTTCCGCCGCCGCCGCGCAATGCCCAGAACAACTCGGCTTCGTTGGCCTCGTCGGCGACGACGACGCGTCCATCCGCGAGCACGACCTCTGCGGCCAGCAGGTTGTCGAGTGCGAGGCCGAAGCGGCCGATCAATGGCCCGTAGCCGCCCCCCAAGGTGAGCCCGGCCATGCCGACGCCGCTGCATGTTCCCGTCACGGCCGCGACGTGAAGCGGATCCGTCGCTGCAGCTACATCGGCAGCGCGCGCGCCTCCGGAAATTATTGCGCTACGGTGATCGGCATTAACGGACACTCCACTCATGCCGCTGAGATCGATGACGATGCCGGCGCACAGCGCGCGAGCGGCCCAATCGTGCCCGCCGCCCCGCACCGACAGCGGCAGCCTGCAATCGCGTGCCGCTCGAATGGCCAATTGGACGTCTTCGGTCGTCCGGCAGTGGACGATGGCGCGCGGCATGGGGCCCACGGGCTTCGCCCAGATCGCGGTCGCGGCGGCGTAGCCGTCCTCACCCGGCAGCGAGACCCGGCGGGGCAATTGTCCGCCAAACGAGCGTAGTGATCGTTCGACTTGATCAGACATTGGCTGTATCTCCACTCTGACCGCCTAGATTTCGTCATTAGCGCTGCTCAGCGGCCAATGAGTAGCGATTAGTTGCGAACGTTCGCAGCTCCGTGGATTAGCTGCTCCAGGTCGCGATCGTCGATTTTCGGCTGGACCGTAAACCGATCGAGTTTGTGGTCGAAGGCCACCCAGGGATGCCGTGTCGTCTCCCACACGGATAGTGTCGGCCGGGGCATCGACGAGTCGGCGAACGCGCCAAAGGCGATGCCGATAAGGTCCGGGTCAAATTCCGCGTACCAGAACACCGAGGAGCCGCAGTCGGGACAGAAATGAATTTCGATCTTTCGCCCCGCGTCGCTGCCGCGCACGTATACGTTGCACGGCCCCGCGGTGCGGACCTGCTCTTTCGGGAAATAGGTGCTGACGCCAAAGGGCGAGCCGGTACGCCGTTGGCACTCTGTGCAATGACACGCGGCCACGAATGCCGGCTCGCCGGTCGCCTCCGCGCGCAGCGAACCGCAACAACAATGCGCGATCCTGGTCATCGTCAAACTCCCATCTTGGCTCTGTTGCCAGCCGATCGCGCTTTGGCGAGCACGTCGGTGAGTTCCAGTGCGGCGCGCGGCAATGTGAACTCACTGTGTTTCAGTGCACCGGTCTCGGGCCGATTGCCGATCAGGCAGCAATATTCGAGCGAGATGCCGTTGGGATCTTTGAAGTAGATCGATTGGGCCGAGCCGTGATCGACGATGTCGGTGGTCTCGACGCCCTTGCCGCGCAGTTCGTCACGCTTCTGCGCGAGCGCAGCCATCGACCCGGCCTCGAAAGCAAAATGATAGAAGCCGGCAGGAACGCCGAGCCCGCGGTTGATCCCCGCATCGTATTTTGCTGGTACA
>Ga0306925_10000577_pt1 | contig 26997 bp, 25 predicted proteins | sample flu12Cox44000176_FD_203755 | JGI IMG/M metagenome (GOLD analysis project Ga0306925, IMG submission 203755) | Lab enrichment of tropical soil microbial communities from Luquillo Experimental Forest, Puerto Rico - flux8day.12C.oxic.44.000.176 (v2)... | ecosystem: Environmental > Terrestrial >... | reverse complement strand
AATATCCGGGCAAACCAATCAAGTATCTGGTCCTGACGCACCACCACATGGACCATACCGGCGGCATGAGGACCTACGTGGCCGAAGGCGCCACAGTGATTGTTCCGGAGGGCGACAAAGCATTTTTTCAGGAGGATGCGCGTAGGCCACATACAATTGTACCCGATGAGGAGCAGAAGAAGCACACGACGGCGAAGATCCTGGAGGTCAAAGACCAGATGTCGTTGAAAGACGATACGGAGGAAATCCGCCTCTACAACATTCCGAATCCACACGTTCAAGGCATGATCATTGGGCACGTAGTTAAACCGAACATTCTCTACGTGACCGACCTAATCTCACCGCGCGGCCCCGTCGAACGCAACGCAGGAACCATTGCGGTGGGGGAGGCATTGCGCAAGTACGGGATCACCGGCGCTACGATCGCCGGTGGCCACGGTACAACCGCCAAACAAGCGGATATCACGTCGGCACTAGCCCAAAATTAGAGCGTATGCGTCCCGCGAAACTTGCAACCTAACGAGCAGGTTCGGCGTCGTTCCCAACCGCGCCGAGCTTGCTCATAACACTGTAGATCTCAACTCGCAGCGATCGGGCACATCAAAGCCCGGCAGGCTGCGTGCCTTGGGGGATGACGTCTAAAGCCCGTTACGAGGCACTAACTGACCTTCAGACCATTGGCGATCCGCAGCGGAATATGTAGCGTGAAATTGGTGCCAATTGGTGTCGGTGGTCGCGCCAGTTCGCCGCCCAATTGCTTTGAAAGCGCGTTGACCAAGCGCGTGCCCAGTCGCTTGCTCGCGGCTGGGTCAAAACCGGAAGGAAGACCGACGCCTTCGTCGCCGATCAAAATCGCAATCGCGTCGTTCTCCGTTTGAACCCGCACCCAGATCAAGCCACCGGCGGTACGATTCGGATAAGCATACTTTCCTGCATTTGAGACGAGTTCATTGATGATGAGCCCGACAAGAATCGCACGATCTGCCGCGAATCGAATTGCTTCGGGAGCATCAAACTGAATTTTGCAAGGCGCGACTGTCGGCTCCAGGTCTTTAACGATTTGGCGCAGATACTCGATTAAATCGATATTCTCGTAGTCGGCAGTGTAAGCGAGGCGCTCGTAGGCACGGCCAACAGCATTCACGCGACTTGCTGCTTCGTTGAGTCGTTCACTTAAGTCCTGGTCGCCGACCGCATTAGCTTGGAGTTGAAGCATGCTCGAAATAACCTGCAGGCTGTTCTTGACCCGGTGATTGACTTCCCGGAGCAGGACCTCATGACGATCAAGAGCGGCTTGAAGTTTGCGTTGGTACTGCTGTTGCTCAATGGCCATTCCGAGTATGTTTGCAGCACCCTGAAGGAAAGCGATGTCGTTTTGACTGAATTCTCCCTCAGAGCGACTGTCGACCTCCAACACGCCATACGGTGACCCATCACCTTGAAGAATTACGTTCATCGCACGTCTGATGCCGTGCTCAACTAGCAACTCGGGTGTTCTAAACCGTTGTTCGTTTTCAAGGTGATTGGAGATCACCGGCTTGCCAGTACGCAACGCGAACCCGGACGGGGATTCCAAATCTGCGCCCACCGTCGCTCTTCCGACGATGCCTTCGTGCCAACCGACACCTGCGCGCACCAGGAGACGATTGTCCGCCGGAATGAATTCTAAGACCTTGCAGAATTCTGCATTCATACCCTCGGCAGTAAGCCGCACCGTCTCACTGAGAAGCTCCAGAAATGGCTTCCCCTGCAATGCCACAACACCTAACTCAGCGAGAATTTCTTGCTGACGAATTCGTTGTTGAAGCGCGCGCGTCGTAGAATCGGCGGTCGCTGGACTTGGCTCGACCACCAGCTTTGGGTGATCAGTTGCGTCACTTGAGCTCGTCATCTGAGGCAATTCAAACAGGAATCTGCGATCTGCGAAATGGGGTGCAACGGCTATCTAGCGCAGCAGTAATTCTGGAAAGCCCATGAATACTTTGGGTCAAAAGCAGACATTCCCTAATGTCCGAGCCATGTCTGCTTTACTCCCAATAGCGGACATTTCGCCATGCAATTGTGATGTCCGCTTTGTGCCAGTAGGAGACATCACAAGCTTTTTCGAAAAAGATCAATCAGCGCCGCACTTCGTCGTTCTGAACAACAGATTTCTCCCGTTTGATAGCTTGGTAGCATTTGCATGCAGAGCGTTCGAGCATCCGTCGATCAAGAAGGGTAATCCTGCCGCGGCGGCTTCTTATTGCACCGCGCTCTTGTAGTACCTGCGCTAGCACGGTGACGGTGGACCGATGAACACCGAGCATGTCAGCTAAATACTCGTGCTTGAGCGGCAGAAGATCGCTGCTAGTAGCGTCAGCCACTTGCAACAGCCATCGGCAGAGCCGTGCGGGGACAGAGTGGATCGCATTACAGACGGCAATTTGTTGTGCCTCGGCCCACAGGGCTCCAAGGTAACGAAATACCAAATCCCTCAGTGGTGCGCTGCTGCACACCGCCCGCTTGAAACGCGTGGCGGAAATGACCGCGAAATATCCGGGGATTTGGATCGTCGTGCGGCTATAGGACCTTTGCTGTCGGAGACCGCTTTGTAAGCCAGCCGCGCCCTCGCGACCAATGACCGCTGTCCCAACGATTTCGCCCTCGCCTCCTGCCACAAACAGGGAAATCATTCCAGTTATCGGAAAATAGACCCGATCAATAAGGCCACGAGCCTCATAGCAGACGACATCCTGCTCCAACAAGACTTGTCTCAAGTCTTTTTCAAACAGCGCGAGAATTTCGTGGGGCAATGATTTAAGAAGTCGGTTGTTGCCCCAATCTGGTTCCTCGGTCACGAGATTTCCTATCGCGCCAGCCAAAGCATATTGGTGGCCACCGACGAGACTAATTGCGACCCGTGGTGTTTGGGCGTTCGACTGGATAGCTCCGGGTAAGATCGTAGCGTTGCACATACACCACGCTTAGACGCCACTTTACGCTCTTCGCTCGAATCCGAACAGCCTGAAACGGTGCTGCGTCAGGTCGTGACTTATATCCAGCTATTTTTTAGCTGGTTTTTTAGTTTGCGATGACGAAGTTAGTTGATGCAATTCTTCGACCGCAACCGCATCTTCCAAATACTTGGCTGCTTTCAGCGTAAGGGTATGTGCAGAAACAAGGCGACCCTTATCGTGCGCCTTTAGCGCAAGCTGTAGAAATCGATGAGCTTGACGGCGCAGCGCATTCGTTGGCATGACGTATCACATTCTTGGCCTTCGCAGCCGCTATGAGCATAGACGCGCCCATAGTCAGGCGCCTTGATCTGCATCAACCGTTGTTGCGTTTGGGGCAGGGAATGATTTGCGTCGTAAAAATCTTCAAACGAGACTGGTTATTCCTCGTCGCCCATGATTTTGCCGGTGGTGGGATTCACAAAATGCACGCGCGTGCAAGCGGCGCAGGTCGCTGGCTCATAAGCGTCGTCGTCTGATGTTTGTTCGAAGGTGTAACCTTGAACCCGAAAACCAGTGTTGGGACAACGGTAGAGAAACGCAGGCATGTGCCCTTGTAGAGCACTGCGATCGCTTTTCAATTCCGGGCAGCCACATAGGTACTATTACCTAAGCCACGTATGTTTCCGTCAGGGCTGTCTGCTCCATCGGCGACAATTTCGATGTAAGACGCGCGACTCCTCTTTTGGGTCAAAAGCGGACTTATGCACTGCAGCAAAAAATTGCAGTTCGTTCGATCACCTTATTGGCTATGAGCACAGTTGTCCGCAGGCATGGACAGGCCGAGCGGCGCCTGTTTCAATTTTAGTCTGTTTCATTTTTATCACACCCCCGTTAATTCGTCGTCACGCAGGCGCGAGCAAACAGAACAAATCTTGTAAATCCGCGCATTAGGCGCATCATCAAGTACGGGGGATGGGCCGTAGGGAGGGACGGCCCCATGGATAGCTTCATCCCTAGTGAACACCTAAGCGGTGTCGAGCAATTACAGCGCTCCGCCGTAATCGCCACGCAAAACGTGGCACGTCTCCGCAGCGAGCTAGAAAACGAGCCTGACGAATTCACGCGCTCCAGGCTGCTCAAACTGCTGTTGCTTGAGGCGGAAAAGTCTCTTGTGACACGCCAGCAGCTCGACAGAATAGACTGCCACATGGCTGAACTTAGAGAACTAACCTACAGGCAGGTCGAATTGGTCGAGAAAGGCAAATTGAAAGGCCAGCTCGTTGAGCGGGCTGCAAAACTGCTCGCGCTGTTGAACGATCTTATGACGAACTATCAAACGCTTCGACGAAGAATAAGCCCGCTCGCTGAGTAAGCCATTAATCGTTCGGCGTGCAGCATCGAAATCATGGTGGGCTGACCGCTAGATTTTCGCTACTTCCGCTTTGTGCCAAAAGCAGACATAGAGCCGCATTAGCCAGCCACAACCTTCTTAGCGACCGGGATTGTCCATGTTCCGTCGATAATTGACGGATCATTTTCGTTCGGCCAGTACATCCGCAACATCAGGATGAACTTGCCCGTTGGGGCTGGGAGCCAGTTCGAGTGTCCTTGTCGGCACCGGGCGAAGTCTTTACCGGGCACAAGCCCGATCTTTGCGAAGCGCGCAACTTCTGGAGCATCTGCCGCAGAGGGTGCAGGGAAACGCCAGTGCAAGAGCCGTCGAGGCGCTGCCCTGGATGCTCTCGAAGGTATTTTAAACGATATTGGGCTCACCCCACGATAGATGAGTGATACCAGCGTTCTCAATGAGCGAATTACCGAAAATCGCAGTTGTCGTGTCCGTCGCATCATTTTTGGCGGTCAGCCCATCAGCACTACACGCTCAATCGGAATGTAATGCCCGGCAAATCCTCCAACCCGGCAATTGCATAGGCGATGATTTGGATGCTTTGGAAATAGAGTTGGCGAAACAAATCAATGATTATCGCCTGCGAAATGGTTTGCCTGCTATTCCTCTATCACCCGCACTCAGCTTAGTTGCCAATCGTCACGTTAGAGACTTGGCGATGAATATTGGTAGGCTAACGCACGACTGGAGCAACTGCGCCATGACCGATTCGAACTGTATGTGGAAGGCCCCGCAGAGGCTCGGCACAAGTTATCCGGGCAATGGGTTTGAAAACGCTTACGGCGGTCCAACAGGATCCCCAGCATCCCCGGCGGCCATCTTGGAGTCATGGAAAGAAGGAGGCAACGGCCCGCATAACGATGTGATTCTTAATCGACAAGTCTGGTCGAACGTCCATTGGAGAGCCTTGGGGATAGGTATTTACGACGGCTTCGCCGCCATGTGGGTTGGATCGAAAACTGATCCGACGGCTGGGAACTAAACAGTCGCGTACAAGGTCCGCCTTGGGTCAAAAGCAGACGTCGAAGCTCGTCCGATCAATGTCCGCTATTCACCCAAAAGCGGACATTGCGGAGAGCGACTGGCACGTCCCGCTTTGTGCCAGCGGCAACATGGACCGTTATCTTCGCAATCACTGTGGGCGGCGTGGAACACGAGACAGAGCATACAGGACCATTAGCCCGAGCAGCGCCACGAAACCGACGGGTGCCAGCACGGACAAAATTCCCCACCACACGTCCATGCGCTCCCCCATGGTTAGTGGCCCGGAATTATGATCCGAAGTCCGACCATGTTTCGCCGTCCTCTTTGTCGCAGGGCGCGTTCAGCGTGGCATTGTCAACAGGTTTGGCAGCTTTGGATACCCGAAACGCCGAAAAGCATAATGAACCCGCGCCTTCTCATTCGATCACCTCGTCGGTCCGCAGCAGAAACGATTCCGGGATGGCGATGTAGGACAACAAAGGCCCCAGCCGAGGCCGGGGCCAGTTTTGGTCTGATGAAGCGCGCGCTGGCGAGAGGGGAGCTCAGCGACCAGCGCGATGCAGCAAAGTTAAATTTAGTTTTGTGGCCAAAGTGCGCGGGATCGATGCAAACACTTTGGAATCAGCGCGACGTAGCCACGGCAAATTTTCGTCACTAGCTTTCCTGCATTAACAGCCCCAACACGGCCCACAATATCACGGCGACCAGAACAGTGGCGGCAAGATACTCGCTAATCGTCATGACTATCCCCCGTTAGCCCGATGCGCCAAATCGTACTCGCCATTGCGACGATTCGTCGGCTTTAGCAGGGCGATTTCTCCACGCGCTGAAGAAACTTTTTGGACTGGCCGCGCATAGTTGGCAGCGGAACGCGCGCCACAATGAAGCCATCAGCTTACCGACTCTGATAATGAGCTAACAAAAGGCCGATTCGCCGGGAAGAGACCCATGACTAGAGGACGCCTCGTGAAATTCCATGAGGACATCACCATGACCGAGGTTACATTCTCTGGCGTAAATGGGGTTTTGGGCGTGGCTTATTCCGTTCGCGCCGCAAATGATCCGACTTCAACCAGACAATTTCGTGATATGGCCGCTGCTGATACCTATTATGAGCAACTTATTATGAGGAACATAATCGAAACTTAGATTTTGAGCGGCCCGGCAGATTCGCGTGCATGGCCGAACAAAAAAATTCGCTAATGGGAATAACGAGCCTTATCGGATGGCTATTTGGAGCAGACGCTGCCGCTGCGCCGGACGCGACGAAGCTCGACGGGACAACCGAGGTCGCGCTTGCCCGCTCGTTGTCGGCATTGTCACCGGACGAACGCGGATGGATCAGATTTGCCGAGGCGCGTATCTTGTTCTCGACCAAGGGCGATCAATACGCGTTTGGAGAAACGGACGATGACGGCAAAAAGCCATCGAGTCGTTTGCGGCGCAACACCAGTCCGTTATCAGCTCTATGCCAGTCGAGGGGCGGGTCTATTTTTGTACGCGATCCGACCGCATCGGCGGGATATTCGACTGGTGATGCCGGCGCGCGGGTAGAGCGGCAATCTTGCTGAATGGCACAATTACCGAGCACGACTCTTTACGGCACGCCGAGGCGGCAGATTATTGGTGCCGCTATCTCACTAGCGATGCCCGATCCGAATGGGGTGCACGAGCACGCCGATCATTGAAATTCTGCGAGATCCAGGTCAATTTGATCGCTTCTGCTTGACGTTCGTCACAAGATAGGTGTCAGTAAAGGCCATTCGCGCCGGTTCAGGGCTCTGACTGAATTGGAGGAAATGAATATGCGGTTATTGACGGCAATTGCTGCGGCTACGATTGCGTTCGGTACCGCAGCGGGTGCACAAGACTTTCCTACGCGACCAATGACGATGGTCATTCCGTTCGCCGCGGGAGGCCCTACAGACGTGCTTGGCCGCGTCATCGCAGGACGTATGAGCGAGGTACTCGGCCAGCAGGTCATAGTGGAGAACATTGGTGGTGCGGGTGGGATGACCGGTTCTGAGCGTGTCGCCAAAGCCGCGCCGGATGGCTATCAATTCGTGCTCGGCACCGTTGGCACGCATGCCCAAGGCCAGACGCTTTACCAGCACCCACTCTACAACGCCGTGACCGATTTCACGCCGGTCATCCTCGTCGCCGAAGTTCCGATCGTGCTGATCACGCGCAAGGACCTGCCGGCGAATAATTTCAAGGAATTTGTCTCTTATGCCAAGGCAAACCAAGCGCAGATGCAATTTGGCTCGGCGGGTGCCGGCTCGGCGACCCATCTCGGCTGCGTGCTCCTAAATTACCTGATCGGCGTCAACGTCACACATGTCCCCTATCGCGGAACAGGCCCGGCGATGCAGGACTTACAAGGCGGCCGTATCGATTATCTTTGTGAGATCATTACAACAGCCAAACCTCAGATCGATGGTGGGACCGTCAAGGGATTAGCAATTCTCGACAGCAAGCGTTCGCCAGCCTTGCCCGATCTGCCGACCGCGGCTGAGCAAGGCACTGAAAACCTGGTCGCCTATACGTGGAATGCGATCTTCCTGCCAAAAGGCACGCCGGAGCCAATCGTCAGGAAACTACATGACGCGGCACTTGAGGCGATGCACACGCCCTCGGTGCGTGATCGGCTCGAAGGTCTCGGCGCACGGATTGTGCCTGACAATGAGGCCACGCCGCAATATCTCGGCAGTTTCGTTAAGAGCGAAATCGATAAGTGGGCGGCGCCGATTAAGGCCTCTGGCGTGAGCGTTGAGTGAGGCGCGGCTCACGGGTAGGCGTGCTAGCGCGACCGGGACATAGGGCAGAAAGGCGGACTTTACAGGCACTTCTCTGTCAATTTTGGCTTTAGAAAAAGAACCTCCGTCAAGCAAATGGTGAGGCGCAGAGAGGACCATGTTGTGTGGTTGCTCACATCGCGCGCTGGTTTTTGACGCGACAGCTTTACTCACCGTGCGCTGCGTTTTCGACCCCCGGCGCATACAGGTTTCGCACTAAGCGCTTACTGGCCATTGGAGTTGATGTGGAAGCCGAACATCATGCTCAGGTGAAATTGATTGACGTTCGTCCGTGTCAGACAGCAGAAACTTACTGTGGATCAGGAGGTCGGTGGTTCGAATCCACCCAGCTGTACCATCGGCACTCAGATTTTCCGCGCATCATAAGCCCAATGCAGCAGCGCCTGGCGCTGACGGCGCCGGCACAAGAGATCGCCGGGCTCGCAATGGCGTTTGATCTGGGTGATGTGCCGGCGAATAGCTTTCCAGCGCCTGATCTGGCGGGTGTCCTCGGCCGCCATGCGGCGGCCCATATAGTAACGGCAGTACCACTGGAACCAACCGCGCGGATCATCGGGGTGAATCCATCCCTTTCTGCGCCAGACCGACAGTGGCTGACTGGCATCGATCTCGAAAAAGTTCAGCGCGCAGTCGCGTCCCGATTTTGACAGTCGCGCGCGTGTGAACCAGCTGGCCGGGAATTCCTTGCGGCAGTCGTTCAGGTATTTGCCGCAGAACACGCCGAGGCTGAGCATCTGTTTCGGGGTCAAATCGGGCTGGAAATCTGGACCGAAGTTGCGGCCTATCGGCGCGGTCAAGACATAGCGGTAGCCGCGCTGCATCTTGTCATTAACGAGAACTGTTTTGCACCGCTTCGGCATGTTGGCCAATTTTACCGGGTCAATCTCGCCTGCAGAAGCGCGCCGCCGCGCGCATTGACTTGCCCTTGCCGCCTCCTAGAGTCACTGCGTTTTCATCACGCCGAGGGGGACATGACCCGATTTCGCGTTGCCAGACGGTTAGCCATTGCGGCTCTTTCTTTGCTCGTCATCGCCGGAGCCGTCGGGAGCGCTTACGCCCAAGAGAAATATCCGACCCGGCCGATTACCTTCATCGTGCCGTTTGCCGCTGGCGGTCCGACCGACATTCTCGCCCGGCTGATCGGACAATCGGTCGGCCTAACCCTCGGCCAGCAGGTGGTGGTGGAAGATGTTACCGGTGCCGGCGGGACCATTGGGGCGACGCGCGCAGCGCGCGCCGATCCCGACGGCTACACCTTCGTTATGGGCAATCTCGGCACGCATGCCGCGAGCCTCGGCATCTACCAGAACCCGCCCTACGACCCGCGTAAGGATTTCGAGCCGGTGATCCTCGTTGCCTCTACGCCCATGGTGCTGGTCACCCGCAAGACGCTTCCTGTGCATAGCCTCGACGAAACGATCGCCTATGCTAAAGCCAACAAAGGCAAGACCACCATGGGCAATGCCGGGATCGGCTCGATCTCGCATTTGACCGCGCTGTTGTTCAATCATCTGACCGGCGCCGATGTCGTGAACGTTCCCTATCGTGGCCTATCCGAGGCCACCAATGATCTCCTTGGCGGCCAGATTGATCTGCTGTTCGACCAGGTCGTCACGGCAACGCCGCATATCGCCAACGGCGGCGAAAATCCGATCGTCGTCACCATCCCGCAGCGCGCGCCGTCCATCCCGAACGTGCCATCGGCCAATGACGCGGGGCTGCCGAAGCTGGAGACCGTTGCCTGGACCGCCTTGTTCGCACCGAAAAAGACACCGGCTGCGATCGTTTCAAAGGTCAACGACGCGGTGCAGAAAGCGATGCAGGATCCGACGATCGCCAAACGGCTCGGCGAAATCGGCGCCGACATTCCCGCGCCAGGGCAGCGCTCGCCGGAAGCGCTACGCATGCTGGTCAATAACGAAGTCGACAAATGGGTGCCGCTGATCAAGGCGGCCGGCATCGTCGGACAATAAACGGACAGGCCAACTCGGCAAGCGAAACGCGTCCATCGTGAAGCTGAGCGACGAAGAACTGGCGATGCGCCGCGGCGAATTCGGCCCGCTGCGGCAATGGGCGATCGAGCATCAGATCAGGGTCGGCAGCTATCTCGGCGCGGCGGATTTCGTGCCGGTCTCGCAGGCGCATATCATGGCCGATACGGAATCGCTCGGCCGTGCCGGCGTGGAATGGCTGGAAAACTGGGTCGTGCTCCCGGAACGCGAACGCCGCGTCCGCATACCGACAATCACCGATCCGCGCGGCACCGATTTCGCGCAGGCGCACCGGCTCAAGCAGCAGCCGTGGATGCTCGAACTCGAACGCCGCGCGATCGCTGCGTTCGAAGCGCTCGGCGTGCTGATGACGGACACCTGCATCAACTATCAAACGATCATGCCGCCAGTCCACGGCGAGCACGTCGCCTATGGCGATACCGGCGTGGTGATCTATTGCAACAGCGTGTGCGGCGCGCGTTCCAATTTCGAAGGTGGGCCTTCGGCATTGAGCGCCGGCATGACCGGGCGTACACCCCGCTACGGCTTTCATCTTGACGCGCAGCGCCAGGGGACTTTCCTGGTTGAGCTGTCATGGATGCCGCACGAGCTCAATGATTGGGGCGCGCTTGGCGCCATGATCGGCTGCCTGGCCGGCGATTATTCGCAAGTGCCGGCTGTCATCGGCATCGAGCAGGTGCCGGGCCCAGACGAGCTCAAGCATTTCGGCGCAGCGCTGGCGAGCTTCGGTTCGGTCGCCTTGTTCCACATCGCCGGCGTGACGCCGGAAGCGATGCGGCTCGACGATGTCGTGGCGGCCGGGCGAGACTTGCCGACCTACCCGATCGGCGAGGCCGATATCCGCGCCTTCCAGAGGCGCTATGCCGAGAACGTCGGCGCCGTCGACCTCGTCGTATTCTCGGCGCCGCAGCTCAGTCTCATCGAGATGCAAAAGCTTGCCGGTTTGCTGGATGCGCGACGACTGAACATTCCGCTGCTTGCGGTCACGAGCCCACAAGTCAAGCCGGATTGCGATCGGCTCGGCTTCACCGCGCTAATCGAAGCTGCCGGCGGCACTGTTTTATCCGGCATGTGCTTTTATCAAAGCTACGCGCGCGAAATGGCCGAAGCCAATGGCTGGCGGCGGCTTGCCACCAATTCGGCGAAGCTCGTCAACATCATCGGCGGTTACGGCTATCGGCCGGTGCTGCTGTCGATGGAGCAATGCGTCGAGGCAGCATGCGCGGGGGGCCACATTCCGGCGGGGTCGTCATGAGCGGCAAGATTTTCCATGCCGCGGCCGGCATGGGCCGCAAGGTGCGCGCCCAGGCGCTGGTCGCCAGTGACGGTTTTTCGGCGCGTTACGATCTTGACCGCATCCGCGGTGTGTTTTCGCGGCCGGAGCACAAACTCGCCGGCGAAACCTATCAGGGACGCGTGTTGGTGCTGGACGCTGCCAAGGGTGGCGTCGCCACCGCCTGGATGCTGCATGAGATGAAGTCGCGCGGCGTTATGCCCGCCGCTTTGGTCCTAAACCGCGCCAATCCGATCATGGTGCAGGGCGCAGCCCTGGCCGATTTCACCATGATCTCGGGTTTCGACTGCGACATTACCAAAGCTATTCCGAACGGCGCCGAGGTCGAGGTCGATCCGACCGGGGAGCGACCGTTCATTCGGGTGGTGTGAACAACCTCGGTCATTCCCGCGAAAGCGGGAATCCGTAATCTCAGCTCCTGAAGAATTTCCCGATTCGGGACTATGGGTCCCCGCTTTCGCGGGCACGACGGAACCACCTCAAATCACTTCCTCAGTCTTGTCGTTGGTCTCGCCATAGCGGCGCAGCGTCGCCGGTCGCGTGCCGGCGTAATGACGCTCCAGGCCTGGCGCGATCTTGGCGTTCTCGCGCTCGAACAGGCTGTCGCCGTCAAGGTCGCTCTCGACCAGAAACGGGCCGAAATTTTCCACTTCCAGCACCCAGACAGCCTGAGCGAGTCCAAGTTCTTCCAGCCAATAAACGCCAGCGACGCGCCTGATGCCGCGGCCAAGCAATGCGCCGGTGCCGTAGCCAACCGTCGTGAGATAGATCGCGTTGTTCGGCACAAAGTGCTGCCGATAGACCTCCGACGTCATGCCGCCTTTGCCGATGATGATGTTGCAGCCTGACAGGCGGAACCAGCCTCCGAGCCATTGGGCAAAGCGGAATGAAGCGGTCGCGGTCACCGCGCCAACCGTGTAGCTGCCGTCGGGATTGATGCTTGCCGCTGGCGAGCAATGAAAATTGGTGATGCCGAGCGCGTCCTTCCCCGCCGGCATGCCGAACCCGTCGCCGATTGCGCGCTTGTAGACGCCTTCGCGCGCCGTGAAGACGCGACCTGTAAGATAGGCAACCGAGCCGATCTCCAGTCGGCATAAATCGTCGGTACGCGCCGGCAAATTGAGATAGACGGTTTTAAGTTCGCTCATTATTTACTCCCAACTGGCGATAGCCTGCGCGATTTTTGTTCCGCCGCCTCCGCCAAGTTCATTCCGCCGCCTCCGCGGCTTGCCGTCCCCATTCGACGGTCTCGCGGCGCATGTAATCGGTGAACCACATCGGATCGGTACGGAACGTCGGCTTGCCTTGGGCGGAAATCTGCGCGCAGGCCCGGCGCGAGGAGAGACAGAACATGTGCACGGACATCGGCATGCCGCCGGTGTGGCAGTAGCCGGCCTCGATATGGCAATCGATCACCATCGACGAGCCGACGAAGCCCATGGCGCCCATGCCGATAGAGTTGCCAACCTCCTTGAATTCGTCTTCGAGCGCGGCGATGCGCGGGTCGGGGTTGCGCGATCCGACGATGCGCAGGCATGAGGCCTGCTTGCCGAGCACCATGCTGGTGTCTTTCGAGCCACCGAGCCCGATGCCGACAATGGCCGGCTGACAAGCGAGCCCGCGCTTGCCGAAACCGATCAGCGTGTCGAGATAAAAGCGCTTGATGCCTTCGATGCCGTCGCCGGGGAACAGCATGCGGTAATCGGTCCCGAACAGCCCGCCCTTATGCACCGTGGTGAGTTCGATCCAGTCGGCGTCGGGGTGAAACCCGTATTCGATCTCCGGCGCATTGATGCCGACATTGTTGTTGTGGTCGGTGCGCCATAGCGGATGCACGCGATTGGGGCGCAACGGCACCGACGTCGTCGCCCGCGCGGTGGCGCGGCGCAACGCCGCTTCGAGCGCAACCGGCCCGCCTTCGATACGCGCCTCATTGCCGATCTTGACGTACCAGCGCGGCAGGCCGGTATCGCCGCACATGGCGCGCCGGTCCTCCTTCGCGGCTTCGTAGTTTTCCAGCATGGCCTTGATTACGAAGGCCGAGAGATCGCCCTTTTCGGTATTGGCGCAGCGCCGCAAGCCATCGAGGTAATCCTCTGGGATTTCGATGGCGGCCTTCGCCATCAGCTCCTCGGCGGTGCGTTGAATGGATGCGAGCGGAATCATTTGTAGTGCCTCACTCGGCTGCGATCTGATCGCGGAGTAGCGTCTCGCCCGGCTTGACATGGGTGAACAGGACCGGCTCGTCCGCCATTTCGATCCGGCCCGCCTTCTGGCGCGCTACCGTGAATGTCGAGGTGGCGAGATCGCCCAGCTCCGGGAAATCCGAACGATAATGCGCACCACGTGAATTTTCGCGCCGTAGCGCGGCGAGCGCAATCACGCGGCTGATCTCGCACAGCGACTGCAGATTGAGCCAGTCGTGCCAGGTCAAGTTGAAGCGGCGGTCGCGGTTGGCGACGCCTGTGGTGCGCAGTATCGCCTCGATGGCGTCGATCCCGGCAAGGCCGCGCTCGATGCCGACGCGATCGCGGACCACGCCAACGTGATCCCACATTATGTCAAGAAGATTTTCCCGCAACGCGTTAACATCGCCGGGCTGACGCGAGAACGGAAATTCGGCGCGCGTCACTTCGAAATCGAGCACCTCCTGGTCCGGCGGCCGATAACCGGGATTTTTGGCAATCCAGCGCGCCATCACGCCGCCGGCAATGCCGCCGAACACCGTTGAATTGGCGACGCCGTTGCCGCCGAGCCGGTTGGCGCCATGCATGCCGCTTGCATCCTCCCCGGCGACAAAGAGCCCAAAGCACTCGGTCGCCGTGTCGACGTCACAGACCAGTCCACCCATGAAATAGTGCGCCGTGGGCACGACTTCGACCAGTCCGCCGGCGAGATCGAAGCCGCAGTCGCGACAGCGATCGACCATACCCTTGAACTCCTTCGCGACTTTGGCCGGCCCAAGATGGCCCATCTTGATGAAGAGCCCACCATTTGGCGTGGTCCGGCCGGCTTTCATCTCCGCATACATGGCGCGGCTGACGACGTCGCGCGTCGCGCGCTCGAGCTTGGGGTCGTACTCGCCCATGAAGCGATGCATGGCGGCGTTGAGGAGATGGCCGCCGGCGCCGCGCAGTCCTTCTTCCAGCACGGTGCCGGTCATGCGCGTATCGGGCCCGGCTAGCAATCCGGTCGGGTGGAATTGCACCATCTCCATGTCGCGCAGCGGCAGACCGAGGCGCAGCGCCATGGCGAGGCCGTCCATGCTCTTGTCGCCCGACGGCGTGTGATAGCGGTACATCGTCGGCCCGCCGCCGGTCGCCAGCAGCACGGCCTGAGCACTGACGAAACGAAATTCCCCGCTGCGCACGTCGATCAAGAGAACACCGGCGAGCGCGCCGTCCTTTGCCGGAGTGAGGGCGACGGCGCGATGCTCCTCCAGTCGCCGGATCGGGCGCGCCCAGACTTGCTCCATCAGACGATTGATGATCTCGATGCCGGTGAGGTCGCCCTTGTGCACCGTGCGGTCGAAACTCTGTCCGGCAAAAGCTTTGCCATGCAGCGTGCCGTCCGGGTTGCGGTCGAAGAAACAGCCGATCTCGTTTTCGAGTTCGCGCACGCGCTCGATGGCGGTCGAGACCAGCGTCCAGGCGAGCTCCTGATGCGGCAGCCATTTGCCGCCCTCGATCGTGTCCATGAAATGGCGCTCGATCGAATCGCCGGGGTTGATCGCGACGTTGTAGCCGCCCTGCACCATGCGCGTGCAGCCGCATTTGCCGAGGAGCCCTTTGCTGGCGATCGTGACGTCGAGATCGGGATTGGCCTTGAGCGCATGCAGCGCGGCGAACAGGCCGGCGCCGCCGGAGCCGAGGATCAAAATGTCGGTCTTGAGCTGTTCCACATTCATTGGGTTCAGAACACCCGAACCAGGAAAGCCAGCGCGATTATCGCCGATAGCGCCGCCGCAAAGGTGGCGAGCTGCTTCTGCCCGTCGCGCCAGGCGAGATTCTCGATCACGAGAATGCGCAATCCGCCAAGCAGATGCACGGTGAACAAGAACACAAGCCCGATCTCCGCGACTTTGACCAGCGGCTGATCGGTCCAGCGCAAAAAACTTGCAAGTCGCGCGTCGCCTTCGAGCGCGAGACCGAGCGCCAGAAAGTGAAACGGAAGAAAGATCGCCAGTGCCAGCCCCGAAATACGATGCAGCATCGCAGCGATCCATAAGCCGCTGCCGCGATGTTTGATGAGGTGTGTGCTCACGGCACCACCACCGCGGCGACGGCGCGCAGGCCAAGTCCCGCCAGCACCATGCCGATGAAAACGGCGCAGGCGTCAGTGCGCCGTTCGGAAAGCGGCGACCATTCGCTCAGCACATTACGCACGCCGATCGAGGCGTGAAGCGAGACTGCCAAAACGAACAGGCCGTAGAATACCGCCCAGGCGATGCTGCCCCTGGTGCGCGCGAGAATGTCAGCAGCACTCAGGCCGCCTCGTGCGGCATAAAAGATGATGGCGATATGGACGAGCACCAGCGGCGCCATGATCGCGGCGGTGGCGCGCTGCCAGATATAAAGACGCACGTTCATGCCGTGATCTCGCCCTTCAGATAAGCAGTCGCTGTGCGGCGCTTCAGCCCCGCGATCGCGGCGGTCGGATTGAGTGCCTGCGGGCACAGCTCCTGGCAGGACTGATGGGAATGGCAGGCATGACAGCCGCCCGAGCCTGCGATCGCTTGCAAGCGCGCAGTGTTGCCGCCATCGCGCGCATCATTGACCAGCGTCCAGGCGCGCGTGAGCGCCGCCGGGCCGAGATAGCCGCTGTTCCAGCGCACCGTGTCACAGGCCGCATAGCAGACGCCGCAATTGATACATTCGATCGCGGCATCCGCAGCCAAGCGCGCCGGTGCGTCCGGCCGGATTTGCGCGATATCGTCCTGCCGCGCCTTGGTCGGCGCGAACACGCCGTTAGCCTGCTGCCATTTCTCGAAGAACGGCCGCATGTCGGTCGTGAGGTCCTTGATCACCGGCAGATTTTCGAGCGGCCCGATTTCGAGCTTGCCGCTGGCGGCGACCTTGGCGACATGGGTGCGGCAGGTCCAGCGCGGTTTGCCGTTCACGGTCATCGCGCAGGAGCCGCAGACACCGACGCGGCAGGCGAAACGATACGACAAAGTCGGATCGATGTGGCGCTGGACGAACGTGACCACGTCAAGCACGGTCTGGCTTTGGCGCTGCGGTACGCGATAAGTCTCATAGCGGCCGTTCGCGCCGCCGCGCCACAGCGATACTGCAAGTTCCACATTCATTCCGGGTGTCGTCCTCGCGTCGTTTTGCGCGTATTTCGCCTACCTTAGCAAGCCTGCCCCCACGGACAAAGGCGCGCCGACTTGGCTATAATCTCCATCAAGATTACGGGAGGAACTAAGCATGGCCGGACCTACGCTCAGCTATGTTCACGGTGCGAGCGATCAGCCGCTCATCGGCAAGACCATCGGAGAATTTTTTGACGAGGCCTGCGCGAAATGGGCCGCGCGGCCGGCGCTGGTGGTCCGGCATCAAAAGGTGCGCTTGAGTTACGGCGAACTGCGCGCAGCCGCCGACAAGCTGGCCGCCGGACTTTTGACACTCGGACTTAATCCCGGCGACCGCATCGGCATCTGGTCGCCCAACAATAGCGAGTGGGTGTTGACCCAATTCGCCACCGCCAAAGCGGGGCTCATCCTGGTCAATATCAATCCGTCCTACCGCGTCGCCGAACTCGAATACGCGCTGACCAAAGTCGGTTGCAAGGCGCTCATCCTCGCCGAAAAGTTCAAGACCTCGGATTACGTCGGCATGCTCCGCGAGCTGGCGCCGGAACTCGGTCATGCTCAGCCCGGCAAACTCGAATCCGCGCGCCTGCCGTCGCTGCGCTCGGTCATTCTCATTGGCGACAGCTGGCATCCGGGAACGTTCCGCTTCTCCGAAATCATGGAGCGAGGCGGCGCCGCGGAAGCCAAGCGCATCGCGGAGCTCTCCCCCCAGTTGCAGTTCGACGAGCCGATCAACATCCAGTTTACATCCGGCACTACCGGCTTTCCGAAGGGCGCGACGCTTTCGCACCACAACATTCTCAACAACGGGTTCTTTATCGGCGAAGCGATGCGGCTGACGCCGGAGGACCGGCTGTGTATCCCCGTGCCGCTCTATCATTGCTTCGGCATGGTGCTCGGCAATCTCGCGGCGCTCACCCATGGCGCCTGCATGGTGTTCCCCGGCGAAGGTTTCGATCCGCTCGCCACACTGCAAACAGTCGCCGAGGAGCGCTGCACCGCGCTCCATGGTGTGCCGACGATGTTCATCGCGCAGCTCGATCACCCGGACTTCGAAAAATTCGATCTTTTATCATTGCGGACCGGAATCATGGCTGGCTCGCCATGCCCGATCGAGGTGATGAAGCGTGCCGTCGCCAAAATGCATCTTTCCGAAATCACCATCGCCTACGGCATGACCGAAACAAGCCCGGTCAGCTTTCAGAGCTCGACCGAGGATCCGCTGGAGCGCCGGGTATCGACTGTCGGGCGCATTCAGCCGCATATCGAAGTCAAGATCGTGGATCTCAACGGCCGGATCGTGCCGACCGGCACGCCGGGCGAGCTCCTGACCCGCGGCTACTCCGTGATGCTCGGTTACTGGGGCGATGCCGAGCGCACCCACGAAGCGATCGACGCGGCGCGCTGGATGCATACCGGCGATTTGGCGACGATCGACGCGGAGGGCTATTGCAACATCGTCGGCCGCATCAAGGACATGGTCATCCGCGGTGGCGAGAACGTCTATCCGCGCGAGATCGAAGAATTTCTCTATCGCCATCCGAAGATTCAAGATGTCCAGGTCATCGGCGTCCCGGACGATCGCTATGGCGAGGAGATCTGCGCCTGGGTCAAGCTGCGCCCCGGCGTGGCCGCGAATGAGGAGGAAATTCGGACCTTCTGTCGCGACCAGATCGCCCACTACAAGGTGCCGCGCTACATCAAATTCGTCGACGAGTTTCCGATGACGGTCACCGGCAAGATTCAGAAATTCATCATGCGCGAACGCACGATCGACGAGCTCGGATTGGAGGTGCAGAAGACGGCGTGAAGGCCTCCGCCATAGCGAGGAACGGGTCCGGCCCGAAGTGGCCGGCCCGATGACAGGCTACGCGACGAAGCAATCGTTGCATACGCGGAGTTTGTAAAGGTCCAGGTCAGCAGCGCACCATTATCTTGCTGCGCTGCGCCCGGGAAACGTTGCTGTAGGGCTCGCAATGACGAGCGCTTACACCTTCACCTTCTCATCTTCGACGACGCGCGCTACGGCGGGGCGCTTGAGCAGGCGGTCTTTGTGCGCGGTGTAGTTTTTCAGTTCCGCCATCGGCAGTTCGCGGCGCACGCCCCAGGTGTAAAACACGAAGCCATAGGGATCGAGTACCGAATACTTGTCGGAGAACCATTCGCGGCCGGCGAGCATGCCGTCGATTTGTTTCAAGTAGCCGTGGAATGTTTTGAGGCCCATGTCTTTGATGCCCGGAAATGCCGAAGAGTCGGCGGTATAGCGTTCCGGGCGGCCGACATGGGCATGAGCCGGATGAACGCTGGTGGCGAAGAAGCCGATCAGCGACAGTGCCTTGGCTTCGCCAGTCGCGTCACCCGGCCACAAGCCGAAGCGTTTGCCGAGATATGGCAGAATGGCGGTGTTCTCGGTGAGCGGCTCGCCATTGTCGAGGCGCAGCGCCGGCACGCGTCCCAGGGGATTGATCTTCAAATACGCTTCGGTGCGCTGCTCGCCGTCGGCGAGGTTCATTTTTTTCGGCTCATACTTCTCGCCGCTTTCCTCCAGCACGATGTGCGAGGCCATCGAGCAGGCGCCCGGACCATAATAAAGTGTCAGCATTGCAAACCTCCCTCACGCAGGACTGCGCGCGTTGGCCTTATCACAGGACCACGCCGGATTAACAGCCCCAAAATGGCTCTCATCTATTAACCGGAATCTTGTCGAGCAGCGGCAGCCACGTTGCTTGTTGCTGTTCGACGAAAGCAAGCGCTTCTTTGGCGTTCATGGCATGCGAATAGCTGCCGATATTGGCGAGCAGCTTTTGAAACTCAGGATCGCTGACGACTTTGGCGAGATCGGCTTCGACTTTGGTGATGATCGCGTCAGGCGTGCCGCGCGGTGCGACCAGCACCTGCCAGCCGGTCGCAGAAAACCCGGGAATGGTCTCCGCCACCGTCGGCAAATCCGGAAACTGTGCCAGACGCTGCGCCGCGGCGACTGCGATCAGTTTGACTTGTTCCGACTTCACCGCGCCGACAATTCCCGAATAGCCTTCGATGATCATGGACACGCGTCCGGCGCTGACATCGGAAAGGGCGGCCGCCGGCCCCGCATTGTAGGGCACGGGCAGGAGCTGGATATTGGCACGGTCTTGCAGCAGCAGGCCGGTGAGATGCGTAAGCCTGCCGACGCCGGTTACGGCGATCGAAATCGTTCCCGGCCGTTTCTTTGCGAGCGCGATCAATTCCGGAAGCGTCGAGACGCCAAGCCCCGGCGTCACGGCAACGAACATCGGATTTTCTGCGGTGAAGCCGATCGGTATGAAGTCGCGCGGCAGCCGCAGCGGCAGGTTCGGCGCAACCGATTGCTGTGCGACGAAGGTTGAAAGCGCCGGCATGAACAGCGTGTAGCCGTCGGGCGCCGCCTCGGTGGCGGCGCGCGCGGCAATACTGCCATTCGCTCCCGGATGATTGACGATAACAACTTGCTGGCGCCAGGCCTTGGTTAGACCGGCGGCGACGAATCGCGCGTCCACATCGGGCGTCGAGCCGGGCGGTGCATCGGAAATGATGGAGACCGGCTTTTCCGGATATTTGGTAGCCTGCGCCTGCGCTGCCGGAGCGAGCGACCATGCCAGCAGGCACGGCGCGGCAATGGCAACCAAAAAACGAGCAGCAGGCATAACGTCCCTCCCGGCTTGTCGCTGCAATAAGACTTGGCGCAGACTTGGCCGCAACAATAAGAGCGTTGCGCCGGCGTTTCCACCGGCATTCTGCGGCTAACCGACACGCCCGTTCACCTGTGGCGCCGCCCCGCCTGAAGCACAGTCCACCGGCGATGACCTAGTAGGCAATCTGGTCCAGGTTCGCAGTCATACGCGCGATCACCCGGCGAAAAGTGCCAAGTTCGCGCGCGGTTATGCCTTCTTCCGCCGTGGTGGTGATGCCGCGCGCCAGCGTCAGCAATTCATTGCGAAGACGCTTCGCTTTGGAGGTGAGAAACACACGCACCTTGCGGCGATCGTCATCGGCGCGCAGCCGCCGAATGAGTTGCGACCGCTCCATGCTGCGCAGCGCGATTGCCGTGGTCGGCTCCATCATGCCGACCCGCGCCGACAGTTCCCGTTGCGATAGACCGTCGGCTGTCCACAAAACACGGAGAAAATACCATTGCCCGCGGGTGACGCCGTAGGCTGCGATCCGGCGCTCGAGCAATCGCTGAAAAGCGCGATGCGCGTCGCGGACCAGATAGCCCGAGGACAGCCGCGGCGGAAATGTGATATCGCGGCGACGTTGCTTGCTGTTCGATGAGCGTCGCGGTGGCATCGGCGTTGACACGTCAAGGGAGCCGCGCCGATAATACTTAGCATTCTATGCAATAGGGAAGTGTGGCGATGCAACAAACAGCGCGCAGCAAGGATCAGCGCGGCGAAACCCAGCCCGCGGCGATGCCGAATCAGGCCTTCGATCTGCGCTGCACGCTGGAATGGCTACGCGCTTCTGGCGAGCTGATCGAGACTGACAAGGAAGTCGATCCCGACCTTCAGATCACCGGCCTGCAAAAGCACATGGACGGCGGCTGCCCAGTCCTTTTCAACAACGTCAAAGGCAAGCCGAACCATCGCGTCATCACGAATTTGTTCGGCGATATGGCGATCATCAATCGCATGTTCGGTTGGAAGGACGATGCCGAACGCGTGCGCAAGCTCGCTCATGCGCTATCGCACCCGATAAAGCCCGTTGAAATCGCGCAAAGCGAAGCGCCGTGCCAAGAGCACGTCATCGAGAAGCCGCGCGACGTCAATGAATGGATGGTGCCGATCCGGCACACCACTTACGAGCCGGAACTCACCGTCGGCTCCGGCATCCGCTGTGTCACCGGCCCGCAATTCGATGGCGGCTCCGATCTCGGCTACAACCGCATGAACTTCCGCTGGGGCAATGTCGGCACGTTCCAGATCTCGCCCGGCTCGCACATGTGGCAGGTGGTCAACAAATATTACAAAGAGGATCAGCCGGTGCCGATCACGGTGTGCTTCGGCGTGCCGCCGGCTTGCACATTGTTGGCCGGCGCCGGATTCGATTATGCGATTCTGCCGATGGGCTGCGACGAGATCGGCATCGCCTCGGCGGTGCAGGGCGTGCCGGTTCGCCTCGTCAAGGCGTGCACGGTCGATGCCATGGCGCTCGCCGATTGCGAACTGGTGCTCGAAGGTTACGTCAATCCGCGTGACCGCCGCTTCGAAACCAAGGAAGCCGAGGATGCCGGCGTGCAGGGCCGTTACCATTTCCATCCCGAATGGGCCGGCTATATGGGCAAGTCCTACAAGGCCCCGACCTTCCACGTCACCGCCGTCACCATGCGCAAGCCGCAGACCAAGCCGATCATCTTCGCGCTCGGTGTGCACATGCTCGACGATCACAACATCGACACCACGGTGCGCGAGGCCGCGATTTACGAATTATGTAACCGACTACAGCCGGGCATCGTGCAGAACGTGGTGATCCCGTACTGCATGACCGATTGGGGCGGCTGCATCATCCAGGTGAAGAAGCGCCATCAGATCGACGAGGGCTGGCAGCGCAACTTCCTCGCCGCCGCCCTGTCTTGCTCGCAGGGCATGCGGCTTGCGATCGCGGTGAGCGAGGACGTCGATCCCTATTCGATGGACGATGTGATGTGGTGCCTGACCACCCGCGTCAATCCGCGCACCGATATTCTCAACCCGATCCCGGGCGGCCGCGGCCAGACCTTCATGCCGGCCGAGCGCATGACGGCTGGCGAAAAGCAATGGACCGCATCCAACACCCAGTTCGAAGGCGGCATGGGCATCGATGCCACGGTGCCGTTCGGCTATGAGAGCGATTTTCTCCGACCGGTCTATCCGGTCGACAAAGTGCGGCCGGAGGATTTCTTCTCCAAGGAGGATATCGCCAATGCCAAGAAGCGCATGCAAGGCTGGGTGCATTCGCTGGCGAGAAGCGGACGGTAGAATTCAGCAGCGAGAATTCGACGTACCGCGCACGTCGGCCTCCCCCTCAGGGGGGGAGGCATATTGTTTCTTCCACTTCTCCACCAGCGCCTTGCGGTCGAGCTTGCCGTGCTCGGTCTTCGGCAACACGCTTTCGAGCACGATCCGCTTCGGCGCTTTGAAAGCAGGCAGCGCGCTAGCGCAGTGCTGCAATAACGCCGCGGTGTCGAGCGTCGCGCCAGGGCGGCCGACCACATAGCTCACGACCTCCTCGCCATAGATCGCATCGGGCACGCCGACGGTGGCGGCTTCGATCACCTCGGGGCATTGCATCAAACAGGCGTCGATCTCGAGCGGCGAAATCTTGGCGCCGCCGCGAATAATCAATTCCTTTTCCCGCCCGGTGAGCATCAAAAAGCCGTCGGCGTCGAGGCAGCCGATGTCGCCGGTTCGGATGCGGCCGCGGGCATGGACTCTCACCTCGCCGTCTTCGGCGAGATAGCGGAACGGATGATCGGGCCAGCCGCCGATTTCGACATGGCCGATTTCGCCGGCCGGCAGGGGGCGCCCTTCGCCGTCGACGATGGCGAAGTCATGATAGGCGAACGGCCGTCCTACGGTGCCAAGACGGCGCTCCTCGCCGGAAATGGCAGCGATCCAGCTGACCTCGCTGGCGCCATAGCCTTGCGCGACGCGAATCCTGAATTTTTGCTCGAACCGCTTCCATTCGTCGAGCAGCAAGGGCGCCGAGCTCGATGTAACAAAGCGCAGCTTGGGCAGAGTATCCTGTTCGAACTTGCTTGCGCTGTTGAGGAGAATGTTCAGCGTGGTTGGATTACCGGTGGCGATCGTCACGCCATGGTCGCGCAAATGGCCGAAAAACCGGCTTGCGGAGAATTTTTCGGCCAGCACCAAAGTGGCGCCGCGATTGACCGGCACAAGCGCGCCGAGAAGTTGCGCCGAGGCCCAGCTGAAGGGGCGGAAATCATAAAGCCGATCATCGGCGCTGATGCCGAAGCCGGTGGCCAACGGATCGATATTTGAAAGAAATTCGCGAAAGTTCAAAACGACACCTTTCGGTTTGGCGCTGGTCCCGGAGGTGAACAGGATCACCGCGTCGTCGTCCGGTCGAGCGGCGGTTTCCGCTCCGCTTGGCGCGCAGTGCGCGAGTTCGTCGAACAGCGTGTCGGCGCCTAACGCGTCGTGACGTCCGATAGCAAGCCGCGGAGCCCCAGCCGCCGCCAAGCCATCATCTAGCCGCAAGCCGTCTTGATAGAGAATGAGCTTTGGTCTGAGCCGATCGAGAATGCCGCCGAGCTGATTGCGGTTCATTTCAACATGGACGGTGCAGATCGTCGCGCCCGCCGCCATGACGCCGAAATAGCACAGCAATTGCTCGATCGAATTTTCCGCAAGCAGTGCAATCCGATCGTTCGGCCCAATGCCACGACGCCTCAGCCAGACGGCGAAACGGCCGGCGATGTCGAGCATGCGCGCATAATCGATCGTGCGGCCGTCATCGGCAGCAATGACCCACGGCTTGCGCGGCGCACGCGCGGCGGCCCGCGCAATCCAGTCTTGCAAAAGCTTTGAGCCAGTAGCGTTGTGCATGCTAGAATAGCGCCAATAATTCCTTAGCATTATAAGCATTTTGCTAGCGGGAGAAAGTCACGTGGGCGCTAGCACAAATTCTCAATGGCCCGATCTGCCGTTTGAAGCTTGGCGCGAGACCTGCGAGACGCTGATTTTGTGGATGCAGATCGTCGGCAAGGTGCGGATCGCCTGCACGCCGCTGATCAATCACTGGTGGAACGCGACCTTCGACGTCACCTCGCGCGGACTCATCGCACCGGCGATGCCCTATCGCGAGCGCACTTTCGATATGGTTTTTGATTTCGCCGAACAACGGCTGCGTATCGAGATGAGCGACGGCCGCGCCGCGGCGGTTGCGCTCGAACCGATGACGGTTGCGGATTTCTACGCCGCCGTTATGCAGGCGCTGCACCGGCTCGACATCGACGTGCACATCTGGACCATGCCGAGCGAGATCGAGAACGCCATTCCGTTCGAGCAAGACCGCACGCATCGGCAATACGACGGTGTTTATGTGGAAAGGTTCTGGCATGCTCTGGTGCAGGCCAACCGCGTCTTCACCGACTTCCGCGCCCGCTTCATCGGCAAAGCAAGCCCGGTGCACTTTTACTGGGGTGGGCTTGATCTGGCCGTCACGCGGTTTTCCGGCCGCACCGCGCCGCCGCTCAAAGGCGAAACGCCGAATGTCGCGAAGTGGGTCATGGACGAAGCCTATTCGCACGAAGTGTCGAGCTGCGGCTTCTGGCCGGGCAATGGCGGCTATGGCCGCGCGGCGTTTTATGTTTACGCCTATCCGGAGCCGGCCGATTACGGCGGCACCAGACTGAAGACCGCCGAAGCGGCTTACGACGACAATCTCGGCCAGTTTATTTTGCCTTATGACGCCGTGCGCCAGGCGCACGATCCCGACGCGCTGCTGCTCGGCTTTTTGCAGGAAACCTATGAGGCGGCGGCCGAGCTTGGTAAATGGGACCGCAAAGCGCTAGAGCGGCAATCGGTCAGGACAGTCTGATAGAGTAGGCAAGGATAGGTGGCATGGATCATCGGCTGGTGGGATGCACGAGATTCCGTGCAATGATTGTGGTGCTGACAATTACGTTATCTGAAGCGGCAAGTTCGGGCGCGATCGCGCAGACGTTAATCGAGCCGAATTCCAAGCCAAAATTATCTCAGCCTTCGGGGCTGACTAAACCGCAATCCGGTCTGCGGACCAAGGCCTGCAGCGCTTTCGGTGCGGGGTTTGTTCAAGTTCCGGGCACCGATACATGCGTCAAGATCGGCGGCTATGTAACCATGGAAGGCACGGTCAATCGCGGTCGCTGATCTTGGTCCAAAGCGGGCCATAACAATGTGCGCTGATGTTTTAAGTCCTCGTTAGCTCGTGCCGCAGCAGCGCCGCGCCGTCGGCCATGGCCTTCATTTTGGCAAACGCGATCGCGCGCGGCAGATATTTCATGCCGCAATCCGGCGCCACCACAATTCGTTCCGGCGGCACGACATTGAGTGCGCGGCGGATGCGGTCGGCAACGATACGCGGCGTCTCCACCGTCATATCGCCAAGATCGATTACGCCCAGCACGATGGTCTTCGACGGCAGTTCGTGGAGAATTTTGAGGTCGAGCTTCGGCTGCGCCGCCTCGATCGAAATCTGCTGCGCCTTGGATTGCTCCAGTTCCAGCAGAAAGGAATAGCCCGACGGCTTGTCGCGCACCACCGCGGCATAGCCGAAGCACAGATGCACGGCGACTGTACCGGTCACGCCGTCGAGCGCGCGGTTGAGCGCCTTGACGCCGTAACGGCGGGCCTTGTCGGGATGCTGCTGCATCCACGGCTCGTCGATCTGCACCACATCCGCGCCGGCGGCAAAGAGCTCCTTGATCTCGGCATTGACAGCTTCGGCATAGGCCATCGCCACCGCTTCCTCATCGCCGTAATAATCGTCCTGCGCTTGGCGGCCCATCGTGAACGGGCCTGGCACCGTGGCCTTGACCTTACGCTCGGTATTGGCGCGCAGCACTTTGAGATCGCGCAATTCCACCGGCTGCCGGCGCCGGATCGGGCCGACGATGCGCGGCACCGGAATGGGCCGTCCATTGCGATTGATCACCGTGCCGGGATTATCGATATCGATGCCGTCGAGCGCGGTGGCGAAGCGATTGGAATAGCTCTCGCGGCGCTGCTCGCCGTCGGTGATGATGTCGAGCCCGGCGCGCTCCTGATCGCGGATGGCGAGAATCGTGGCGTCGTCTTGCGCCGCTTCAAGCTTGTTAGGCGCTACGAGCCACAGATCGTCGGCGCGCACGCGCGGCACTTGCTTGGACAGCCTTTCGCGATCGATCAGCCATTCCGGCTGCGGATAGGAGCCGACCAGTGAGGTGGGCAGGAGCATTTGCGTTCAAAAAAGTTTATTGCTGGCCGCGTCGCAGCGTCTTGCCCAGAATGAATTGGCATCGCCGGCTCGAAACCGTTTGACTGTGCGCCGCCAGTGAGCGCAGCGCACTGCATAGTGCGCTGCGCTCGACTCGCGACACGAACTCTCACCCGGTTGCTTTCTCGTAGGGATAGATAATGTCGCCGGTCTTCTGATCGGCAGGCGTGAGCACGGTCTGATAGCTCATGCCGCGCCACGTATCGAGGTTCGCGCTATCGGTGATGTCGTGATACTGGACCTGCATCACCCCCGACT
>Ga0306925_10000576_pt1 | contig 27000 bp, 27 predicted proteins | sample flu12Cox44000176_FD_203755 | JGI IMG/M metagenome (GOLD analysis project Ga0306925, IMG submission 203755) | Lab enrichment of tropical soil microbial communities from Luquillo Experimental Forest, Puerto Rico - flux8day.12C.oxic.44.000.176 (v2)... | ecosystem: Environmental > Terrestrial >... | reverse complement strand
CGTGCTTCTGCACGTCGTCACCCGTCAGATTCCGCGGGTTCCGCCTGACAAGCGGCTCGAGGTCGTCCATCTTGGCGACAATTTCCATTCCGTGGTCGCCTATTACGGCTTCATGCAAAACCCGAACGTTCCGCGAGTGCTTGAGCGATGCAGCGCCTACGGCCTTCGCTTCGACATGATGGAGACGTCGTTTTTTGTGGGCAGAGTGACTATCCTGCCGGAGCGAAAGTCGCGGATGGGCGCGATCCGCTGCAAGCTATTCGAGGCCATGCATCGCAACGCATTGGCGGCGACGGAATTTTTTCATATTCCACCGAACCGAGTAATTGAGCTCGGCAGTCAGGTGGAGATTTAAGCCCTACTCGGCCGATCTGAATGCTGGATGCCGAGCGCTTAATGCAAAGACAGATACGCGTGGATTGCTGGGCCGATCTTGACGATCACCCCGACAGCCAGGAGCAACGCAAAACACAGAATCGGCGAATAGGGGTTGCTATTGGTAGTCTTGCGCTCGGACAAAAGGTGCGCGGGTTCTCGGCGAAAGCGAGGTGTCATTTTAGCCCCTGCCGGGTGAGCGACAGTATTGCTTGTAATGACGCTCATCGTGACCTCTCCCGTGGCTACTTCCGATGGTCACGATGTGCTTTCGAATGCGTATGAATTCCAGAGAGAGCAGTAGCCAATCTTATAAATGGCGCATAAGTGCTGCGGAGACACTTTGCGCCTGCACCGATCCGACGTCGCGCGGTAACGGACGATCACGGGCTTGCGGGAGTACGTCGAAGTGGAAGTTTGATGTCATTTGGTCGGAGCCTCCCCTGCATGCAGGAAGGCGATGCGCCGCGCGCGCTCCGTCTGTTGCGCACGCGCGGCGAGCGGCTAGGCGGCGGCGCCGCCGCCGACAAGCGCGACCACATCGCGCCGGCTCAAGCGAGTGATTTGCATTCAACCCCTCCACGAGCGCGGAATGCGTGCCAGAATATCGAATTGCCGGCGATCAGTCAGCGGCCTGGCGAGCAGAAGAAAGTCGATTGCGCTTGTGCGGCAAACGTCGCAACGTGGTGCGCCGAGGTGAGGGAAGCCCCATGATCACGCGCAGAGATTTTGCCAAAGCGGTCGGCAGCGCCGCCGGAATCGCATTTTGCGGCTGTCCGTTGCTCGACGCGGCGCGCGCGCAGCAAAGCGGCGGACGCCGCCTGCCGGTCATGGTCAACGGCAAGCGCGTGAAAACCATCGACGTGCATGCGCACTGCCTGTTCGACGAGGCGGTCGCATTGATGGGGAGCGACATGCCCGCTCCCTCGCGTGTCCGGGGCGGCGAGCGCCAGCACATCGCCATCGATGAGCGGCTCAAAGAGATGGACGCAATGGCGATCGACATGGAGGTGCTGTCGATCAACCCGTTCTGGTATCGCAAGGATCGCGACACCGCCGCGCAGATCGTCAAGCTGCAGAACCAGAAGCTCGCCGAGCTTTGCGCCGCGCAGCCGGAACGGTTCGCGGCCTTCGCCTCGCTCGCCCTGCAATTTCCCGATCTTGCAGTCGAGCAGCTCGAGCACGCCGTAAGGAAGCTCGGCCTGCGCGGTGCCGCGATCGGGGGCAACGTCGCGGGCGCGGATTTTTCCGATGTAAAGTTTCACCGGGTTTGGGCGAAGGCGGAGGAGCTTGGCGCCGTGTTGTTCATCCACCCGCAAAGCACGCCGGAGCTGGCCAAGCGTTTCCAGGGCAACGGCTGGCTCGCCAACACCATCGGCAATCCGCTCGACACCACGATCGCGCTCCAGCACCTGATCTTCGAGGGCACGCTCGACCGCTTTCCCGGGCTGAAAATCCTCGCCGCCCACGGCGGCGGCTATTTTCCCTCATACGCGCCGCGCTCCGACCACGCCTGCTTCGTCTCGCCGGCCAACTGCAATGCGGAGATCAAACTGACGAAGAAGCCGACCGAATACCTCAAGCAGCTCTATTTCGATGCGCTTGTGTTCACCCCGGAAGCGCTGCGCCACCTCGCGGCGCAGGTCGGCACGAGCCAGATCGTGCTCGGCAGCGATCACCCATTCCCGTGGGAGGAGCATCCGGTGGACCACGTCTTCGCCACCGATGCATTGAGCGACGATGACAAGATCGCTATCCTCGGCGGCAACGCCGCGCGCCTGTTCGGGATGAAGGCCTAAGCACCCAATTCGTCATGCGCGGGCTTGACCCGCGCATCCATCTTCTTACGAAAAGGATGGATTGCCGGGTCAAGCCCGGCAATGACGGGGGGCCATTCATTGGACCACCCATGTGCGTCAGCGCGAGCGGCCCATCCGATACGGCTTGAGAATCGCGTAGACCGCCACATGCCCCGGCGTCGCGGCGCCGTGCTTGCGTCCGAGCGCGACCACCTTGCCGGCGAGCCAATCGAGCTCCAGCCGGTTGCCGGCTTCGAGATCGTTCGCCAGGGACGCCCTCATGGTCGGCGGAAATCCCGCCACCAGGCGCTCGAGCTCGTCCGGATAATCGGCCGGGAAGTCGACACCGGCAGCGCGGCCGACCGCGATGCTCTCGTGCATCAGCTGGAAGAAGAACGCGCGCATGTCCGGGTCGTCGCGGATCACGCCGAGCGCCTGGCGCGTGCTTGCCGTGATCCCGGAGGTGCCGGAGAGCAGCACGAACTTTTTCCAGATGTCGAGCAGCATGTCGTCCGCGAGCGTGATGTCGATGTTCGCGGCCTTCATGTGCTCGACATAACGGGCGAGCACGGCATCGGGACGCCGGTCGAGGCGACCGCAGCGCACCCTGGCATAGGTGCCAGTGTGGTGGATCACACCGGGACGCGCGATCGTGGTGACGACGTAGGTGGCGCCGCCGATCGTGGCGGCATCACCGAGGATCGGGGCTAATCGTTCAACACTGTCTACGCCGTTCTGCAGGGTGATCACGCGGGTATTGCTGCCGACCAGCGGCCGCGCCTGCTCGCCTGCGGTCTCGGTGTCCCACAGTTTGACCGCAAACAGCACGAGGTCCACCGGCCCAACCGCTCTCGGATCGTCGGTGACGTTCACATCTTTGAGATGCAGGTCGCCCAGCGTGCTCTCGATTTTCAGGCCGTCGCGGCGAATGGCGTCGCGATGCGCGCCGCGAGCGACGAACGCCACGTCATGGCCAGCCGCCGCGAGCCGCGCGCCGTAATAGGCGCCGACCGCGCCTGCCGCCATGACCGCAACCTTCATGCCTCACGCTCCGCTGTTGAGTACTGCCGCGTCGGGTTTCGCAAAATTCAGGGTAAATGCAACCCGGTTCCCATGAAAGGCTCGCTCCCGGAATCCCACCGCCTCGGCCAGGCGTCGGACGGTGTTTCGCGTCTGGAAGTGCGGATCAAAAATGATTTCTGTTACGGACAATACGCCGCCGGGCCTCAAGGCATCGAAAATCTCTCGTAGCGCCGCTTGCGGTTTCGGGATCTCGCCCAGGACCGTCACGAGCAAGGCGCGGTCGAACTGATCGCGGTCGAGTTTGCCGTCTCCCGCTCCAGCCTCAAGAAATCGAATATTCGTCAGGTTTGCCGCGCGCGCTTTTTCCTCGGCACGCCGGAGCATGCCGGGCTGGATATCCATTGCCACGACATAGCCGTGTTGGCCAACTTGCTGCGCGATCGGGACAGCAAGCCGGCCGGGACCACAGCCGACATCCAACACAGCCATGCCCGGCTGCAGGTGCAAACGCTCGACGATGGTTGCGGCGCGATTGGTTTTGCTGAACGGATTGTCGAGCTCGACCAGCCAGCGCAACCAGACCTGGCACGGCACCGACCAGCGCCGCGATATGATCACGATGAGAGCAACGAACGCGATTACGGCGAGAAGGATGTATGCGAACGTCGTCATTGTTTACTCATGCGATCGCCACATGCTCGGTGCGCTCCCCTCCCCCTTGTGGGAGGGATGGGGGTGGGGCTCGGCGTTGGTCGACGCGCTTGATCCAAGCAACAACCACCCCCACCCCGGCGCTTCGCGCCGACCCTCCCCACAAGGGGGAGGGTAATACCGAGTTTGCGGATCGCGCTGATGTCAACTCGCAGCAATTTCGCTTCAGCGCTGCGTCTTCTCGATCTCGTCGAGAATGGGTTGCCAGGTCTGCTGTTGCTTGTGAACGAAGGCGGTCGCCTCGGCGGCCGACATCGGGTTGGTGTAGCTGCCGAGCGTCGCGAGCTTCTTTTGCAAGTCCGGCTCCTCGCTGACCTTGCGCAGGTCTTCGCTCACGGTGCGGATGATCGCGTCGGGCGTGCCGAGCGGGGCTGCCAGGATGGCCCAGCCGGTCGCCTGGAAGCCGGGAATCGTTTCCGCAATGGTGGGAACGTCGGGAAAATCCGCCAGGCGCTTGGCAGTTGCCACGGCGATCAACTTGACCGCGCCCGACCGCGCCGCGGCCGCTATCCCGGAATAGCCTTCGATGATCATGCCGACTCGTCCGGTCGTGACATCGCTGATGGCATGGGACGGCCCGCCGGTATAGGGCACCAGCAGCAGCTTGATGCCGGCTTCCCGTTGCAGCAATTCCCCGGTGAGATGGGTCAAGCGCCCCACGCCGGTCGTGGCGTAGGAGATTTCGCCGGGACGCGCTTTGGCGCGCGCGATCAGCTCCGCCAGGCTGGCGATGCCGAGCTTTGGCGAAACCGCAAAGAACATCGGGTTCTCCGCGACGAACCCGATCGGCAAAAAATCCTGCGGCACATGGATGGGAACGTTAGGCGCAGCCGGATGCAGCGACACGAACGTCGACAGCACGGGCTGGTAGAGCGTGTATCCGTCAGGAGCGGCGTCCGCCGCCGCGCGCGCGGCAAGGCTGCCGCCGGCGCCGGGGCGATTGTTGACCAGCACCTGCTGGCCCCAGAGCTGGGTGAGCCGATCCGCGACAAACCGCAGCGCCACGTCCGGCGTGCTGCCGGCCGAGGAATCCGTGAGAATCTGCACCGGCTTGCTGGGGTAGTTTCCGCCCTGTCCATGCGCCGCCGTGACGGCCACCAGCGCCAGCACGCAAGCCGGCAAAGAACAGCGCCAGGACCTTTTCATTTTGTTCTCCATCGGGTTGCGCACGCGGGCATTTCGGCGCTCCCGCAAAGGCGCCGTTAGAAGGTATGCGACCGCATTCGGCCAACAAGGGGTCGCGTTGCCGCGCCTTCGGTCGGCAGAGCGACTCGGGCGTCGCGGCTCACTTCGTACGTTCAGCGAATCGCGGTCGGCGCCACGGTCGAACCGGTCGCGCCTTGCAGCTTCAACGGCTGCATGATGAACGCGAACTCGTAGGCACGGGCCCTGGCCAGCGGCTCGAGAACCAGGTTCTCGAGCAGGTGAACGCCGTTCACCGTAAGCGCGATGTTGTGCACGGGCAGATTGATGCTCTTGTCCGGATTGGGGGCGATCTCGACCGGCCAGTTGTCGGCGCCGAGCAGCATCGGGTCCTGCTTGATCAGCCACTCGGCCGCGGCCACGCCGATCCCGGGACAGCCGCTCGTGTAGAGCTTGTTGTCGACGCCCCAGTGTTTGCTCCAGCCGGTGTAGATAAGCACGGCGTCGCCGGGCTCGATCCGGACGCCCTGCTTCTGCAGCGCTTGCTGCAAGTCGGCGACGGTGATCTCGTAATCGATCGGGAGAACGTCCACGCCCTTGAGGCCGGCGATGTCGATCAGCACGCCGCGCGTCATCAACGTACCGACCTTCTCCATGCCCAACTTGGTGAAGCCGTTGCGGCTCGCCACCTCGTCCATCTTGACGCAGTTGTAGAGCAGGCGGTCGATCGCCTGATGGGTGAAGCCGTCGAACTGCGTGCCGACTTGGCCGATCTCGGAAACGATCAGCTCTTCGTTGCTGTAGCGCTGGTTCGTGCCGAACGGACCGGTGCTGCGCTTGGTGTGCACGTCGTACTGGCGGCCAGGATTGAGCGGCATATCGCGGCCGAGCACATGAGCCAGCTCGAAGGCCTCGCCGGTCTTGATCAGCTTTGCCGCGCGCAGCACGTTGGCGGGCTTCATGTGATTGCCGGAGCCGGGCTCGTCGGCGGCGCCCCATTTCGATGGGCAGCGCTCGCTCGGCGCCGGCGGCCGCCAGCTTTGCGCGGCGGCCTGCGTCGCGAACGCGCACACACCCAAGGCGGTAAGGATGGCAAGACTTCTCATGGCATTCCTCCCTTTTTCTGGTGCCGGTATGAGGATGTTTGTACCTATTCGATCACCTCGTCCGCGCGCAGCAGAATCCCCGTCGGAATTGTCACGCCGAGCGCCCGGGCGGCTTTGAGATTGACCACGGTCTCGAATGCGGTCGCCTGCTGCACCGGAAGATCTGCGGGTTTTTCGCCCTTGAGAATTCGCGCGGCATACAGGGCGACCTGACGATAGGCGGCGCGCAGGCTGGTCCCATAGCTGATCAGGCCGCCGGCGACGGCGAATTCTCGCCATCCAAAGACCGTCGGAATCCCATGGCGTGTGGTCAGCAACACGAGTTGATCGCGCCGGACGGTGAAGAATTGGTCGGTTTGCACGAGCAGCCCGCCGATCCGCTGATCAACGATCGTGGCGAAGGCCGCATCGATGTCACGATCGGTGCTCACGTTGAAGATCCGCACCTGCTGTCCGAGCTTGTCAGCGGCTGCCTGCACGTCACGCAACTCGGAGGGGGTCTGGGCGGCGCTCGGATTCATCAGCATGGCGACGAGGGGGGCGGTGGGCACCAGGTCGTGCAGCAGCTCCTGTCGCTTCGGGGTAAGCACCTCGGCAGGCAGCCGCTCGTTTTCCCCCTGTGTCCACCGGTATTCGATGGCCACGTTCTTGCCTTCGGCATAGCCGAGCTCGTTCAGTCCTTCTTTGAAGGCGGCGACGAGATGGGCCCATTCCGCGGCCGACCCGCTGTTGAGGAAGCCGATCGCCGGGATGCCCGGCTGCTGCGCGCGCGCGGCGAGCGGCAACGCGCAAGCGGCAGTGCCGAGCAGCGACATGAACGCGCGGCGGTCCATTCTCGTCCCAGCAATCGTTCCGGCCTGACCAGTCTGAACACCCTCCCCGTCATGGCCGGGCTTGACCCGGCCATCCACGTCTTTGCAGCCGCGAGGAAGAAAGGCGTGGATGCCCGGGACAAGCCCGGGCATGACGGACTGTGGGCGCGTCGGTTCACTCGATCACCTCGTCGGCGCGGCCGAGCAGCGCGAGAGGAAAGGTAATGCCCAGGGTCTTGGCGGTCTTGAGATTGAGCACCAGCTCCACTTTCACTGCCTGCTGGACCGGCAGGTCGGTGGGCTTCTCGCCTTTGAGAATCCGGCCGGCGTAAATGCCGGCCTGCCGGTAGGCATCGGCGATGCTGCTGCCGTAGCTCATCAGCCCGCCGAGCACGACACAGTCGCGGGAAAAATAGAGCGTTGGCACGGCGTGCTGCGCTGCCAGCGCCACGAGCTGAGCACGTCGACTGTCAAACAACGGATCGCCCACTGTCGTGAGCGCTTCGACCTTTTGCTGCGCGAGCGTAGCGAAGGCCACGTCGATCTCCCGCTCGGAGCTGGCGCGCAACACCAACACGCGCTTTCCAAGCATGCGCGCGCCGGCTTCCATGTCGCTCGTCTCGGAAGCCGCGTTCGGATTGACTGGATTAACCAGAAACCCGATCGCGTTTGCTCTCGGCACTACCTCGTTGATCAACTCCAGCCGCTTGGCCGCCAGCACATTGACGAGCATGGTCACGCCCGTCACGTTGCCGCCGGGACGATTGAGGCTGTCTACCAGGCCGATTTTGACCGGATCGCTGCCGGCCGTGAACACGATTGGGATCGTGCTGGTCGCCGCCTTGGCAGCGAGCGAGGAAGCGGTTCCTCCGGTCGCGACCAGCACGGCAACCTTGCGGCGCACGAGTTCAGCGGCCAGCACCGGTAGTCGATTGGGCTGGTTCTCCGCCCATCGGTATTCGATCGTCACGTTTTGGCCGTCGCTGTAGGCGGCCTCGCTCAACCCGCGGCGGAACGCCGCGACATAGGGCTGGATCTCCGGGCTAAAGCTCTCCGCCGGAAAGCTGCTGAGGAATCCGACCACGGGCAGCGCCCGCTGCTGCGCACGCGCCGCGACTGGCCACGGGGCGAGCACGGCACCGCCCATGAGCGTGATGAAGTCGCGCCGTTTCAGCGGATCGATTGGCATCCGGTCCCTTACGCGCCGGGAGCACGAGGCAGGATACCGAATTGACAGGCATCAGTCAGCGGGAATGTCGTCCTACCGCCGCTGCGAACACGAAGAATAGTCCGCTCGCCGCCGGGCCTGCCGCGACAGATGCTACAAAATTTCTACGCCACCAATCGTCGCATCTGCTAGCCTCAGAGAATGAAGTCTGTGGAGCCGACAATGAAACCGATCCGCATTTCTATTACGGTAAGCGTTGCTCTCGTCCTCACCTCCGCGCTCGCTTGCGCGGCGGATTATCCTGCCGCGAAGGAGGGCGACTGGATCGCGCGCGACTTCCGCTTTCACACCGGCGAGGTCATGCCGCAGCTGCGCCTGCATTACCGGACCTTGGGCGATCCCGCGGGCGAGCCGGTGTTGCTGCTGCACGGCACCGGCGGCTCCGGAGCGAACTTTTTGACGCCCGCGTTGGGCGGCGAATTGTTCGGCGCGGGCCAGCCGCTCGACGCGAGCAAATACTTCATCATCCTGCCGGATGCGATCGGGGCCGGCAAATCAGGCAAGCCGTCGGATGGGCTGCGCAGCAAGTTTCCCAGATACAATTACGACGACATGGTGGAAGCCCAATATCGGCTGGTAACGGAAGGACTCGGCCTGCGCCACCTGCGCCTCGTGCTCGGCAATTCCATGGGCGGCATGCACACCTGGCAATGGGGCGAGAAGTACCCCGAGTTCATGGACGCGCTGGTGCCGATGGCCTCGCAGCCGACGCCGATGGCGAGCCGCAACTGGATGCTGCGGCGCATGATGATCGAAATGATCCGCAGCGACCCGGAATGGAACGACGGCAACTATACCACGCAGCCGCGCTCACTGCGCCTCGCCCGGATGTTCTTCAGCATCGCGACCAGCGGCGGTACGCTTGGCTATCAGAAGCGGGCGCCCACGCGCGAGGCGGCCGACCGGTTCGTGGACGAGCGCTTGGCGGAGCCGCTCGCGACCGATGCCAATGACGTCATTTACCAATACGACGCCTCTCGCGATTATGATCCGTCCGGCAGCCTCGAGCGCATTGCCGCCGCGCTTCTGGCGATCAACTCTGCCGACGACGAGCGCAACCCGCCGGAAACCGGCATCACGGAACGCGCGCTCAAGCGCGTGAAGAACGGCCGGCTCTACCTGATACCGGCGAGCGAAGACACGCGCGGCCACGGCACCACCGGCATGGCGAAGCTCTGGAAACAGCGGCTCTATGAATTTTTGCAGACCGCGCCGCGCCGCGCGATGTAGGTGGCCTGTAGCCCGGATGGAGCCTAAAGCGCGTTTACGCGCGTCTTCGACGCGCTATGGCGACATCCGGGGTCGGAGGACGCAACCAAGGCGAAGTCCGCCCCGGGTTTCGCTTCGCTCAACCCGGGCTACAAGCTACCAGCGGCCGCCGCGGTAGATCAGCCGCAGAATGACCAGCAAAATCACAGCACCGATCGTCGCCGTGATGATCGCCGAAATCCACCCGACGCCGAGATGAAGTCCAAGCCGCGGCAATAACCAGTTGCCGATCAGCGCGCCGATGATACCGATGCAGAGATCGGCGACGAGGCCGTAGCCGGTGCCTTTGACAATGTGTCCGGCCAGCCATCCGGCAATCAGCCCTACCACGAGAATGACAAGAAGCGATTCACCCGACATGGTCGTTTCCCCCAGCTGAGTTCGCGCGCAGCTGCGTCGCGATAGCGGCGCACTATATCAGAATGCGTGGCCCATGCCGGTCTTCAGCGCGGGCACACGCAGTATCCACAACTAAAGAAGACAGTTGGTCGGGCGCCATTCGGCGCCCCGCGTCACTCTGCAATGGTCTCGCCAGAGCCGCCAAATTCGGCAGGAAAATCCTTCAGCTTGGGCAAGCCGTCGCGCATCGGCAGCACTGTCTCGGCGTAGTTCACGTGAACGCCGGGGGTAAACGCGAGGGTCGGGACGGTCGCGGCGAACACGTCGATGAGACCGAGCGGCGGATGATTGGTCATCAGGTGCCCGCCGCATTTCGCGCAGTATTGACGCTGGCTCAGCTTGGTCTTCTGGAACGTGGCGAGGTGCTCGGCGCCCGCGGTGACCCGCACCGCCTCGGGCTTCCAGAGCGTGAACGCGTTGACCGGTCCGCCGGACCACGAGCGGCAGGACCGGCAGTGGCAATAGCCCATCGCCACGGGCGAGCCGGTGACCTCGAGCTTAACCGCACCGCAAAAGCAGCTTCCAACGTGAGACATGCTTGTCCTTTCAAATGGGGGTGACGACTCCTGGTACCGAAAAGTCACACTCGAACAATTTCGATGGGTATCAAGCGGTGCGCCGCAATTCTATCGACGTTGCCATCAACCATTCTCACATCTGCATGATTGCACGAATGGGGGCTTGCCATGTGGATCGTCCTGTACGTTGCGATGATTGCATCGCTCCGAGCGATGGGTGTTGCTCCGGCTTTGATGCCAGTCAAGACGGATGAAAATCGGAATCCTTACGGCGATCTCTGAATTGCGCTTAAGGGTCGCACACAAGTAACAGTAAACCGCCCGGATTACGGCCTGGCGCGTCCTTAGGGGCGCGCTCAATCCGCGGTACGACGCTTTACCGCGCGGCCGTCTTCAGTGACGACCGCCACCGCCTTGCTGGCGATCACCGCGAGCAGCAGAAAGAATCCCAGCTCCGCCACGTTGAGCGGATCGGCAATATAAAAGCTGAACTTCGGGGGAAAGAAGAAATACGCGGCCGCCAGGCCGCTGGCGAACGAGGTCACGACGGCAACCGTGCTGCCGTAATGCATCGCCATCACCACCGTCGGCAACAGATAGACAAATATCAGAGGCTTGGCGTCGAGAAACGCGTCGACCGCAAGCAGCGCGCCGGAGGTGACAAGAATCGCGGACAGGGCGACGAGCAGCGGCCAGGCCGCTCGCACCATCCGACGCTCCTGCAGCGTATCGGATATGCGCGCGATGAACGCGCGCCGTTTCAGTCTATCAAAGCTCATGGATCGCCAACCAGCCCAGGATCGGATGCAGGATATCGAATCCGAAGGGATCAGTCAGCAGGTATGGCGGGCACGCTCACCGGAGCTGCGCGGCCGAACCAAACGGCCCCCAGCCGCTCCTGCATCTTGCGCACCGGCGCAAGCTCGCAAACGTACAGGATGACGCCGCGGCTGAGACACACGAGGAACAATGCGCCGAAGATCGTCAGCACGACATGGAAGGCCATCAGCACGCCGTACACGGCGCCGATCGCGAAACCGAACATGATCTGGCCGCGCACGCTCGACGGTGAGGTTTGCGGGTCGGTGATCATGTAGAAGGTGAACAGCAGAAAGACGATGCCGGTCATCGTCGCGAGGCTGCCGGGAAGCCAGGTGCCCAACAGGTAATGCCGGATCACCGCCTGCAGGACGAAGCTTCCCAGCCAGGCGAGGATCAGCGGGATTTTCTTGGTGAAGCGCGCATTGAGGAAGGTGCCGGTGCACAGGATCAGCGCCGGCAACGCCCAGTCCCAGTATCCGTAGAGGTCTTCGCTGAAGTGGTAGGGAATCGATAAGACGCTGGGAAACACCAGGATCGTTGCAATGATGCCGGTGTTGGAGGGATTCAAGAAGTGACGGCGCTTGCCCGCTACCTTCACGGTGAAGATCGATTTTGACGCGACGCCGATAGTCACGCCGAAGATCAAGGGCAGCACCGCATCCCCGGAGAAAAGCATCATCGACGTCGCCAATGCGGTGATGTGGGCGGGCAGCAGGAATATGACGAGGCCGCGGAAGCCGCCGCCAACAAATCGTGGCGGCCTGTTCTCGCTCCACGCGCCGATTGCTTCGAGGATCGTCTCCACCACGTATCCGGTCGCGGCGCAGGCCAAGAGCTGGACGACCGAGACTTCGAAGCCGAGCACCGTGTGCCCGAGCAGATTCAGGACCGTGATCGCGACCGCGAACCGCTTCAACGCACCGAGACGTGCTTCTTCGGGGGCCATGACGCCTCGTTGCGCCGCCGCGCGGCTAACTGTGACTGTTTCAGCCATCGGAACCCAACACTACGGTGTGCCAGCCCGGAGCGAGCTGATAGGTTTCGTGGCGCGGATGGCCGTTCACGTCTCTCCATTTGATTTCGACGCGCACGAGACCAGTGTCCTTGCCCAAGCCGAAATGCAAATCGGGGCTGCGCTTCCCTGAATGGCCGTTGCCGCCGTCGACCTGGCGGGCCAGCACAGAGCCATCAGCGCGCGTCACGGTGACGGCTGCGCCGATCGCGGGCCGCGCCGGCAAGTCTTTGCTTGGATGGCCCGATTGCACGACCGTGCTGAAAGGCGCGTTCTTTGCCACCGGCAGGCGCAGATGCAGTCCGAGAAAATTCCCGCATTCCCGGCATTCATTATGATAATACGTCGCCGGCCCCCACATGGTGGCGACCACCATGTCCAATTTTCCGTCACCGTCGACATCGGCGATCGCGATGCCGCGGCTCGGATTGTCTTCTCCGAAGCCGATCTTCGGGCCGATATTGACGTAGCGGGTGCCGGCGCGCACAGCGAACACATTGCGCTCGCGTCCGGCGATGTCGTCGCCGAGCAGCAGCGAAGGCCAGTAATAGGGCGAAGCCACGAGGCCGTCGTTCATGAACCCGGCTTCCTGCATCTCGGGCCAGCGGCTGGTGCGGCCCTTGAGGTAGCCGAGCGCCTGAACCACCTCCAGCACCCCATCGTTGTTGAAATCGTCGAGCTTCACGTCCCAGGCCCAGCCGCTCCTGGCAAGCCCCAGCGACTCGCCCGCTTCCACATACGGCGCCACGCCTTTGGCAAGCTTTTCGGCGGACGCTCCGGTGCTCAGAAATACGAGCTGCCCCTCCTGGAAACCGAGCTTGGAGGTGATGTTGCTGACAAATATGTCAGGAATGCCGTCGCCATTGAGATCGGCAAAATCGACGCCCATGCCTTTGAATGAGTCGCGTCCGATCACTTTGGACGACGCCTTGTTGAGCGACCGCTCGCCCGCCACCACTTCAAATCGCATGCGGCCCGGAGTGGATCGATTCCATAGCAACCGATCAGGCCCGAAATCGTTGGCCACATAGAGCTCCGGCAGCAGATCGCTGTCGATGTCGCTTGCTGCGACCGCGAGCCCCCAGCCCTTGGGCAAATCGCTCGGCAGTGCATCGGCGACCTCGCTGCAACCGGCCGTGCGCGAGCCGTTCTTCTCCTGGGGGAGGCAGCGGTAAATGTGAATCCCGCCGCCGTTGAAGGCCCGCGACAAGGAATCCGGCATGGCAACCGGTGTCGTCGCGTTGGGATCGAAGATCGCCGAGCCGTCGGCGTTATAGTTGACGATGACGAGGTCGAGATGGCCGTCGCCGTCGAGATCCGCCAACGTCGCCGAGGCAGTCACGAACAGCGCGCCGCCGGGCATGATGTCGACCGGAACGAAGTTTTTCGCGTTGAGCTGGCTATCGCCGCCCTCGGCAGGCCGCGACAACAGCAGAACCGGCGTGCGGCCCGCGAAATACACGACGAGATCGATGCGGCCGTCCTCGTCCAGATCGCCGGGCAGGCATCCGAGCGGCGCCATGGTTGCGCGGTCGAACAGCTTTGCTGCCCCCGCATTGAAGTCGAGCGCAAACGGCTTGTAGCGGTCGCCGGTGCCGGGAACCGGCGCGATGATCACCTGGTCGGTACGCGTGTCGACATAGCAGACGTCGTTGGCGAGACCATCGCCGTCGAGATCGTTGAGGGCCGCCGCGGCGCCGAGCTGCGACCAGAACAGCGCGATGTGACGGTAATCAGGATGCGTGATGCGAATCTGCCGGATCACGGGTCCCGGCACCTCGGGTAGCGGCCGGTGCGAGAACGCGAATTGCCAGGCGAGATCGTCGACGTTGGCGGCAACCGGGTGCTCGACGAGGTAAGCCACAGCGAACGCCGCCAAAGTAAGCGCCATGGCCGCGAACGTGCGGGCCTGCCGCTTCCACCACGGGACGCCGATATCTGACACCAATGTTCCCCTGTGAGCGTCGCGCCGGGACGCTCTGGATACTGACCCGGCCGGAAGGTCGTCAAGCCGTCCGGCCTGCGTGGTCACGGCCGCGTAGCCCGGATGGAGCGAAGCGACATCCGGGATTCCGCCGCCTCCGCAAGTAGGGGGTATGTCCGGAGCGACATGCATCGCTAATGCGCGAAGCGTGCCCCGGATTTCGCTTCGCTCCATCCGGGCTACACGGCGTGTTTGCATTGAACGAAATCGAAATGTGATTCTCCGTTTGAAAATTTGCTTGTTCACGGCGACCGAGAAGGTCTAGCCTTTTCACCTTCGAAAAATGATGCGGCGCTAAAGCGTACGGCACGTGCCGGGTGCTCCCATCGCTACTGCCGTACCGATCAACGGGGCAATGCGATGCAGAGTTTCACTCAGCGGTTGATTTCGGTTGCGCTGGCGGGCGCAGGCCTTGTCGTCACGGCGTGGACGGCACCACCGGCACGCGCGTGGGACCGCGGTAGCGTGCAACCCTTTGCCGTTCTGCCGCAAGGCGCGCCGAAGGTCGAAATCCGACCGGTTCGGCGCCGTCCAAACTGTTCGTGTTCAAGGATGACGGCACGCTCATCCGCAGCGTGACCATCGCGGGCTCCTCGCAAGCGATGCTCGGGCTCGGTTTTAATCCAGTGACCCATCAGCTCCTGGTGATCGATTTCGGCGCCGGCAAGGTGCTCAATGTCAATCCGCACAATGGTAACTCGTCCGTGTTCATGACCGTGACGGGAAGTTCGGGCCTCAACGCGCTCACCTTCGATGCGGCCGGCAATGTCTATGTGTCGGATTCATTCCAGGGCATCATCTGGACGACCGGTCCGCACGGCGGCGCCGGAACCGTTTGGAAGCAGGATCCGCTGTTGACCACGACCGGGACGCCACCGTTCGGCGCCAATGGGATTGCCTTCAACAGGGCGCGCAGCATCATGTTTGTCGCCAATACCGGCAACGACACGCTGGTGCAGATCGCGGTGAGCAATGTCGGCGGTACGCTGACCGCCGGCGCCGCCTCGGTGTTCACCAACAGCATCAACGGCGCCGATGGAATCGTGCTCGATGCCAACGACAATATCTGGGTCGCCGCCAATCAGGCCGACGAGATCGTAGTGGTCGATCCGACCGGCAAGGCGATCGCCAAGCTCGGCGACTTCAATGGCGTCGTGAATGGAGTGACGCAGGGACTGCTGTTTCCGGCAAGCCCCGCCTTCAGCAAGGACGGCGCATCGCTGTTGGTGACCAACCTGGAACTGGATTTGCGCTCGATCGGCATCACTCAGTCGGTCGACTCGCAATGGGCCGGCCAGGTGACGCGCCACAGCATCGCGCGGCTGCCCGCGCGCATTCCGCCGATCGGGCAGTAAGGAAGCCCGACATTTCGTAGCCCGGATGGAGCGAAGCGACATCCGGGATTACGTCTGCAACCGTCGCCGCGCCAGCATCGGCGACCGTATCCCGGATTCGTTCGCTCAAATTCGAGCTACTACTTAATCTAAGGGAGATCCAATGCGCCCAATGAAATATTTCCGATGCGCCGCCATAACGGCCGTTGCCATCGCGGCAGCGGGCTTGCCGACGCGCAGCCATGCCGATTCCATCCCGCCGGGATGGGAAGCAAGCAATATGGAGCCCATCGGCTATAGCGGCCTCGAGAACCGCAAAGGCGCGTTCAAGATGGCGATCAAAAAGGTGAACGGCCGTTGGTACCTCTACATGGGGCACCTCTGGCATTACGGCTGGAGCATCGTGGATGTTACCGATCCAAAGGAGCCGAAATTCCTAAAAACCATTCCAGGTCCCGGAAACACCTGGACCATTCAGATGACGCTTCACGACAACATCATGGTCACGGCGCTGGAGAAGTCGTCGCTGGCCTGGGGCGCCGATCCGAACAAGCCGAACGAAGAAGGCGTGCTGATCTGGGACATCAGCGATCCGACCAATCCCCGGCAGCTCGCGCATTGGAAAACGGGAGCGAGCGGGACGCACCGCAATTCATATCCAGGCGGCAAGTACGCGTATTTGTCCGCGGCGGCGCCCGGCTTCGGCTCGAACATCCTCGTGATTCTCGACATCAGCAATCCGGAGCATCCGAAGGAGGCGGGCCGCTGGTGGATGCCGGGACAGAAGTCGGGCGAGCCCAAGCCGGAAGGACCGGAGGGGTTTCACGGGCCGGCGAACATCAGTCCAGACGGAAAAATGGCATCGATGGCCTACTCCCCCGCTGTGGTGAACCTCGATATCAGGGACGCAGCTAACCCGAAGCTCATTGGCAAGCTTACCTTCAGCCCCCCGTTCAACACGGCCGGCGCACCGTCGCTGCATTCTGTTCTGCCGCTGTGGGATCGCAACTTGCTCTATGTGAACTCCGAGGCCATCGCCGAGCGCTGCAACGAGGCGCTCAATTTTGCCGGGCTGATCGACAACCGGAATCCGGCGCGGCCGCGCCTGATCTCGCTGTTTCCGCTGCCGCTGCCGCCGAAGGGGGCCGCATACAAGAACTTCTGTGAGAAGGGCGGCCGGTTCGGCCCGCACAACGTCAATCAGGAGATCCATCTTCCCGATGTCGAGAAGCCGGGCAATCTGATCTACCTCACCTATTTCAACGCCGGGCTGCGCATCTTCGATATTAAGGATCCGGTGCTGCCGGTGGAGAGCGGATGGTTCATTCCGACGCAACCGAGCGAGCGTGCCGGTCCGCTGCCGCGCGACCTCGTGACCCAGTCGGAAGACGTGCTCGTCGATACGCGCGGCTACATCTACGTAACCGACAAACAGTGGGGGCTTTGGATTTTGCGCTACACCGGCCCGGATCAACCAACTCCCACGGATCGGTGATAAATCCGCTGAACCGATGTTTGCGGCAGAGCGGCTCGGGGTCGCTGTCAGTTGCCCATCACCAGGCCGCCGTCGACGTTGACCGCCTGGCCGGTCATGTAGTCGGAGTCGCGGCTGGCGAGGAAGCTGACAACGCCGGCCACGTCTTGCGCGGTTTCCGGCCGGCCGAGCGGGATGACCGAGGTTCGCCGCTTCCAGGCTTCGCCGATTTGCCAGCCCTCGCGTTTGCTCCACTCGGCGTCGATCTTGCGCCACATCGGCGTGTCGACTGCGCCGGGGCAGACGCAATTGGACGTGATCCGATCGGCCGCCAGCGCTTGCGCCGCGGTGCGCGTGATGCTGACCACGCCGGCCTTGCTCGCCGCGTAGTGGGGCATGTTGAAGAGTCCGCCTCGGTAGGCGGCAATCGAAGCGGTCTGGATCAGCTTGCCGCGCAATTCGGACCCGGCAATCGGCGGTTGCCCACGCATGCGTTTGGCGGCGGCCTGCAGCACGAAGAAGACGGCCCGCAGGTTGACCGCCAGCATCCCGTCCCAGTCGGCTTCGCTGAGCTCGAGCAGCGGCCGCACTTCGGCGATGCCGGCATTGTTGAACAGCACGTCGAGGCGGCCCCAGCGCTGGTACGCGGCATCGAACATGCGCTCGATGTCCGCCGCGCGGGTGACGTCCGCCTGGACCGAAGCGTGCCCGAGCTCATCGGCGAGGGCCTTTGTGCCTTGGCCGTTGATATCCGCCAGCAGCAATTGCGCGCCGTCATGGGCCATGCGGCGTGCGCAGGCCGCGCCGATGCCGCTCGCGGCGCCAGTGATGAGTGCGTGAATGCCATTGAGCCGATCAGCCATGTGATGAGTGCATCAAGATTCCAGGGTCGGCGCAATATGCCTTTCCGGCGACCCCACGCGCTTTTCGCGCGAACGTCAACATCGACGGTTTCCTTGGGTGCGGGCGGTAGCGTTCAGCGCGCGCTAGCAGCGCCGACCACCGGATTGCCGATTCCCAGCGGCTCGGCATCGACCAGGACGAAGGCAACGCGCGCGCGCGTGTCGCTGCGGTTGGCCCAGGCGTGGTTGGTGCCGCGCTGGATCATGATGTCGCCCTGCTTGAGCTTGACCGTGGACGCGTCCATGTCCATCTCGATCTCGCCTTCGATCACGATCACGTAGTCGACGGTTTCGGTGCGGTGCATGTGCGGGCGATTGCCGGGTGGAAAATCGATCACCGCAAACCGCGTCCCCTCGGCCGGCGGCGCCGTGCCGAGGAGGCGCGCGCCCATATCCTCGATCTCTTCGCCGATCGGGATTCTCGCCGGCGCGCCGTCGGTGCACCACATCATGGTAGAAACCGTTCCCGCCTGCGGAAATTTGGCATTCGTCGCCGCTGCGTCGATGAGCACCTTGGCCACCCCTTTCCCATCATGGCCCGTCACCACGCGGCGTATCGGCGGATAGTTCGGCTTGTCCATTCCGTTTGTCCTTCGCGAAGAATCGTAGCCCGGATGGAGCGAAGCGAAATCCGGGATCTGCACCCTCAAGCGAGGCGCGTAAGTTGTTCGTGTGCGGCGACAGCGCAAGTAGGCCACACGATCGAGCGCCGTACCGCGTGCGCCGAGCAGTTGACCCCGGATTTCCCCCCGCTTTCGCGGGGGTCATCCGGGCTACGTGTCGATCACGTCCATTTCAGGCGCTCGATGATCGCGCGGCCCATCACCCAGTCCTTATCGCTCTCACTGAGGAACGGCAGCTCTTCCGTGAACTGGCTGATGCGCTGGCGATAGCTCGCCTTGGCGTAGGAGTTTGTTAGATCGGTACCCCAGTAGCTGCGCTGAAGGCCATAAGCGTCGAACACACGCTTGATATGCACCGCGACGTCGCGGAACGGGTACGGCTCGCGCGAAATGCTGGGTGAGGCTGAGACCTTGACGCTGACATTGGGGTATTTTGCCAGCGCGACGGTCTGCGTGACCGCATCTTCGATCTTGTTTTCTTTCAGCATCGCCGCGGTCAAGCCCATGTGGTCGAGGATCATCGTGAGCTGCGGATGCTTCTCGGCAATCGGACCGAGCAGCGCGGTGCGGCCCGGCGCAAAGCACATGACGGGAAGCCCGGCCTTTTCCGCGGCGCCCCAGAACCAGTCGACGGTGCCGTTCGTGAGCCAAGGGATGGTCTGCTCGTTGTTGAAGATCACGCGCAGGCCGACCATGCCGGGTTGCTCCTTCCATTTCGGCAGCAGGTCGGCCGACTTGGGATCCTGCAGTGGGATCTTGCCCATGATGCGGAAGCGGTTGGGGTAGCGCTTCACCGCTTCGATCGCGTAGTCGTTGCGGTCGCCCGGCCAGGACGGCGGCACGATCACCACGCGATCGACGCCGGCCTCGTCCATCATCGGCACGAGCCGCTCGATCGTGAACGGCTCAGGCAACTGCGGCTTGAGCCCGGGCACCCATTTCCAGTCCGGCGACTCCGCCTTCCACAGATGGACCTGCGCATCGACGATCATGCGCCGGTCGACCTGAGCGTTCGCCTTGTTGGCGCCTTGGCTGGCCAGAACCGCGCCGGCGCCCACGCTACCGGCAATAAAACTGCGTCGAGTTGGCATGACCCGATCCTCCCTCAGTTCGCTGCGACGGCGTTCAACGGGGTGGCGCCATCCAGCCGAGCGATTGTGCGACTTTCCGGCCGTCCGCGACAAGGGAGGAGGTTTTGAAAGTGGACGTAGGGCGGATTGAGCGAGCGAACCCACCGCAGACGCACGACATGAGTTAGCTTGCTCAACCGATCCTGCGGCGGCGTTCAGTCAGTGGTCTTTTTGCGCGATCGGTGTTAACGCTTGGCACCGGATTTGCATCGCATTGTCATGTCGCCGTGAGGAGTGAGGACCACCATGTTCGATCGCCGCGGCGCTCTCAAAACCGGTCTCGCCACGCTCGGCTCGCTCGCCCTGGCCGCGCCGTTTCCCGGACTCGCGCAAGGCAAGCGCAAGGTTCGCTATAACGAGGTGGTGCGCTCGGTTCTCTATGTTCCCGCTTACGTAGCGATCGCCAAAGGCTACTTCGCGGATGCCGGCATCGAGGTTTCGATGGCGACGGGAAACGGCGGTGACAAGTCCATGGCGGCGCTGCTCGGCGACAGCGCCGACATCGCACTGATCGGACCGGAAACGACGATCTACGTGCTCACCAGCGACTCGCCGACGAAAGTGCGCATCTTCTGCGGGCTCACCTCCACCGACGGCTTCCATCTGCTCGGGCGTGAGAAGGTCGACAAGTTCGACTGGAAGATGCTCAAGGGCAAGGACATCCTCGGCTTCCGCCCGGGCAGCACACCGCTCCTGTTCTTCGAAGCGGCCATGCGGCAGAACGGCATCGATCCGCAAAAGGATGTGAAGCTCGTCAACAATGTCGCTATTCCCGCGCGCGTGGGCTCCTGGCTCGCCGGCCAGAACCAGTATGGAATTTTCACCGAGCCCGATGCTGCGCAACTCGAGCTCGACGGCAAGGGGTACTTTCTCGCTTCGATCGGCGAGACGGTCGGGCCCGCCGACTACACGGCGTTCATGGCGACGGACAAGTACATTCGCGAAAACCCGGACATTATTCAGGGTTGGACCAATGCGATCTACAAGGGGCAGAAATGGACCGAGGCCGCGCCGATAACGGAGATCGTCAAGACCATCGAGCCGTTCTTTCCCGGCGTGGACGCACGTGCCCTTGCCGCCGCCTCGGAGCGCTACCGCCGGCTGAAAATCTGGAAGTCGACGCCGGTGATAGAGGCAAAACCGATCGAAAAATTTCAGGATATTTTGGTCGAGGGCCACGTGCTCGACCCGGCGCGGCGCGGCAAATATCAGGATCTGATCTTGCCGGAATTCGCCGCCAAGGCGAAGTGATCGGTGTCCGGATTGGCAATAGGCGGCGCGGCGAAAGTCGAACTGCGCCGCGTCGGCCTGTGCTATTTCGGCTGGGAGGGCGAGACCGAGGCGCTCAGGGACGTTTCATTCTCCGTCGCGCCCGGTGAGTTCGTCGCCATCATCGGCCAGAGCGGATGCGGCAAGAGCACGCTGCTCTCGCTCATTTCCGGAATTCTCAAGCCGACTGACGGTGCGGTTCTGCTGGACGGCAAGCCGATCGCCGGCCCCAACCGCAAGGTCGGCTACATGCTGCAGCAGGACTATCTGTTCGAATGGCGCACGATCCTGGAGAACGCGGTACTCGGCGCCGAAATCCAGGGCGCGGACATGGGCAAGGCGCGCGAACGGGCGGCTCAACTCCTCACCCGCTACGGGCTGGGCCGCTTCCTGCATTACCTGCCGCGTCAGCTTTCCGGCGGCATGCGCCAGCGGGTCGCGCTCGCGCGCACGCTTTGCACCGAGCCGGACGTGGTGCTGCTCGACGAGCCGTTCGCCGCGCTCGACTCGCAGACACGGCTCGCGCTCGCCGACGAGGTGGCCGAGATCCTGCGCCGCGAGGGAAAGACTGCAATTCTTGTCACTCACGACATCGGCGAGGCGGTCAGCATGGCCGAGCGGGTGATCGTACTCTCGCGCCGGCCGGGGCAGCTCAAGTCGGACCACGCAATCCGCTTCGCGAGCGCGAACGGCGGCCGGCCGACGCCGTTTGCCGCGCGCAACACGCCGGAATTCAACCAGTACTTCAACACGCTTTGGCAGGAGCTCGAGGTGCATGTCGAAGGTTGATGGGGTGGCGTTCGCAAATCCCAGTTTGCAATACCGCGTCTGGCTCAAGCGCGAGCGGCGCGGCCGGATCACCGTACGCGCGATGCAACTCTTGGTCCTGCTCGCGTTCCTCGTGCTCTGGGAGGTGCTGCCGCGGGCGCACATCGTGAACCCGTTGCTCACCAGCTATCCCTCGGCGCTGTGGCCGACATTTGTCCAATTGCTGAAAGACACGCCGCAACAAGCGAGCATCCTGAGCCACACCTGGGCGACCGTACTCGCTACGGTACTCGGCTTCACGGCTGCCATGATGGCGGGAACGGCGATTGCGGCAGCGCTGTGGTGGTGGAGCTCCCTCTACAAGGTGCTCGATCCCTATCTTGTGGTGGCGAACGCCATGCCGAAGACGGCGTTCGTGCCGATCTTCTACATCTGGCTCGGCGCGACGGTGTCGATCTACGGCATGTCGCTCGCGATCTCGCTGTTCATTACGATCCTGATGATCTACAGCGGCTTCCAAGGGATCGACCCGAACAAGATCAAACTGGCGCAGACGTTCGGCGCCAGCAAGCGACAGATTCTGACCAAGGTCGTTTTGCCGGGGAGCGTTCCCACATTCATCGCGGCATTGAAGGTCAATGCAGGCCTGTCGCTGGTGGGCGTCATCGTCGGCGAGTTTCAATCGGCAAGCCTGGGCCTCGGCTACCTCATTCAGTACGGCAGCCAGATTTTCAAGATGAACATCGTCATGACCGCGATCACTATCCTCGCCGTGGTGTCGTCACTTATGTATCTCGCGATCGCGTGGCTGGAAGCCGCCGTAATGCGGCGCAGATAGCGTCCACCCGTGTCCACCCGTGAAAAACTAAGTCTCGGAAACGCTTGCCAAATCGCTATAAGTAGTCCATGGGTGTTTACCGGTGTCCATGGCCGCTTTTGCCGTACGTATGCCGTACGGCTAAGCCGCCCTCGCAAGGCGACACCCAGGGTGCCGTACGTATGCCGTACATGCCGGTATCGGGAGGATAGATGGCGAGACGCATCCGCGATTCAAAATTAGACACACGCAGCGCTCGTTCAAAACTAGCCCAGCGGCGCGAGCCCTATTGGCGTCGTATCAGTGGCGGCCTCGCCCTCGGTTATCGCAAGGGTGCCAATGGCGGAACTTGGATAGCGAAACACTACAGCGCGGAACATGGCCGTCGCTATGAAGCTCTCGGCGCAGCCGATGACATTATCGAAGCGGATGGCGAGAAGTGCTTGGTTTCGGGCACGCAGATGCAAAGGCACGCGCTTGGCTGGCCAAGTTGGCAAAGCAAGATAACGGACAGCCCCCCGCGATAGACGGCTACACAATTTCCAATGCAATGGACGCTTATTTGCGATTACTAGAAAGCGAGGGCCGTGCCGCCCACTCAATTCGTGATACGCGATATCGCGACGCGGCGTTCATCCGACCAACCCTAGGCAATACAAAAATTGTCAATGTCACAGCCGATATCTTGCGCCATTGGCGCGATGAGTTGGTGAGGGTGCCGCCGCGATTGCGCACCAGCAAGCACGCGGCGCAAAGACATCATCGCCCAACCGAGTCGCGAGATGCGCAACGGGCGCGACGCGCTACAGCAAACAGAACGTGGACAATACTACGCGCAGCGCTCAATCATGCATTTCAAGATGGCAAGGTTGAGTCAGACTTGGCTTGGCGCAAAGTGAGGCCGTTCAAAAATGTGGATGCAGCACGCATTCGCTATCTTACTGTAGCGGAAGCGAAGCGCCTCATTAACGCCAGCGCCCCCGAGTTTCGTCTGCTAGTGCAGGCCGCATTACAAACAGGATGTCGCTTTGGTGAATTAGCGCGCCTCACTGTGAGTGATTTCAACCCGGATGCCGGAACCGTAGCGATACGGCAAAGCAAGACCGGAAGGGCACGTCATGTTGTGCTGACCGATGAAGGCGCTCGATTCTTTCGAGAGGCGTGTGCGGGCCGTTTAGGCAGCGAGCCCATGCTTATCAAAGACAACGGCACATCGTGGGATAAGTCTCACCAAGGCCGCTGCATAGCCGAGGCGGTTAAGCGAGCAAAGATAACACCCACAATCAATTTTCACGGCCTAAGGCACACATGGGCATCGCTCGCCGTGATGGCTGGCGTCCCGATCATGGTGGTCGCCCGCAACCTTGGGCACGTCGATACCCGCATGGTTGAAAAGCATTACGGCCATCTGGCACCGAGCTACATCAGCGAGGCAATCCGCAAGGGCGCTCCCCGATTCGGTTTCAAGCCCACGCGAGCGGTAGTCCCGATTCGCTAGCGACAGCGCGAAAGACAAGGCGACCGCGCGACTTAAGGGTGCCCTCGAAGTTTTTTGCACCGTATTTGCGCGTCAAGTGTTTGCGAAATTCACAATTTTCCCAGCTAGCTACGAGCCCCCTATGGCGAAATGCCATAGCCTTTCCTTGAAGCTTTTCAATGGCTTAGCGGCAATGCCCGCTTGACACCCGAGGGCGAACCGCTAGTGTCCACGGGCGCACCTCAGTGCGCGCCACTAACCCACCATCCTCGACGCGCTGGCGAACGTGCTTCGCCAGTCGGAGTCACACGCGCGTCCGCTCGGAGGCAGTAATGAAGCAGCGTCCCCAAAACCAAATCCGACCTCGCCTCGGTCCGCTCAATGAGGCGGTCCGCTACGGTGGAATTTCGCGCAGCCGCCTCTACGAGTGGGCGCGGCGACATCCCGGCTTAATCGTGAAAAACGGCGCAAGCTCGTTGGTCGATTATCGCATTTACGACCAGCTGCTCGACGCGCTTCCCGCAGCCAAACTTAAAGGCGCGAGTGACGAGGCGCTGACCGAGTACGAGAACACATCCAGCAACCACGACTAAAAGGGTACGGCCCGCCGCCGGGGAATGTGCTTGGGGGCACATCCCCGAACGCGGTCGAGTTCAGAGTAGCTGCGAGTTCCAGATTGGCGTCGGACTTGTAGCACCCGCTAACGCCGCCTCGCAAGCGAGGAGCTACATGTCTCAGCTATCGCTCTTCCCCGACATCACGTCTCCCAGCACGTTTCCCTTAATAGTCGCCCCGCGACCGTGCCGGTGCGGCTGCACAACTGCCGCCCTCGGATCTTCGCGTGGACCTCACGCTGGGGAACTGATCTGCAGCGATTGCGGCACGCATCTGATGTGGGCGAGCCACGCCCTGGTTGCTGAGATCCGCGCGGGCTTCGCCACCGGCTTAAGCTCATTCTCGCCGGGGAGCGCCCCATGAGCGAGAACCTCCGCGCTGCGCTGGAGCTTGCAGAGGCCAGCATTCCGATCTTTCCAGCACTCGTTAGCTGGAACGCGAAAGCGCAGAAGCTCAAAAAAAAGCCGGCAATTTCGGGCTGGCAAGAAAACGCGACAACCGAAGCTGCACAGATCAGAGCGTGGTGGGCACAATTTCCGAGTGCTGTGCCGGCAATCGAGCTTGGCCGTGCCGGCCTCGTCGCAATCGATCTCGACCGGCATCCGGGGGCGCCCGATGGCGTGGCCGCCTTCAAGCGGTTGACCGAAGACGATCACAAGCAGCGACGTAGTGATCGACCGCTTCCCGCGCATCCGGTCACGCGCACTGCGAGCGATGGGTTTCATCTGGTTTTTCATCAGCCGTCCGAGGGCAAGCCTCTTGGTAATGGCAGAGGTGACTTGCCGGCCGGCTGTGACGTGCGCGGGGCCGGCGGTTGGATTGTTGCGCCCGGTGCAAGCTGCGACCGCGGAGCATGGCGACCAGTCAAAGACAGGCCAGGGTTAGCTGACGCCTACAGGGCCGGCACCATTCCTGAGCTTCCGCAATGGCTGCGAGAGATAATCCGCCCTCAGCGAGCTAAGCCCAATAGCTCGGCATCAAATCAATCAACGGGGAAGCGCGAGCGCCGTTATGCGGAGCAAGCTCTCAACAATGCTGCGGGCAAGGTCGCTGCAACAGCGCGTGGCAGCCGTAATAACGAGCTTAATGGCATCGCGTTCTCGATGGGGCGGTTGATTGGTGCTGGCTGGATTGGCGCAGCCACGGTCGAGGGGCGCTTGTTTGATGCAGCAGCGGCTTGCGGCCTTGTTGCAGATGATGGCGAGCGCGCCGTCCGCGCAACGCTGAAGGGCGCGATTGAAGCTGGCATCAAAGAGCCGCACGACGACTTGCCAGAGCGCGAGCCATCAGGGGCACCACACACTCAGAGGACCAAGCAGCAAAGCACGCAGCCCAGAACGGATTGGCGGGACGGGCTGATCACGGCAAAGGCTCTGCAAACCAAAACGTTCGCTCCCGTGCGCATTATCGTGCCGGGGCTTATCCCGGAGGGCGTGACGATTGTCGCCGGCAAGCCGAAGATCGGCAAAAGCTGGCTCGCTCTCGACGTATGTGCGGCCGTGGCGGGCGGCCGCTTCGTGCTTGGCACAACAAAACCAGTGCAGGGCGACGCGCTTTATCTCGCGCTCGAAGACAATCAGCGGCGGCTAAAGAAGCGCACCGACAAGATCCTGGGCGGGGCCGGTTGGCCCGAGCCGCTAGAGCTACATACGGAATGGAATCGGGTTGATCAGGGCGGGCTGGATTACCTTCGAGAATGGTGCGAAGCGCATCCTGCGCGGCGACTTATTTGGATTGATACCTTCGTCAAAATCCGCCCATTAGCCGGCAGGCACGAACAAGCCTACGCATACGACTATCGGGCAATCGAAGGGCTGCAAAAGCTCGCGGGCGAATACCAAGTCGGGATCGTTCTCAACCATCACCTGCGCAAGGCGTCGTCGGAAGAGGACGTATTTGACGACGTGAGCGGCACGTTAGGAGTAACGGGCGCTGCCGACACCACCATCGTGCTGAAGCGGCATGCGGGCATGGTGAAAATCTATGTCCGGGGCCGCGACATCGAGGAGGCCGAGTTTGCCGCCGAGTTCAACCGCAATAGCTGCCGCTGGCGGCTCGTGGGCGAAGCCGAGGAAGTCTTCCGATCGCAGCAATGGCAGGAGATCACCACAGCGCTGAAGGAAACGAGGCGGCCGATGTCGGTGGCCGAGATGATGGCCGCCACAGAGCGCCGGGACCGCAATTCAACGGAGGTGCTTCTGCATCGGATGGAGAAGGCTGGAGAGGTGAAGCACGTCGGCCGTGGGCTGTGGGCGTCCCCCCAGGAGGCCAGGCCTACCGAGAGCAGTAAGATCGGTAAGATTGGTGAGAAAGCGAACGGGAACGGCAAGCAATCCATTGAGAAGGATGACGAAAACGCCTCGGGTGAATCTTACTGCGAATCTGACTGC
>Ga0306925_10000575_pt1 | contig 27002 bp, 22 predicted proteins | sample flu12Cox44000176_FD_203755 | JGI IMG/M metagenome (GOLD analysis project Ga0306925, IMG submission 203755) | Lab enrichment of tropical soil microbial communities from Luquillo Experimental Forest, Puerto Rico - flux8day.12C.oxic.44.000.176 (v2)... | ecosystem: Environmental > Terrestrial >... | reverse complement strand
GTGATCTTGCGCTGTTTAACCTAGCGATTGACAGCAAACTTCGTGGCTGTGATGTAGTTGGCTTGAAGGTCGAAGACGTCGCACCTAATGGCTATACGATCGACCGAGCAACCGTGCGGCAAAAGAAGACAGGGCGGCCGGTAAAATTCGAGCTGACGGATCAAACCCGCCAAGCGGTTGACCAGTATTTGAAAGTTGCCTGTAAAAATTCAGGAGAGTTCCTGTTCACTGGTCGCAGGGGAAACGGTCAATGTATGACGACGCGTCAATATCCTCGGCTTTTGTCCGAATGGGTGAAAAGCATCGGACTGGATCCGAAATTGTTTGGCACGCATTCTTTACGTCGAACGAAGGCAACACTGATCTATCGGCGCACCGGCAATTTGCAAGCCGTACAGCTCCTGCTCGGCCACACCAAGATTGAAAGCACAGTCAGGTATCTCGGCATCGAGGTGGACGATGCGTTTTCGATCGCGGAACATGTCGAGGTCTGAAATGCCCCGGGCAGAGCGGACATCCTCTGCCCGATTTATGTCAGCGGATTTGGGCCACTGCAGCGTTCTCCATCAAGTGATGACTATTTTATAACGGGATTTCAATGGTATATGCGTTCGCAGTTTTATTCTGTGTGGCGCGCCACTTCGGTACAAAACTGGGCTTCCTGTTCGCGCCGCGGCCGCCGCAACCCGCGCAGCTCGTCGCCTGTTAAGGGCGACGCTCAACCATAGACAATGATGGCCGGGCGAAATCTTCGTTTGCAAAAAATATCCCGACCGGAATTTTTGAAAACCGCCGCCGATCCGGCTCACGCCTGCGTTCCCGGTGGAACGACGTAAAGCGTCAGCGCGAAGATGGCGTAGATGAACACCAGCAACGCGCCCACGAACCAGGCTGAGCGCCCGCTCGTGGTGATGAAGCAGGAGGTGACGGTGGCGATCATCACCATGGTCACCGCACCCGGCCAGAACTGCAAATCCATCGGCTTCGGACCGACGACATAGCTCAAGAGCACGAGCACCGGCGCGACAAACAAAGCGATTTGCGAGGCGCTGCCGAGCGCGATGCTCACGCTGAGGTCGAGCCGGTCCTTTCGGGCCGCGGAAAATGCCACGGCCATTTCCGCCGCGGCACCGACCAGCGAGACGATGATGAACCCGACAAAAGCCGGGCTCATTCCCAGTGTCTCTCCGGCCTTCTGCACCGAGCCGACGAAGATCTCGCTGACCAGTGCAACCAGCACCGTCACCGCAAGCAGTGTGCCGACAGCGAGCCCGGTAGGCCAGGTCTCTTCGCCGGGTTTGCCGTGATCTTCGCTGGCAAACAGCTCCTTGTGCGTCTTGAGCGAGAACAGCAGGCCGAGCCCGTAGGCGAGGATCAGCAGTACGGCAAGGCCGGCACTGAGTTTCTGCGATACCATTCCGCCCTGCGCCAGATCGAGATCGGCGACTGCCGCCGGGGCGAGCAGGGCGACGGTCGCCATCAAGAGCAGCGCCGAATACAGTCTTCCGCCTGCGCGGTTATATTCCTGAACGTGATGCCGCAGCCCACCGAGCAGGAAGGAAGCGCCGAGCATGAACAGCGAATTGGTGACGATCGCGCCCGCAATCGATGCCTTGACCAGCATGTACTCGCCGGCCTGAAGTGCCGCGATTGCGATGATCAGCTCGGTCAAATTGCCGAGCGTCGCATTGAGCAGTCCGCCGATCGCATCTCCGGTTTTCGCAGCGACGCTTTCGGTCGCGTGACTGAGAAGGGCGGCAAGCGGCACGATCGCCAGCACGGCGAGCACAAACAAAAGCGTATGAGACGAGGGAGCGACCTGCTCCGCGATCAAGACGATCGGTACGAACACCAGCATCCACAACAGCGGGTTGTGCCGGATTTCCTTCAGAAGCGGGTTCATGGCGATCGATGCTCCGTTGCGTTCGAGTGCTGGCGCATTGTCCCAGCGCGCAGCGGCGGCCCGTTTGATCTGGCTCAAGGTTGTCGGAGCGCCGGCCAAATCGCGCCGGCGCCGCTTTCAGGGCACGGGCGCGACCGTGACGCAGGTCGCGCAACACTCGCGCAGCGTTCAGCCGCCGATGACGACGACCATAATCGTTCCCCAAGTTGTCAGCAGGATGTTTGCGACCGGATAGGCCGGCGTATAACCCAGCACGGCCACGGGGCTTCCCGATCGTTCCTGCACCGCAGCCATCGCCGCGGTCACGGTCTGGCCCCCGGTCATCGCCCCGAGCAGAAGGATCGGATTCATCCGAAGCGCAAAATGACCCAGGCAGAAGCCGACGATTTGGGGCAACAGGGTCACAACGGCGCCGCCCAATAGCAGTCCGATGCCGGCCTCCTTCACGGCCGAAATGAAGATCGGGCCTGCGTGTATTCCGGTGAGGCCGACAAAAGCCGCAAGCCCGAGCGATGTCATCAGGCTGATGGCGCCATCAGGAATCCGGCCGAACAGGGGATAATGAGTACGGAGGTTTCCGACCAGAAGCCCCGCCAGCAGCGTGCCCACGCTGGTGGAAAGGGAGATCTTCACGCTTCCAACGGAAAACGTGAGGAGAACCCCGGCCAGGCCGCCGAGAAATATCGCAAGCCCCATGACCACGAAATCGATGCTTGGATTGGGACTGACGATCGTGCCGATCTCTGCGGCGGCGCGGTTGACGATCGCTTCAGGCCCGACGATCCGGAGCAAATCGCCACGCTGAAGCACGATGTTGGCCGCAATCGGGAGCTCCTGATTGCCGCGGCTCAGCGACCGCAGATAGAGACCACGCGTCCAGTCCTGCTCTGATGTCTCGCCAAGTTTCATGCCGGCAAGCTTCGGATCGATCAGGATCACATCCGCGGCAATGACGGCAAAGTCGAGAAGCTCCTTGTCCTCGATTTCCTCGGCGCGCGATCCGACCAACTCGACAATGATCTGCCGCGGCCCGGACAGAGCGATCACGTCTCCCGACTCTAACCTCGCGTCGGGCTTTGCCTCGAGAATGGTTTGTGCCCGGCGGAGCCGGTGGATGAACAAGCGGTGCTCGGGCACGCGCGCCTCGGCTTGGGCGACGGTCAATCCCGCCAGAGGCGATGACTCGGGCAATCGATAGGCGCGCAGTTCGAATTTTCGCCAGGCGGATGCGAGACCGGGCTTGGCGCGATCCATTCCCAATGTGCGCTCCAGCTTTAGTGCTTCCGCCTTCAGATCGGTCTTCAACAGCATCGGAACGATCGTCGTGACGAACAGGATCACACCAGCATAGCCGAAGATGTAGCAGACCGCGTCCGCCACCGCGACGTGGGCGACGAGCTGGGTCCGCGCCGCCTCGGGCAACGGCAGTCCGTTGATCGCATCTGTCGCTGTCCCCATTGCCGCGCTCTGGGTGAGAGAACCGGACATGAGCCCGGCGGCAAAACCCGCATCCAGGTGCAGGAACTTGGCAACGACGATCGAAGTCACAAGGCCAGTGATGCACATGACGATGGCGAGCAGCACCGGCTTCAATCCATCGCGTTTAAGAGCCGCCATGAATTGCGGACCGACCGAGTAGCCGATTCCGAACAGGAACAGCAGAAACAGGAACGATTTGGTCATCGCCGAGACTGGGACGTGTGCAAACTGCCCCACCAGCAGCCCGGCGAAAAGCGCGCCTGTGACCGGTCCAAGCGAAAATGCCCCGATCTTGAAGCTTCCGATCCAGTAGCCTGCGGCGATCACCAGGAATAACGCGAGCTCCGGGTAGCGCACCAGGAACTGTTCCAGCCAGGCGAGCATGCGACTTGTCCCAACGCGAAGCCCCGCCTCAGGTCAGATCGTGTCCTCCAAGGAAAGAAAATCCTTGGGAACACGGAACGCCCAGCCGAGCCCCGGAATCATTCTCAGCAACGAAGCGAATTTTAACGGCGTGAAGGGACGGACGTTGATCTACATCAACCGCGCGAATATCCGCGCCCGTTTCGGCATCGATTATTCTCTTTTTAACCATTCTGGAAGGTTGAGATTTATCGCACCTGCACCTCGACAAAACCGATTTTATCGAGGTCAAAGCGATAGTGCGCCTCTTCGGTCGGAAATACAGTCTTGATGACGCTTCCCGTCATCACAATCTCACCGGTCTTCAGCCCGATCCCCCGCGAAGCCAGCTGTGAGGCGAGCCAGGCGACCGAATTGAAGGGGTGTCCGAGAATGTCGCGTCCGTGCCCTTCGCCAATCGAGGCGCGGTCCCTTGTTGCACGCCCCCGAACGCCCCCAAGATCGGGCCATTTGCCTGCAAATTCCGACAGGACGATGCCGGCGTTCCAGGAATTGTCGGCGACAAGCGAAAGCACATCCAGCTTGCCGTAGTCAGCATCGCGATCGTCGACGAGCTCGATCGCCGCGCAAACGCCGTCGATGTGAGGCGCGATCGTCTCAGCATTGAAGGCTGCGCCCGCGACAGGAACGTCCGAGCCGATCCGCACGGCGATTTCGAATTCTAGGCCGAGCCGTCCGAAATCCGGGCGACGAACGGCTACCGCCGATCGATGCACGCGGCTTGCGAGCACGACGCCCGCGATGGGGTGGTCAATTCCGCAAAAGGTCTGCATCGCGGCCGATGTAAGACCGACCTTGTAGCCTGCCGGCTCACCATGCGCGCTGCGGAGCAGGCCGACATACTTTTCCTGGATATCGTAGGCATCGGAAATCGTAGCCGGTGCCTCCGGCGGCCCCAGCGACTTGAAGCGTATGTTGGCCTTGTGTTCGGCGAGCAGCGTTTCGGCCGCGCGCATGGCTGCGATGTCCTCCATGAAACCTCCCGCACCTTTTTGAAAATCCTAACCCGCCACGGCTTGCGGTCAACCATGCAAAACGAGCCACGGCGTAGCAATCGAATTCGGACATGGACGGGGTGTTACTGCAAGAACTTCAGCCGCGGAACGCCCGGACGTCGCGCGGCTCAGGCTCGCCAACATCATACTTGTCGGATCGCGACTTGCTCCGATAGCTTGACGCGCCCCAATCGGTTGAGGGTCTCGCCCGTGTCATCTTACAGTCGTCGACGGCTGCCAAAATTCTCAAGAAAATCAGGGTGATTATGATCCAGGTAAACGGGCGAACCTACGCCAAACCTCAGCGCCCCACCGTGATCGTGTGTCTGGATGGCTGCGACCCTCGCTATCTCAATTTTGGCAACGCTTCCGAGGTGTTTCCAAACATCTCCAGGATGATGCGCGAGGGCTTTTTCGCGCTCGCCGATGCCGCGATGCCGACGTTCACCAATCCCAACAATGTTTCGATCGTGACCGGCGTGCCGCCGGCGGTTCACGGCATTTCCGGCAACTACTACCTCGACCGAACGACCGGCGAGGAGATCATGATCGTCGATGCAAGCCCGATGCGCGCCCCCACGATCCTTGCCGAAATGTCGCGCGCCGGCGTCCGCGTCGCCGCGATTACGGCCAAGGACAAGCTCAGGAAGATGCTTGGCCATCGCATGGAGGGCGGGATCTGCTTCTCCTCAGAGAAGGCGGGCAGCGCAACGCTCGCCGAAAACGGCATCGATGACGTCGAGGCGCTGGTCGGGCGTCCCTCGCCGGACATGTACAGCCCGGACCTCTCGCTGTTCGTGCTCGATGCCGGCATCAAGCTGCTGGAGCAGGACCGTGCCGATCTTTTTTATCTTTCGCTGTCGGATCTGGTCCAGCACGCCCACGGCCCCGGCGAACCAGAGGCAGACGCCTTCCACAGCGCGGTCGACGCCAGGGTCGGCCGGCTCGCCGGCCTCGGCGCGGTGGTCGGTCTGATCGCCGACCACGGCATGAACGACAAGATCCATGAAGACGGCACGCCGCGCGTGGTTTTCCTGGAAGAGGAACTCAATCGTCGCTTTGGGCCAAATGCAGTGCGCGTGATCTGCCCGATCACCGACCCTTTCGTGAAACATCATGGCGCGCTCGGATCGTTCGTCAGGGTGTACTTGCGCAAGGAGCTGGAGCTTGCCGCGGTGATGGACGCGGCTGCCGCTATGCCCGGGATCGCGCTGGTTCTGGACGGCGAGAGCGCCGCGGGCCGGTACGAGATGCCGCGCGATCGCGAGGGAGATTTCGTTGCGATCGGCGAGACTCATGCCGTGATCGGCGCCAGCCGCGCCGAGCATGACGTCGGCGGCCTTCATGGTCATCGCCTTCGATCCCACGGCGGATTGAGCGAGCAGATCGTGCCCTTCATCGTCTCGCATCCGGTCAACGAAAAATACCGGAGCCTCGCGGCGACGCGACGGTTGCGCAATTTCGATATCTTCGATTTCGCCTTGAATGGCGTGCAGTGAATCCGGACGGCAGAAGCCGTCGGGATCATCAGGGGGAGGGGACTCCATGGTTGAGACAGGGCAGGTCATGGCGGGACCTTTCACCGCCACTTCCGACAGCGAGGCGCTTTATCGGCGCTACAAGTGGACCGCCTTGCTCGGCGTCTCGTTCTGCTACCTCTTCTATTACACCGGCCGGCAGACATTCGGATTTGCGATTCCCGGCATCCAGAAGGAGCTGGGGCTTTCCAAGGAAATGCTCGGGTGGGTAAGCGCCGCGATGCTCTGGGCCTACGCGGTCGGCCAGTCGATCAACGGCAACCTTGGCGACAAATTCGGCGGACGCACCATGATGTTTGCGGGCGCTGTGCTATCGTTCGCGGCCAACTGGGCCACGAGTTTTGGAAACGGCTTCGTCAGCATCCTGCTGGCGTGGGGTTTGAACGGTTATTTTCAGTCGATGGGTTTTGCGCCGGGAAGCCGGCTGCTTTCGAACTGGTGGGGACACAAGAACCGCGGCTTTGTCTATTCGTTCTATGTCGGCATGTCCGGCTTTTCGTCGGTGCTGGCCTATTTCCTTCCCATCGTCATTCTCGGCGGCTTCGGTCTCGACTGGCGCTGGATTTTCCGCCTCTCGGTCGTTTTGATGCTGTTTGGTGCGATCGTCATGTTCCTGACGGTTCGGGAGAAACCGGAGGATCTCGGATTGAGCCATCCGGCCGACGATCGCCCCTCGGATGAAGAAATCGAGCACGAAGCCAGCCTGTCGCGCTATCAAGCCGTCCTGTCGAACTGGCGGCTCTATGCCGCCGGCTTGTCGATCGGCTTCCAAAACGCGGCGCGGTATGCGCTTTTGGTCTGGATCCCCGTGCATTTTCTCGGACCGAACTGGAAGTCGGCATCCGCTGCGATCGACCCGTTGTGGATCACGGTGGCATTGCCGATCGGGATGGCGCTCGGCGCCTCGACCAACAGCTGGATGTCCGACATCGTGTTTGGTTCGCGACGCTATCCGGCCATCATCACCTACATGATCCTGGCCGCCGTCATCGCGATCGCGATGATGTTCGTGCCGCATGGCAGCTTCCTCGGGATCTTTGGGCTCTTCCTTTGCGGCTTCTTCGTCTTCGGTCCTGCGTCATCGTTCTGGGCGCTGTGTCCGGATATTTTCGGCCGGCGTCTTTCGGGAACCGCGACCGGCGTCCTCAACTTCATCTCCTATGCGTGCGCAGGATTGGGAGAGCCGCTCATCGGGCGGCTGATGGACCATACGGGAGATACGTCGGTCATTTTCCCGGTCGTTGCCGCCCTGTGTGTCGCCAGCGCGTTCTCCGCTCTTCTGATCAGGCGGTAGCGGAGCGGATTCGACGCGCGCTGGCGCACGATCATGTACCCATGCGCTTACAGCTGCCTAAAGCGGTCGTTACGTCATTTTCGACAGCGAGCTTACCCGGGCAGTAACAGCTGCTTTCAAATCAAGAAATCGTTTGCACCGCGAGGCTTGCCGACCCTCTTAGCAGTTTTACCGGCACGTGAAGAATCAACGCTCTGGTATTTCACGTGCTCAATAAACGCACGCAGTTTGGGCAGGACCTGACGTCTTCCTGGATAGTACAGGAAGACCCCTGGCGCGGTGACGGCGAAAGGCGTCAGCAGGGCTTGCAATCGGCCCTCAACAATCGGGGCCTTGGCAAGCGGACCGGGCACCTGTGCAAGCCCCAAACCTTGGATCGCGGCCCCGAGGAGTGTGGGGTAGTCGTGCGCGATCAGCGGCCCGGAGACGATCGCCTCCACTGTCCTGTTGCCGTCAACAAAGGGCCAGGGCGCAATCGACCCGTTCGAGCGGCGCATTCGGAGGCAGGCGTGCTGACGCAGATCGTCGATGCGCTCGGGGCGCTTTCGCTCGCGCAGATAATTCGGGCTGCCAACGACAACAAACGGGAATGGTGGCGTCAGCCGCACCGCGACCATATCGGCAGCGATGAACTGACCCAACCGGATGCCAGCGTCAAACCCTTCGGTCGCGAGGTCGACCAGCCCCTCGCTTGCGGCGATCTCCAGCTCGATCTCGGGGTAGGCCTGGCAGAAAGAGGCGATCACCGGTTCCAGGATCAACGGGACGACCGCTTTGGGCACAGAGAGGCGCAAGAGCCCAGTGGGACGTTGTCCTAGATCATGTGCAGCCTCGCTTGCGGCGACGAGTTCTTCGAAGGCGGGCTTCGCGCGCGAAATGAATCGCTCGCCGGCTTCGGTCAGACCGACGCTGCGCGTCGTGCGGATGAAGAGCGCTGCGCCGATGCGCGCTTCGAGTGCGCGCACCGCCTGGCTGATAGCCGATGGGGTCACCCCAAGTTCGGCGGCGGCGCGCCGAAAACTGTGGTGCTGGGCAACGCACAGGAACGCCTCCACGCCATCGAGCGCACCCTGCCTGACTGTGAAGTTCTGCTTCATAGCCCATCAACATTATCGCGAATAGTCGCTCGCGGAAAGCGGCCTTACATCTGACTTGCAAATCAGGAGCACCGCTGATGTCGAGCCCGAACATTCACAACAACCTGGCTATCTCGAAGAACAAAGGCGACCCCGTGATCGGGCAAACGAAATCGATGAAAGCAATCCGTAACGTCGCCTCGGCACTCACCCTAATTCTGACAGGAGCTACTTCCATGTCCCATCCATCCATTGCCCAAGCACAAGCCACCTCACCCACAACCACTGGGGTGATGGCCATCCTTACCGTGAAGGCGGGCGTCACACGCGAACAAGTCATGGCCGTCATGCCAGCTGAAATCCGGCAGACCGTGCAGCTCTACCTCAATGGAAAGATTCGTGAATGGTATTCGCGCGGCGATGGTCGCGGAGCTGTTTTCTTGCTGGATGCGAAAGATGTCGCCGAGGCGCAGGCAATCATGGACGACCTTCCGCTGGCCAAGGAAAATATTATGGATCACGAATACATCGCGGTCGGTCCACTCTTGCCGCTCCGTTTGCTCACGGCCAATCGCTAGCCCAAGCGGGGGCATACCCCAAAAAATAGCGATGCCCCGAGCGAAGTCGCGACAGTCGACGATTTTCTGAAATCACGTTGTCATAGGCTTCGCTCCATTCCTCTCAACGGTTGGCGCAAAGACCGCGGTGTTCGAGGCCGCATCAACTCAAACCTGATAGGAGCGCATAATGTCCCCGGCAACTATCTTCCGACTACATCTTGTTCTCGGCTACGTTCCGTGGCTGCTTTGTTTTGGCGCGTACGTCTGGCCAAGGCTCAGGGCGATGGACCGGATCGAAGCGCAACGTGCCATCGCTACTCTGCACAGCTTCCGTTTTTTCGGGCTCGTCTTCATCATTCCAGGCGTCGTCGGCCCCAATCTGCCGGCCGACTTTGCCACCTTCGCTGCCTATGGCGACTTCGCAACCGGGGTGCTGGCCATTCTCGCACTTCTCACGGTGAGGACGCGTCCGCTGTTTTCGCTATTTGTTGTCGCCTTCAATCTCGTTGGGGCCGCCGACATCCTCATCGACTATTATCACGGCAACCAGGTCGACCTTCCTGCGCTGGCGGGCCAGTTGGGCGCCACATACGCAATCCCGATCATCTACGTTCCCGTGCTGATGATCACGCACGTCGTCGCATTCTATTTGCTGTTGCGTCCTCAAGCCAAGGTCGCCCTCGCCGGCGCTGCGATCACCTCTTAGTTCTGATTAGGCACGCACCATGGGTTCTAGCGCACCGCGGCATCCGCGAGGATCAGAAGTTCGCGATACCTTGAGGCGCCGTCTTGCAAGAACTTCGGAAAGCAAAGGGCACCAGCAAAGCCACGTTTCTGGTGCCGATTTCCGATTTGAAGTTCCTGAACGGACTTGCAGCAGGGGAACTTCAAATCGGCGGCGCGAGGGGCCTTTGCAAAAATATTTCGCTTCTCGATTCGGTAGAAACACCTGTAGACCTCGTCGCGTCCCGCCTCGATAAGAGGGGCGCTTCGCGATCGTCACGGACGTTGGGTGCGGGATGCGATGGACGCGTGTGGCGCGCGAGACGAATGCGCTATGGCGGACGGCGAAGTCGTGTGGTCCTGATATCCCGACGCTGATATCAAGTGGGCGACGATGCTTGCGCATCGCGCCTGCGATGGTGGCAAAATAGCCCGGCTCACCAAGGAGAGCGCGAAGGAAGCCGTTAAAACCATTGCGCAGGGAAGGCCGGGTGATCCGGCGAACCTGTGGTGACTACGCTCGTGTGCTTCTTTCAATTCGCACGCGAGACTGCGGGTGCGCACGTCGCGCCGGCTTTCCCTGCGCCCTCCTCGTTTGAGGGCTGGATGAATTTACAAAACTCGGGCGTGCACGCCGCGAGATCGGTAAGGTGCGTCATTGCGAGGAGCGAAAGCGACGAAGCAATCCAGACTTTAGTCGCGGGCGAGGTCTAGATTGCTTCGCTTCGCTCGCGATGACAACCTCAACGCCTTGTACGTTGAATCGACGACTTGAAGAGTGCAAGTGTAACCGCAACTTCCATCCGAGCTGCCCATCAATGACCATTTCCACTGTCACGCCTTTCGAAATCCGCTGCATGTTGCTGCTGCGCGAAGAAATCGCGCTGCTCGATCTGCGCCGCGAGGCAGCCTTCGCCACCGGCCATCCCCTGTTTGCCGCCAACATGGCGGCGGGGCGGATCGAACTGGAAGCCGCAGCAAGACTGCCCCGCAAGAATGTGCCCATCGTGCTCTACGATGCCGGCGAAGGCTTCGTTGGCCCGGCGGCGGAAACGTTCGCGGCACTGGGGTATACCGATGTTCGCGAACTCGGCGGCGGACTGGCGGCCTGGAAGGATGCGGGTTTCGAGTTGTTCGAGGACGTCAATTCCTACGCCAAGGCATTTGGTGAACTGGTCGAGTCTCGCCGCCACACGCCGTCGTTGCCGGCCCAGGATGTCGCGGCCCTGATCGCGAGCAAGGCCAATCTGGCGATCCTCGACGTCCGTCGGCCGGACGAATACGCGACCATGAACATTCCCGGATCGGTCAGCGTCCCCGGGGCAGAGCTGGTGCTGCGCGCCGGCCGCGTGGCGCCGGATCGCGAGACGACGATCGTCGTCAATTGCGCCGGCCGCACCCGCTCGATCATCGGCACCCAGTCGTTGATCAATGCCGGGATCGCGAACAAGGTGGTGGCGCTTCGCAACGGAACGATCGGCTGGACTCTCGCTGCCCAAGAACTCGAGCACGGCGCGGATCGTCACGGCGGGATAGGGCTGTTCGAGGGCGCCAAGGCCAATGCCCGTGATGTCGCCTACCGTTCGGGCGTTCGTCATCTAAGCGTGGAGGAAGCATCCGTCCTGCTGGCGCAGTCTCATCGCACGCTCTATCGCTTCGACGTTCGCGCAAGCGAAGAATACGCCGCGGGGCACATCAAAGGCTTTCGCCATTATCCGGGCGGTCAGCTCGTCCAGGAGATCGACATGGCCGCGCCGGTGCGCGGATCGCGCCTCCTGTTGACCGACAATATGGGCGTTCGCGCTGACATGACGGCATCCTGGCTCGCGCAGATGGGCTTTGAAACCTACGTGCTTGAGGGCGGCTACGATCGCAAGCTTGAAGTCGGGCCACCGGAGGTGGTGGTAAGGCCTGATACCGCGCATCGTTACCGCCGCCCCTATGAAGGTACCGATGTCGATACCAAAGCGATGCAGGCCTATCTCGACTGGGAATTTGGCCTTGTCGAACAACTTCGTCGCGATGCGACTCACGGGTTTTTTGTAATCTGATGCGCAGATGCGCGAGCCTTGCAGTCGACCCCGAATAAGCCGGATTATCGATCGAGCTTGTGCATGCGGCGGCTTTGCGGCGCGCGCATCGCTGCGGTACTGGTGCAACCTGCGGACGCTGGCTTGGCGATGTCTGAAACAAGGGATCATTCGTGGATCGGGATTTGTCTCATCCTTGCGGTGATGCTGCAGACAATTCCAGCATTCTCGCAGGAGGTGCGCGATCAAGGCTCAAATGCCGGGGAGGATTTCTTCAGGCCGCCGACAAACCTGTTTCAGTTAAATACTCAGTATAGAACCGCGCCCGGAAGCGGGCCCAACGGAACCATCGTCAACGTCACCACTGGGACCATCGATTTCAGGTACGATCACGCCCTCGATCTGGCGCCGATGTGGATCCTGGCGCTGCGCTCGGATCTGCCGGTGCTCGCCAAGAATCCTTTCTCCTCCGACAATCCCGACCGCAACTATCTCTATGGGGTGGGGGATGCCGACGTGCAGGCCGTTCTCATCCATGATTTGAGTCAGCGCCTTGCGGTCGGCTTCGGCGCCCGCCTGATTGCCCCTACGGGCGGCGACACTTTCGGCTCAGGGAAATGGCAGGTCATGCCAATCGTCGGCGCGCGTTACGCGCTGTGGGAAATCAGTCCTTCGAGCTATCTCGAGCCGTTCTTGCGATACGACGCCAGTTTCGCCGGCGATCCGACCAGGAAAAACATCAGCAATCTGCAGATTGCACCGACCCTCAACATCGGCCTGCCCGATGAGTGGTATGTCAGCTTCTATCCGAGTGCGGATATCAGGATAAATTTCGGCGATCCGATCACCGGCCAGACCGGTCGGCTGTTTCTGCCGTTCGATTTCAGAGTGGGACGCAAACTGGACGGCGGTGCCGCGCTCTCGTTCGAGCTCGGCGTGCCCATCATCAAGGACTACCCCGTCTACAACATCAAGACGCAAGTCCGATTCAACCAGACCTTCTAGGTTTGCCTACGCCACGGATGCGACCGCAGGCCTCTTCGCGAGGATCTCCCTGCGGTCATGAATCAGATTCTCCAGACGGTGCGCCACGACGTTCAGCGTCGTGGCGTCGACCGCGGTTTCATCGTCATTCTCGGCTTTGATACCTTCCTCTTTCAAAATATCGTCGATCTGGTCCTCGATCTTTGAGATCTCGGCTTCCGAATTGACGCTGCGTATCTGCCGGGCGAGGCCATAAAGCGTATCGAGCGGGCCTGCCTTGAATTCGGGCTGCCCAATGCCCAAGAATTTCCAGCCGGCGGCAAGAACCGAGGCAATGCCTGCGAGTACCATTGGGCCTATATAGATGAAATTGCTGTATTCATCGACGAAGCTTTGCTGTGTGCCGTTATAGACGGCCAGCGCCCCCGGATGGACCGGCAGATAGGCGTCGGTATCCGTGCTTGGCGCGGTGATCTGGGCGAATAGAGGATTCTCGGCCAGAAGCTCCCTGCGCGCCTTGATGATCGCTTCGGTAAGAGCCGTCCCGACATCGTTGCTGAGACTCTTTTTCGCGACCAAGTACATCGAAGTCCTCAAGGTCGTGAGATCGTCGTCGGGGACCGGGGGAGATCCCCGCACCGTGCCCTTCGGAACATCGAAGCTTTCATAGGCACGATTGGCATCCGCAATGGCGCCGGCCGCTTCGATCGGGATCAATACCGGCAGCGCTTTCGCGCCTTGCGGAAAGAAGCCCTTCACCAGCGTCAGATATCTCTGCGTCAAAGGGATTACGACGAGGAGCGCGCTGACCTGCTTCGATTGAATGGCCTGCCGCGCATCCTGAAAGCCGAGGTTCTTGAAAACGACTTTGCCGCGGGCAAGGTCGTAGGTGTTGTTCAGCACCTCCACGATCCTGGTATTCGTTTCTCCGCTGAGCACGCCCACGGTGTGTCCCTTGAGCTTGTCGATGCTATCGATGGACGAACCCGGCGGAGCAATGAGGAGCACGGTCATATGGGTGAGGACGACGATCGCCTGCGCTTGTGACAGGTCGCCGACGTCGGCACGAACCACGGCAAGATCGACTTTCCCGGTGGCAAACGCCTTGGCTGCTTCAGGCGTCGTGCCGGTGTCGATGACCTTGAACCGAACCGGCGCACCATCCGAGACGAATTGGCTGGCCATCGCCGACATCGCCTTGGCGCCTTCGCCGTCAATCGTGCCCACGGCCACGGTTAGCGTCACGGGGTGAGAATACCAGCGGTAGGCAAAGAATCCTGCGGCGCCGCCGAGAGCGACCACGGCGACGAGCGACGCGACGCGGAGCCAGAACGGCATTCTTATCGAAACCATGAGACTTGCTCCCAGTGCCGGAAATGCGACGCTCAGCGCTCCCTTTCTATTGGACGGACGACACCGTCAATTGACTCAGGTCAATGGAGGCCCTGGTTGCGGGCGCAAACGCTTTCGGCTTCCCTCGTTAATGTGGCAAGGCGGGCAATGCGTTCCGCAGCGGCTCGTCCGAGATTTTCATCAGCCCGGCGAAAGGCTGGCCAAGCTCCAGGATCAGGAAGAGGGCGGCGGATGCCGCAAACGAAAAGACACAAAGGATGGCGATCGTTCTTGCATTGCTTTCCGCAAAAAGGCTGATGCTCGCAAAGATCAGCGCAAGCCAGCCCACCAGCACGATCAGGAACGGAATCGGGATCGATCCGCCCGCGCTCGTGAACAGGATGAGGCGCGTCTTTCCGATGTCGACCAGCGTGTCCATGGCCCGCCCTTGCAGGAAACGCTGTGCGTCGTCTTTGGGGACGAGATTGAGGACCGCATTGTAGAGTGAAAGCCCGGCGGATGCCGGCTCGAACGGTGTCGGCTTGCCAAAGCTTGAAGCGCCCTCGCTCCATATTCGATCGGCCGCCACGTCAACCTGGCGGCGGAGCTGCGCGCGGGCCGGCTCGGCATCGGGCCCATACAGGCCCAATATATTGTCGAGCACAACGACGCTAGCCGTCAGTTGCTTGATCTGGCCGCTTTCCGTCTCGAATTTTCCATTGGCCGAAGCGATCAGGAGGCCGAGAACCAGTGAGGCAAGCGTGGCGATCAGGGCGGTGCCCTGCCTCACAACATCCTTGGTGTCTCCGCTCAGATGTCGATCGGGCAGCCTGCGGCGAATGTATATGCCCAAGAAAGTTCCGGCGAAAATGCAGGCAAAAGCCGCCAAGGACATTAACAGAGGGGTCATGGCGGTGTTCCGCTCCTCCCATAAATCAATTCGATCGCCTTGGCTGACCGCGACGGCGCTCTACTTTCGTCGACCGCGGATCAATGCCGGACTTTTTTTGCCCCGGCTTGATTGAGATCAATCTCGCTGCCGACCGCGCATGAGAGGAAAATCCAGGAATCTGAGGCTTGTAAGAAACAGGGCAAAGCAAGATGAGCACCGGACGGCTGGCATTGCTTACGACTTGCGCTGCGGGCTGGATGGCACTTGGAAGTCCCGTGTTTGCGGCTGATCTGAACGGCGCGTGGGCCACCGACGTGTCCGTTTGCAACAAGGTCTTTACGAAAAAAGGGGGAATAATCGCCTTCGCTCAGGATTCCGACCAATTCGGCGGCGGATTTATCGTCGATGGAGACAAGATTCGAGGGCAGTTGCAGACCTGCACGATCAAGACACGCAAGCAGGACGGCAATCTCATTCATTTCATTGCCGCGTGCGCAAACGATATCATGGCGTCAAACGTTCAGTTCAGCGCGAAATTGATCGACAACAACACCATATCCCGCACCTTTCCGGGCATGGGCGATGAACTCGACATGAAGTATGCGCGCTGCCCGAATTGATCCACCTGTTCCGCGCGCGTCCACCTCCCGCTTGACTTGGCGATACTCCGACCGATGATGGGTAGCGATCCGGTGTTGCTCGATCGCTTTTCGCAATCCCCGTATTGAGGAAAAGCCCGTTGGCTCCCAAGCGACGCAAAGCCGGCAATGCGGATCGATCTTCGAAAAGACCTGCCGGAGAGGCGACGCGGGCCGCGGCGTCGGAGACGCTTCCCGACAAATCCGGAACCGCTCTTTTCTCGGCACGCTCGACCTGGATTGCGACGCTCGGCGCGGCGCTGATCGTCGTTGTCGGTGGAATCGGTTTTCAGCTGCGGAATGGAAACGAACCTGCGACGGCGGCAAGCTTCGTCGGCAGCGAGATGTGTGCGGGGTGTCACCAGGCGGAAGCAGGATCGTGGCGCGCGTCGCAGCACACGGCCGCAATGCAGCACGCATCCGACAAGACCGTGCTCGGCGACTTCAACGACGCAAGTTTCGACTACTACGGCGTACATTCGCGTTTCTTCCGAAAGGACGGCAAGTTTATCGTCGAAACCGACGGGCCGGACGGCGGGCTCGCCGAGTTCGCGGTGAAATACACCTTTGGCGTCGATCCGCTGCAGCAATATCTCATTGAGTTTCCGGATGGCCGGATTCAAGCGCTGTCGATTGCCTGGGACACAAGACCGAAAGAAAAAGGCGGTCAGCGCTGGTTTCATCTCTACCCCAATGAAGAGATCAAACACGACGATGTCCTGCACTGGACGAAACTGAACCAGAACTGGAATTTCATGTGCGCGGAGTGTCACTCGACCGGCTTGCGCAAGAATTATGACGCCGGCGCCGATCGCTTCGCCACGACTTGGTCGGAGATCAGCGTCGGCTGCGAAGCGTGCCACGGGCAGGGTTCGGCCCACGCCGCCTGGGCGCGCGATCGGAACAGCTGGTGGCCGTTCGGTCGGCAGGACGACCCAAACAAGGGATTGCTGGTTCGTTTCGACGAGCGCCATGGCGTGACGTGGCCGATCGATCCACAAACCGGGACCGCACGCCACACGGCTTCACCGGCGGCACTTCGCAAGGAAGTCGAGACATGCGGGTTGTGTCACGCGCGTCGCGGAGAATTTAGCGAGGGCTGGGTTCCCGGCCAATGGTTATCGCAGACGCATGTCATCGAACCGCTGACGCGCAACGCCTATCACGCCGATGGCCAGATCCGCGACGTGGTAGAGGCATATAATTATGGCCCCTTCAAACAGAGCAGGATGTTTGCCGCGGGCGTCACCTGCAGCGATTGCCATGAGCCGCATGGTGCCAGGCTTCGGTCCCAGGGCGAAGGCGTCTGTCTGCAATGTCACGCCTCCGAAAAATACGCCAATGTCGGACATCGCCACCACTCAGGCGGTGACGAGCCGACTTGCATCTCCTGCCATATGCCGGCGCGCACCTACATGGTGATCGATCGGCGCCATGATCACAGCTTTCGGGTACCGAGGCCCGATCTTTCCGCGGAGCTCGGCACGCCGAACGCGTGCAATGATTGCCACGCCGATAAGGACCCCAAATGGGCCTCCGCAGCGGTCGAAGCCTGGTTCGGCCATGATCGCAAGGGCTTTCAGACCTACGCGACCGCTTTCCAAGCTTCGCGTACAGATCAGTTGGATGCTGCGGCACAGCTTGCGGCCGTTGTCGCGAATCGAACTGTGCCGGCGATTGCGCGCGCCAGCGCTCTGACGGAGCTTGCACCGCGCCTCTCACCGTCGAACATGGGCGTGGCCCGCAGTGCACTTGGCGATCCCGACCCGATGGTAAGGATCGGAGCACTCGATATGCTCGAAGGCGTGCCGGCCGGCCAGATCTGGCCGTGGGTTTCGCCGCTCCTGGCCGATCCCGTACGCGGTGTCCGTATCCGCGCCGCCTCGCTGCTCGCGCCCGTCCCGACAGCGAGCCAACCCCCGCCCGATCGCGAGCGCTTTGAGCGCGCTGCGGCCGAATTCGTCGATGCGCAACGCGCCAATGCCGAGCGGCCCGAAGCCCGCACCACATTGGGAAGCTTCTTCGCTCGACGCAACGAAACAGCGGCGGCAGAGGTGGAATATAAAGCAGCATTGCGATTGAGCCCGCAATATCTCGCTGCCTCGGTCAATCTGGCTGACCTGTACCGGCAGCTCGGCCGCGACGATGAAGGAAAGGCCGTGCTGCTTGCGGCAATCGCCGCTTCGCCGCGCGAGGCCGCGGCGCATCACGCGCTTGGCTTGACCTTGACCAGGCTCAAGGAGCCGGACGCGGCCCTTGCCGAATTCCAAAAGGCGGCCGAACTTGGGCCCGATAGTGCGCGCTACGTTTACGTCTATGCGGTCGCGCTGAACTCGGGCGGACAGGGCGACAAGGCCATCAAGGTGCTGGTGGAGGGCTTGGCGCGACATCCAGGCGATCGCGATATCCTGTCGGCGCTGATCGCCTTCAATCGCACCGGTGGCGACCTGATATCTGCGCTGGCCTATGCCGAGCGGCTGGCCGCCATCACGCCCGACGACCGAAATCTGGCGGCGCTCATCCAGCAACTGCGGGGCGCATTGCCGAAATAACGCTACTGGCAGCGATCCTTTCCAGAGATTTTGGCGACATGAGCAGACCCCGGTCAAATGGCCAGTGCGAACCCGGCCGTCCGGCCGATATTCTGCGCAGGATGAATCCCTCAAATTCATTCCTATCTTGAACCGATAGGAGTTACCGATGCCTGATCCAGCGGAACCATTAAGCCAACTCTCGGGCGCGCTCGTCGCACGCGCCGAAGCCGCCAAAAACTCGGTAGTCGCCATCCGCCTAAGACATGAGCGGCACGTCACCGGCCTGGTGTGGCGATCCGGCGTCGTCGTCGCCTCCGAGCAATCGCTACCGCGAAGAGATGAGTTCGAGCTTGTCGGGTCGAACGGCTCGGTGCTGACGGCCAAGGTCGCCGGGCGCGATCCCAGCACCAATATCGCGATTCTAAAACCTGCGGATTCAATCTCCGCGCCGGAGCTTGTTTCGGGCCAAACAAGTCCCGGCGCCATCGCGCTCGCGATCGGAGCAGATGGGGCGGGCGGCGCCAGCGCGCGCCTGGGGATTGTCAATTTCTCGGGGCCCGAATGGCATTCCAGCCGCGGCGGTCTCATTGACCGGCGAATTGTGCTCGACATGCGGCTGGCCCATCGCGAGGAAGGTGGCCCCGTTTTCGACGCCACCGGCGATTGTCTTGGCATGTCGACCTTCGGGCCGCGCGATCAGGTCATTGTCATTCCGACGGCAACTATCGAACGCGTCGTGCCCCAGCTTTCGAAGAACGGGCATATCCCGCGCGGTTGGCTCGGCGTCGCGCTGCAAGCCGTAGCGGTGCCGGACTCGCTGCGCGAAACTGCCGGCCAGTCCAGCGGCTTGATGGTGATGTCGGTTGTTGAGAACGGGCCGGCGGCGCAGGCGGGAATTGTGGCGGGCGACATCATTCTCAGTGTCGACGGGACACCGGCGCACCGATTCAGAAAAATGGCTCGTCTTCTCGGCGCCGACAGCATCGGCCGCAAAGCGGATGTCCGCCTCATCAGGAGCGGTGCGGTGATCGCGGTGCAGTTGACGATTGCAGAACGGCAGGCCGCATGAGCGAACCGGCGAGGAGTTTGGCGTCAATGGAGCGGCTACGCGTGGCTGTCCACACGACGGATCCGCTTCGTCGTGCCGCCCTCGGCAGGGTGGTGATCGAAGCCGGACACATCGTCGTGGAGATACAGGATGCTCCCCACGTTATCCTCGCGGATGGCGGGCGGCCGCCTGGCGAAAGCCGCCTGGTCGTTGCGCTTGGCGATGCGGATGAAGAAGCGCCTGGGCTGTTGCCTCGCGATGCGGATGCGAGCCAGATCGACGCCGCGATACGGGCTGTCGCCGCCGGGCTGGTCGTTCGATTTCCGGCGGCACGGGAGCCGGGCTTCGGCGCGATGCGTGAAACCGAACCTCACGCATTGCTGACGCCCCGGGAGCTCGAGGTGCTCGCCGCACTCGCCGAAGGCATGACCAACAAGGCGATCGCGCGCCGATTGGACATATCGTTGCACACCGTGAAATTCCACATCGAATCGCTGTTCCGCAAACTCGGCGCGCGCACCAGGACAGAAGCCGTGGCGAAAGCTTCCGAACGCCGCCGGCGCGAGACGATCGTGTTGTAAGACGCGGAAATCGTCCGAACGATACGATCTGCCAGACGATCGGACGTTGTCCCACTCAATCATCACGACAGAAGCACCTCGGTCGCGCGACAGCGCCGACGGATCGTTCGCGCGGCGATCATCAACGATTTCAGCGCCGCTGCGGGGCTGGCGACTTGCCGCTATTTCAACAGCAATCGTTGGCGAGGGAACCCAAAATCGAGGGGAATAAACCCGATGCTCCGAAAGTCTCCTCGGCGAGCAGATGGAGGGCAATCTGGGGACTTGGAGCAGATCGAGATGACAAAAAATTCAGATTCCGCAAAGGGATATGCAAAGACGGCCGAGCTCGAAAACGGACGCTTCGATCAAATCAGCATTATACTGCATTGGCTTACGGTGCTCCTGATCGTCGTGCAATTCTCAAGCGCATGGCTACGCGAAGCCGTCGATCACGATAGCAGCCTTGCCGTCGCAATTCTGACGACGCACCGAACATCGGGTGCGCTGATATGGATCGTCAGCCTGGTGCGCCTCGTCTGGCGGCACAATTTCGCTTATCTGCCGCCTTTCCCCGAAAGCATGCCGAAGCTGCAGCAGACGCTTGCGAAAGCCAACGAGTACAGCCTCTATGCCCTGCTCCTGATCCAGCCGATCACAGGCCTGGGCAGGTCCCTGTTTCGCGGCGCGCCGTTTGAATTATTCATCTGGCAAGTCCCGGCGTTGTTCGCGCAAGATGACGCCATCCGCCACGTATTCGCGGAAGCGCACGAGTTTGGCGCCAATACGCTGCTCGCACTGATCGGACTCCACGCCGGAACCGCGCTTTTCCATCGCCTGGTTTTACGTGACGGCGTGCTGCAACGAATGCTGCCGTGGGCCTCGCAATCGGTGGGAGCGCGGGAGCGCAACACGCAGCTGGCAGTAAGTGATGCGGAATAAAATCGTTTCCCGGCCGGTCTTGGCTGTGGGCGGAGATCACAACAAAGGAGCAATTATGTCCAGGATGAATAAACCGGTTATTGCAGCGATCGCAACTCTCGTGAGCGTTTTCACCTTGCTTGCAGTATCTATGCCGATTGCATCGGCGCAAGCGAGCCTCCAGGATGCCGATGTCGCGAAGGCATTGCGCGCCGGCGATCTTGTCATGGTCGTTCGCCATGGCGCCACCTTCCCGGATCAGGCCGACACCGATCCGACGAATTTCGACAACATTGCCGCGCAGCGCAATCTCAACGACAAGGGCAAGGCACTGGCAAAGGCCTTTGGCGACGCCATTCGCCAAGCCGGGATTCCCGTGGGCAAGGTCTACACCAGCAAATTCAATCGCGCCTATGAAACGGCGGTCATCGCCGGCTTCAAGGATATCGAAAAGACCACGGATCTGACGGAAGGCGGGCTGATCGTATCGCCGAACGAAAATAACCGTCGCGCCGACGCTTTTCGAAAGATGATCGCAACGCCGCCGAAGGCCCACACGGTTACGATCCTGATCACACACCAGCCGAATATCGTCGCTGCACTGGGCAAGGATTGGTTCGACACCAAGGAAGGGGAAGCCTCGATCTTCCGCCCGGCCGATGGCGGCTACAAGCTCGTGGCGCGCGTGCAGATGGACGAATGGCCACGGATCGCAGCGGCCAAGTAAGTTGAAAGTTGCTCGGAGTCGGCTGGTTCAGCGTTGCCGCGCCCTTCCCAGCCGGCTCGCTGCTGCGGGCGTCGCAGCATCCGATTCTCCTGTGCTTGTCATGACTGGTGCCGCCGCAAGGTTTCGGACGGCAGTTCGCCGAACTTCCTGCGGTAGTCCCTTGCAAAGTGACCGAGATTATTGAAGCCGCATTCGAGGCTGACGCGCGTGACCGTCGTGGTGGGCTCGGGAGCGACCAATCTCTGACGGACTTTTTGCAGCCTGATATCCTTCACGAAATCCATCAAGGTCGTCCCGCGGGACGCGAAATGTCTGAATATCTTTCGGGAGCTGATGCCGAATTTGGCGGCGATATCCTCGACCTTGAATTTCGTCTCCCAATTGTCCTCGAGGAACCGCATCATTGAGAGCAGCTTCTTGTCGGCGATGGCCGCCTGCGTGCGCAGCTTGACGTCGGTGATGTCGAGCGTCGCACCGACCAGTTCGGTGACTTCGCCCGCGCCGTCCAAAACGCCGCTCGCCATCCCGCGCAACCAGCGGATCTTGCCGTCCGGCCTGACGATCCGGTATTCCAGCGCATAAATATTTCCCTTCAGGGCGCTCTTCAGGAATTCCGAAACGGACGCCCTGTCGTCGGGATGCACCCGTTCCAGGAACTCATCGACATTAACCGAGGAGGCGTAAGGAAGAAGTCCCAGGACATGGTTATAGGCCGGCGAAAACTCTGCGGTAGCCGCCTTCACGTCCCAGCGCCATGCGGCCAGTCCACTGAGCTCTTCGGACAAGGCCAGCCGCTGCTTCAGTAATTGCTGCTCGGTGATGTCCTCGATGATTCCCGTCGACCAGCGCAACTCCCCCGATTCGTCCGAAATCGAGGTGCCCGTCACTCGGCCCCAAACGATGACGCCGTCCTTTCGAACGTAACGTTTGTCGATGCGATAGTGACCTGTCGCGGCATTCGTCATGCTGCTATGAACCCTGAAGTTTCGCTCACGATCTTCCGGATGCGTAAGATCGAGGAATGTCATGCCGGAAGTGAGCTCACTGACGGTGTAGCCAACGAGCCGGGCGAATGCCGGGTTTGCGAACAGGATTTGTGTCGTGTGGATGTCGGAAAGCGTGGCCCCTACGCCAATGCCGTCAAAGAAGACGCGCGACATCGATTCGATCTGGGCAAGAGCTGTTCCGGACATCGATCTGCGTAACTGCAATTTGACATGAATCGCTGCAAGACGAAAAGCGCGTTGGCGCGCCCACTGCATCCAGACAGGAGTAGTCTGCCGCCCTGGCAGGCACCTTGAGGTAAATCAACGTCGGCTCGCGCGACGGCCTTGCGTTCCGCCTCGCCGGGGACACCTGCAATCGAGCAGAATTCCACCGCTCTGGTGCCGCCTATTTGAAGTTCCTGCAGCGCAGGCGGCGAATTCGATCCAGGAACTTCAAATAGAAAAGCGGCACTAGAATCAAAATGTTTGCTAGTGCCCAATGACTTTCCGAAGTTCGTGAAAGTAGGCGCCGCGATGTAGCACGAACTTCGGAAAGTGGGCTCTAGGCAGAAATCCTTTCGAGCAGATCTCGCACGAGACCCCGAAGCAGATCGAGCTTGTAAACGGTCATTGGCAGCGGCTTTGCACCGGCCGTCGACCGCCTGACCACTTCGGCGATGGTCGCGGCATTCACCGCGGCACCTTGCGCGGCGGATTCGGCGTCGGCAAGCCGAAGCGGTACCGGAGCGACGCCGCCGGCCACGATGCGAACCAGCTTGAATGTTCGATCCGCTATCACAGCGCGCAGAGCGATCTCCACCAGCGGCCATTCCGCGTGACTGCGGCTGGTCGCGCGGCGATAGAGCGCACGCTCGTTCACAACAGGCGCACCGAGTCCGATGCTTTCCACGATTTCGCCCTGCTGAAGAGCATGGTCGGCGCTGCCGTTCGAGCCGTCGCCGAGCAATTGGCTGATGGTGAGGGAGGTGCGAAGATTCGTCGTCACCGCCGCATCATAGGCCATGAGTGCTGCGGCCAGTGTGGAAGGATGCGGCGCGATGCACGGGCCGAGATCGAAGGCGACGCCGTAAAGGTGATTGCCCTCGCGCGCCGGGCAGCTGGAACCGCCCTTCTTGAGACAGTAAATTTGCGGGTCTCGATAGTACCAGCAGCGCGAGCGTTGGGCGAGATTGCCGCCGATTGTCGCGACATACCTGATCTGCGGCGTCGCCAGGCCTGCGGCTGCTGCCGCCAGCCCGGGATAGGCGGCACCGAGTCTCGCATCGGTGGCGATCGACGCGATGGTGGCGAATGCGCTGATACGCGCCGCGCCATCCGCGTCCCACTCGATGTCGCGCGACCCGGACGGCCGCGCCAGATCGATGACCTGTCCGCGCGACACGCCGCTGCGCCGTCGCTCGGACAAATCCGTTCCGGCGGCGCGGAACTCGCTTTGTTGTGCCGAAGCTATCGAGTTTTCGCTCATGCCACGCTCCTCTGGTTCAGCATTGCCGTGAGCCGGGAGGGGTGGATCGGAAGCTCATAAGGCCGCACGCCAATGGCGTTGCGGATCGCGTTCGCAATCGCTGGCGATGTCGGCACGGTCGCGACCTCGCCGATCCCGACGCTGCCGCCGAGCACGTGATCGAATCCTGCTTCGTCGAAATGAACTTCGATATTAGGCGTGTCGGCGATGCCGGGGATGCGGTAGTCTTCGAGCCCGGCCGTCAATATGTTGCCGCGGACCGGATCGACCTCGCGTCCTTCGTAAAGCGCATAGCCGATGCCCTGGATGATCGAACCCGCGGCCTGGCTGTGTGCGAGCGCTGGCGCGGCGAGCTTGCCGACCGCGATTCCGGTGTGAACGTTGAGGACCCGCACATGCCCGAGCCAGGTGTCGACCTCCACTTCGACCACCTGGACCGAACTCGGTACGCCGGCGCCGACGGCGAGATTTGAAAAGCGGCGCAGCATCCAGCCGAAAATCGTTCCCATGAAGCCGGCTTCCTTCATCGGCGAGCGCACACCAGGAGCTGTGTGCCTGGAGTCTTCGGGCCGCGTCGCCGATACGCTGATATCGGAAGATGCTGCGATCAATTCGCGCCATGGCGCATTGGAGCCGGGCGCCGGCCTGCGTTTCGCATTTCGTTCGATCGCCTCCTTCAGCTTTCGTATCGCGAGCAGGGTGGGGGGCACGACTGAGGCCGTGGTGCGGCTTCCGCCCGAACCGGGACCTTCGACCAGGTTGGAATCTCCGATTCTTACTTCCACCTCGTGCGGCTCCAGCTCGAATTCGCGTGCGACCGTATTGGCGATCACGCTTCGACTGCCCGTGCCGATGTCCTGGGTAGCAGTGCTCGCGATCAGGCGACCGCCCTTGACCGACAGTTCGACTTTCGAACCCGGTTGCCAGAGATAGAGCCAATAGCCCGTGGCAACGCCGACGCCGCGGCGATAACGGCCGCTCTGGTTGGTCGCCGCTCCCCTGGCGCTGCGCCAGACTTCGAGATTGCTCGCCCATTCATAAAGGCGCGCCCGATTCGGGTCGGTGTCCCATCGCCTGCGCAATTGGATCGGATCGACCTGCATCCGCAAGGCAGCCTCGTCAACGGCCTGTTCCAGCGCGAACGCCATCGGCGGTCCGCCCGGTCCACGGAAAGGCGCGCCCGGCGGCAGATTGCTGATGACGTCGAAATCGACCAGCGCCTTTGCCTCTGCCGGATAGATCAGACGTGCCAGTGCCGCGATCGTCGAGTTGATGCCGGCGCCATTGTCGGACCACGCCGTCAGCGCCAGCGCCTTGAGATTGCCTTCGCGCGAAGGCAACAGCGCGATGTCGATTTCCGTTGGCGGGCGATGGCCGGTGACCGACAATTCCTCATGGCGGTCGAGGGCTACGCGAACCGGTGCCTTCGCTTCTCGGGCAAGTTCGATTGCTGCAATGGTGTCGATGCCAAGACTTGCTTTCGAGCCAAACCCGCCACCGACATGGTCGGCGATGACGCGGACCTTGTCACGGTCGAGCTTGTATCGCTTCGCGACCAGCTCCATCAAATGAAATACCGCCTGCGTAGAAACATGCAGGGTCAGGCGGCCGGCATCGAAGCGGGCCACCGTGGCATGCGGCTCGAGGCAGGTATGGGACTGGCCCGAGGTGCGGAAGACGCCCTTGACGAGCAGCGGATCATTGGCTTCGACGGCTGCGGCGATCGCGCTGCGCACGGTCTTCGACTTCTGCGAAAAAGCGGCAGTCGGACCTCGCACATTCTGTCGCCATGAGGCAGGCGCCGGAGAACCTTCCGATACGTTGGCGGCTTTCCGGCGTTCGGATTTTTCGAGCGCCAGCGGTGCGTCTGGTTTGCGCGCGGCCTGCAGTCCCACCACCGACGGCAATGGCTCGTATCTGATACCGACCGCGGCAGCGGCTCGGCGTGCGGTGGCACGATCCTTTGCGGCGATCGCCGCTATCGGCGCGCCGACATAGCGGACGATATGGTCGTCTTCGATCAGCGAAATCGCCGCCATCACGCCCGGCATCGCACGCGCCGGAGCAAGATCGAGCTGGACCACCTTGCCGTGGGCGATATGCGAACGAACGATCAGGCCCTCGAGCTGACCATCGTGACGGATATCGACCGTATATTTCGCTTTTCCCGTCACCTTGTCACGGGCCTCGACGCGGGGCGCCAAATTTTGTGTGCCATCAAAGCGACCGCTGCAGGCTTCCCCTACTGCGCGCAGGATATTGTCATAGGCGCCGCAGCGGCAGAGATGACCCGACAGGGCCGCGCCGATCTCCTCGCGCGAAGGAACGGCATTGCCTTTGGCCTTTCGCCAGTTGTCGTGAAAAGCTGCCGCCTCGACAACGAAGCCCGGCGTGCAGAAGCCACATTGCAACGCATCCAGCGCCATGAATGCTCGCTGTACCGGATGCAAGCTTGCGCCGCCGATCCCCTCGACGGTTGTGATGTTGCGGCCTGCGACCGCTTTCGCCGGCATCAGGCAACTCACGACCGGAACGCCATCGAGCAATACGGTGCAGGCGCCGCAGACCCCGGCGCCGCAGACGAGCTTGGTCCCGGTCAAGTTCATTCTGTCGCGGACGACATCGACCAGAAGCGCTTCCGGATCGTCGGGCAGGGTCTCGATGCGGCCGTTGATCGTCGCGGTGCTCATCGCGCTCTCCTTTTACTGCTGATCTGGGAGGTGGCTGGCGCAACTGCACCCGCCACCAGAAGACGGATCATCCTGTCGAGCTCGGCCAAAGTCGAGGCATTCAGGCGTAGATCGTTGAAGCCGCGAATGGCGATCTGAATGCATCGGGCAAGATCGCGCGATGTCATGCCGTTCTGCAAGCAA
>Ga0306925_10000571_pt1 | contig 27104 bp, 28 predicted proteins | sample flu12Cox44000176_FD_203755 | JGI IMG/M metagenome (GOLD analysis project Ga0306925, IMG submission 203755) | Lab enrichment of tropical soil microbial communities from Luquillo Experimental Forest, Puerto Rico - flux8day.12C.oxic.44.000.176 (v2)... | ecosystem: Environmental > Terrestrial >... | reverse complement strand
TTCATCTCGTCGGCAGCGTGCCGATGGCGGATGCGGAAGAGGTCTTCGCCAAGGTCAGCGACGCGCTTGGCAACCGCCTCAAGCGCCTTCCCGACGGAGAGACCGGCGCGCGGCGGGACTGGATCACCTGGCTTGAGCCGGTGTTCTCGGAGAACGCCGCCTTTCGGAAATCAGGCGAGTTCTTTCGCGTGCACGCAAGCGGCACCGGGCGTGAGCGCTATACGCTGGCGCCCGGGTTCGCGCCGCCGAACGTGCGTTTCGACAACCTGTTCTACGCCGACATTGCCGTGCAGTCCTATGCCGTGTTCAAGCGGCTCAAGCAGGCCGGCAGGATTCCCGCCGGCATGAAATTCCAGGTCGATCTGGTGCCGGCGCATTCCGTCCTCTGGCTGTTCCTGGTCGATGCGCTGCACGCGCCGATCGACCCGATCTACAATGACGCTGTCAAGCGCGAGATCGACAAGATCGCCGCCGCCATCCCGCACCATGAACTGGCGATTCAATTCGATGTGGCCTCCGCGGTATTCGCGCGCCTCGAACGCAGCGAGTCGAGCAGCTACGGCCGCACCAAGGCGCAGATGCAGGAGACGTTCAGCAACATCCTGGTCGATCTCGGCAACCGCGTGCCGGCCGGCATCGATCTGTTGTATCATCTCTGTTATGGGGATTCGAACCACCGGCACGTGGTCGAGCCGGCCGACATGGCCGACATGGTAGAGCTTGCCAACCGTGTGTCGCGAGGGATCGAGCGCACCGTGCAGCTCGTTCACATGCCGGTGCCGCGCAATCGCCGCGATGACGCTTATTTCAAGCCGATGGCGCAACTTGCGTTGCAGCCGGAAACCGAGCTTTGCCTGGGGCTTGTGCACTACACCGATGGCGTCGAAGGCACGAAGCAACGGCTCGCCGTTGCAAAAAAGTATGCCCGCGAATTTTCCATCGCGACCGAGTGCGGCTTCGGTCGCCGGGATCCCGATACGATTTCCGCGTTGCTGCGCATCCATGCCGACATTGCGGACATGGATTGAGGGCGCGCAGCGCTTTCAGTGCCTGCGACGCGAGATAACGTACGATTCATCGTAGAACCACAGCCCGCCATGCTCGCGCAGCACCTCGCGCGTCGGCGCGAGATAGCGGCCATCGCCGACGACCTCGGCCAGCCGGTCGTCCTCGACCTGTGCCACATAGGTGGCCGCGTTCCAGGCGGCAAACAGCGTCGAGGTCCCGATCGATTGCTCCGAAATCTCGGTCGGCAGGGTGTGCATCTCGTAGCGGAACAGCGAGCGATTGTCCGCGTAGGCAGTGAAATTGAGGCCACGTCCGGCGGTGCCAAGCTCCTGCTTTGCAGCCTTCATGATCTGATGGCGGTCGTGAGTGAACGGATTGTCGCCCGGCCACACCTTGTGAATGATCTCCATGCCGGGATCATGGCCGTGGGAGTGAATGCCGATGAGGCGGCCGCCGGGCCCGATCGCCTTGGCCAGCGGCGCGATCACCCGCCTGGCCTTGAACTCCAGGGAAGCGCGCGCGCGATAGGGCTGGGAGGCGATGACCAGGTCGTAGTTGGCCATGGTGCCGCCCGGCCGCGGGATGATGGGATCGAGCAGGAACTTGTGGTCCTCGCGATAGAGCACCAGCACGACCGGCCGCTCGTAGACCGGGTTGCCGGTCTTGGCGCTGACGCCGGCCTTCCAGTTCTGCGAGAGGAACGGCACCAGCTCGGTGATCTGCTGCTCGAACTGATAAGCGGAATCGCCCGCAAGCGGCACTTCATGCCATACCAGGCTGGAAGCCGCCGACAATGATTTGACCGCGAGCCAGGGCGCGTCGGCATAGGCGAGATTGGTCAAGACAAGCACCGTCGCCGGATGCTCGAAGAAGCGGTCCGACATTTTCTGCAGCGCCAGGCGCACGTCCTCGAGGCTGATCTCCTTGCCCACTATGTAGAACGGCGTGTGCGGGAAGCGATCGTGGGTGGCGCGCAGGACGCGCAGCAGCACGGTTCCGTCGCCCACGCCGGCATCGAAGACGCGAAGCGCCGGCGGCCGCGGATGGATGTTGGCGAGCTCAAGTGCCACGCGGCTCGCCACCACCCACTTCTCGCTGCAGGTGTGCACGAACAGCAGATATTTCTGCCGGTTATCGAAGAAGCGGAAATTGCGCTGCGGGTCGCTGTAGCCGGGAACCGCGTCCTGACGGACAGGGATCGCGCTCGGGCGCGCAGGTGCGCTCATGGGAGGTTCCGCAACTGGTCGCTCATCACCGGACGTCCCGCCCTGGATTCCGCCAAACCGAATTTCCTTCTCTGCCCCAAAACAAAAGCATCACACAGCGAACCAAGGATGCCGGCCGGCGTCAACCGCAAACGTTCACCGCCGTGCGATGCTTCCATTGCTGGTGGATTGGTGCATTATTCAAGGACAGCCTATCAGGATTTTTCGCGTGCCCCGCTTTGCCGCAAACCTTGCCTATCTCTTCACCGAGCGGCCGCTGCTCGAGCGGTTTGCGGCCGCGGCGGCGGCCGGATTCACGGCAGTCGAGCTGCAGTCGCCCTATGATCATGCACCGTCCGCGGTGAAGGCGGAGCTCGAACGGCATGGCCTGGCTATGCTCGGCATCAACACCACGCACGGGCAGCCGGTATCGGGTGGGGCGGGCGTTGCCGCCATACCCGGACGGGAGCAGGAGTTTGGCGCACAATTCAGCCAGGCGCTCGAATACGTGACTGCCATTGGCGGCTGCCAGATTCATTGCCTTGCCGGCACGGTGCCGCCGGAGCAGCGCCCGGCCGCGGAGCGCACCTTCATCCGCAACCTCGTTCGGGCGGCTGATGCGGCGCGCGAACGCGACATCACGCTCTTGATCGAGCCGCTCAATCCACGTGACCGCCCGGACTATTTCCTCAGCCGGGTCGAGCACGCTGCCGACATCGTCGACAAGGTTGCGCGGCCGAATGTGCGCATCCAGTTCGATTTCTATCATGTCCAGATCGTGGGCGGCGATCTCATCAGGCGGCTGGAGAAGTATTTTCGCCTGATCGGTCATGTGCAGATCGCGGGTGTTCCCTTGCGCGGCGAGCCCGATGAAGGCGAGGTGAACTATCCGGCAATCTTCGCGGCACTCGATCGCCTCGGCTACGATAATTGGATCGGCTGCGAATACCGGCCGCGCGCGCGAACCGAGGACGGCCTGGGCTGGGCACGCGCTTACGGGATCGTCCCGCGCGGGCATTGACGAGCTTCGGGAAAGCACGCGCGTCGACAACAAGGTTGCGCTCATCACCGGCGGCGCATCGGGCTTCGGCAAGCGAATTGCCGAGACCTTCGCCCGCACGGGCGCGCCCTGCTGCCGATCCTCATGGGAGGTGATTCGCCCGAGTTGCGCGCAGTTAAGGGCGACGGCCCTGCTTAGCCGATTCGCGCAAGGGGATGCTGATTCGAAGAAAGCCCATCCTGCTCCAGCGGCTCACGACGCCTGCTTTGGCGCAAAATTGGTTCCGTTCCCAGCCGGTTACGGGCCGGCCTTGCCTTGTCCCCATCGGCTGGTACGTTCTCCCCATGTGGGGTCGTCGCCAGCGCAAGATCATTGATGACACGAAGCGAGGTGAACCGCCGCAGCGGCTCACGGAAGCCTTGCGCAAGGCGCGGGTCGATCAGGCCGACCGCAGCGGCACCGTCGTCGATCTGCAGGATGCCGAGCTGGCCCGGCTCGAGCTTCTCAATGAGGCGCTCGATCCATTGTTCGAGGAAATTCCTGCCACCATCGATCTGTTTGATCGCGGCATCAGCCGGGGCGCAACACCGAGGCTGTGGATCGACGCGGTCACCCACGTGGACATGGGCCGCGACAAGCGCATCTATCGATTCCTGCAGGACACCCGCTATGGCCGCAAGGTCCTGGCAGAAAACGTCCACATCGTTGGGATCGTCGATGCGGTTACGAAATATGTGGCGCAGCGCATGGTCGAGCGCGAGCGCGCGCTGGCCGACGGCTCGTTCCCTGTCGTTCGCAATGCCCGCCGCGAGTTGCGCCGGCAGCGCAGGCGCGCGCGCTGGCGGTCACTGCCCGCTTTCCTGCTGGGGATCTGCCTCGGCTTTGCCGCCCTGATCGCCGCGGCGCTGTTGTTCGGGCCGAAAGGGTAATCCTGGTCCCAAACAGATATGGGTCCTTCGTTCGTGCGTAACATCTCGCTCGCTTATTCCAGCGAGAGGGGTATTCGCTTGATCTCGGTCATGGTCTTCCCGTCGGGCCCAAGGCCGCGGGAGACGATCTCGCAGCGCCAGGACCCGACCTGACCTTCGATGTGACAGAGATTGTAGCCGGGGGGATCGTGCGCGGCGCGCGGGACTTGCGATGCCGAAGGCACGCCAACGGCCGGGATCGGGTAGCTTGGTCCCGCCAGGTGTACAAGCGAATGCACATGATCGTGGCCGTGCAGCACGAGCTCGGCTCCATGTCGCGCCAGCACCGCGCGAAAGCGTGGCCCGTCGATCAGCCGCTTGAAGTGCCGTCTGGCCCTTGAGACCGGCGGATGGTGGATGAGGACCACGCGGAAATATTCCTGGCGACCGCAGACATCGAGCAGCTCGGCAAGTCGCGCGAGCTGCTCGCCGCCGAGCTGCCCGGTGGCGAAGAAGGGAGCAGTCGGCCGCGCGCTCGACAATCCGATCAGCGCCAGCGCGCCGCGCCGCCGCACGAATGGAAAGCCGAACTGTCCGATATCGTCGTCGCGCATGAAATCCCCCCAGTATGCAAGGGGATAAGGAGCGGCGCCGCGTACATAGTCGTCATGGTTGCCGGGCACCAGCGACACCTCCCTGGCCCGCCCCAGCGATTCCAGCCAGACGCGGGCCGGCTGATATTCCTCGCTGCCCGAGATGTTGACGAGATCGCCGGTGACAGCGACGTGGTCGGGTGCGCTCGCGCGCAGGTCCGCGCTCACGCGCTCGAGCACTTCGGGACGATGAATGAAGCGGCGGTTGCGTTGCCAGTTGACGAAACCAGTCCCCCGCTTGCCGATGAGCTCTCGCCAATGCGGCCGTGGCAAGGGTGCGAGATGCGGGTCGGAGATATGCGCGAGAACGAACATCGACGGTTGCCTTGGGAGTTGCCCGGCGCAAAGCTAGCTGATTGTATGCCGCACGTCGCAGTCCCGCCCGCCCTTGGTTCGTTCCCGAGCGCCAACCGTGAGATCAAAGTGTTCCGGTTCTCCACAGGATTTGAACAGTGACAAAGTCCCTCGGGGTCGCAATAGTCCGCAAGGAGGATCCCACGCTTCTCTGCGGGCACGGACGATTTGCCGATGATCTGCCGGCCCCGGCCGGAACGCTGCATGCGCACGTCGTTCGTTCGCCGCACGCCCACGCCCGGATAGTCCATATCGACGCTGCTCACGCACTGGCGCAGGACGGCGTCTGGGCGGTGCTGACGGGGGAGGACGTGCGCAGGCTCTCCGACCCCTTCCTGATCGCACTCAAGGCGCCGATCGATCAGTGGTCGCTTGCGGTCGAGCGCGTGCGCTATGTCGGCGAGCCGGTGGCGCTGGTCGTTGCCGAAAGCCGCTATCTGGCGGAAGACGCGGCGGAACTCCTTTCAATCGAATATGAGACGCTCGAAGCGGTGCTCGATCCGCGACTGGCGCGTGAGGCATCGGCGCCGCTGCTGCACGCGCAAGCGAAGAGCAACGAGATTTCCGTGCGAGAATTCTCCTATGGCGACAGCGCCGCTGCGTTCGCGCGTGCCGACGCGCGCATCGCGCTGACCTGCGAATATCCGCGCAGCTCCTTTACTCCGATGGAATGCTATGTCGTCGTCGCCGAGCATCGTTCGGCAGACGACAGCTACGACGTGCTGGCAAACTTTCAGGGCCCGTTCAGCACGCATCCCGTGATGGCACGGGCGCTGCGCGTGCCAGGCTCGAAGCTGCGCCTGCGCATCCCGCCGGACAGCGGCGGCAGCTTCGGCATCAAGCTGTCCGTGTTTCCTTACATTGTGCTGGCCGCAATTGCCGCCCGCATCACCGGCCATCCCGTGAAATGGGTCGAGGACCGGCTCGAGCATCTGGTCGCGGCGAGCTCAGGTCCCAACCGGATCACCGAGATCGAAGCCGCCGTCACGAGGGACGGCCGCATTCTTGCGCTGCGGCTCGATCAGCTGGAGGACTACGGCGCCTACCTGCGCGCGCCGATGCCGGGCCCGCTTTACCGCATGCACGGCGCGCTGACCGGAGCCTACGACATTGCCAATGTCCAGGTGACCAACCGCGTGGTCCTGACCAACAAGATGCCGGCGAGCCTGATCCGCGGCTTCGGCGGCCCTCAGCTCTATCTCGCGCTCGAGCGGCTGGTCTCGCGCATTGCGGTTGAGCTTGAGCTCGATCATCTCGATGTCATCAAGCGCAATCTCATCCCGAAGGAGAAGTTCCCCTATCGCGCTGCCGCGGGCGCGCTCTACGACTCCGGCGACTATCTGCGCGCGGTCGAGACCGCAACCGGAGACGGGCGTCTCGATGCGCTTATCAAACGGCGCGATGCTGCGCGCGCGGGCGGGCGGCACTATGGGATCGGTTTTGCTGCGGTGGTCGAGCCTGGCATGTCCAACATGGGTTACCTCTCGACGCTGCTCTCGTCCGAGGCGCGCGACAGGGCCGGTCCCAAGAACGGCGCGGCATCGATGGTGACCGTCAATGTGGATCCGCTCGGGGCAGTGTCGGTGACGGCCGATATCACCGTGCAGGGCCAGGGGCATGCAACCGTGCTCTCGCAGATCGTTGCAGATCGGCTCGGCCTTGCTCCCGACGACATCAATGCGGTTCTCGAGATGGACACCGCCAAGGATCAATGGTCGATTGCCGCCGGTACCTATTCCTGCCGCTTCACGCCCGGAACCGCTGTGGCGGCGCATCTTGCTGCCGGACGCGTCGCCGACAAGCTCAAGGCGATTGCGGCAAGGCAGCTCAACGTGCTGCCGGAAGATGTCGAGCTGGTCGGCGGCAAGGTCCGCAGCCGCAGCAATCCGGACAACGCAATCCCGTTCGGTCGCGTCGCCGGTACCGCGCATTGGTCGCCGGTGATATTGCCGGAGGGCATGGCGCCGGCCTTACGGGAAACGGCGGTGTGGTCGCCGCCCGAGCTGGAGCCGCCGGCAAGCGATGACCGCATCAATACGTCACTGACCTACGGTTTCGTTTTTGACATGTGCGGCGTCGAAATCGATCCCTTGAGCTATCAGGTGCGGGTCGAGCGCTATGTCTCCATGCACGATGCCGGCCGCGTGCTCAATCCGCTGATCGCGCAGGGCCAGATGCGCGGCGCCTTCGTGCAGGGCATCGCTGCCGCGCTCTATGAGGAGTTTGTTTACGACGACAATGGTCAATTCCTGACCGGCACGTTCGCGGACTATCTCATTCCGACCGTGGCGGAGATCCCGACGGTGGAGATGCTGCACCAGGAAACCCCGTCGCCGTTCACGCCGTTGGGCGCCAAGGGGCTGGCGGAAGGCAATTGCATGAGCGTGCCCGCGTGCATTGCCAACGCCATTGCCGATGCGCTCGGTATCAAGAATGTTGTGCTGCCCGCCACGCCGAGGCGCATCCACGCCCTGATTGCGGACGCTGAGGGTCCGCCGCCCGACGCAGATGGAGGCGGCGCGTGAAGCCGCGGCCATTCGACTATGTCCGCGCGGACACGGTCGATGAGGCGCTCGAGATGCTCGCCAAGCACGGTGATGATGCGCGCATTCTCGCCGGCGGTCAGACTTTGCTGGCCATGCTCAATCTGCGCGTCGTCGAGGCTGCGATGCTCGTCGACATCACGCGAATTCCGGAACTCGATGACATACGCGAGGTCGACGGCAAGGTCGAGGTCGGGGCCGCCGTGACGCAGAACCGCTTGCTGAGCTGGCCGCCGCTCCGGCACAAGCTTCCGCTCCTCCATGCCGCCTTGCCGTTCGTGGGTCATTTCCAGACCCGCAACAAGGGTACGGTCTGCGGCTCCATCGCGCATGCGGACCCCGCGTCGGAGATTCCGTTGGCACTTGTCCTCCTTGACGGCGAGGTCGTGCTGCGATCGCGCAAGCGCGCGCGCGTTGTTGCAGCGGGCGAATTCCAGCAAGGAATGTTGACTACGGCGCGCGAGAGCGACGAGATGATCACCGCCGTGCGCTTTCCCGTGACGAGAGCCGGTGCGGGCGTGGCGTTCCGGGAGGTCGCCCGCAGGCACGGCGACTTTGCCATCATCGCTGTCGCGGCGACGACCGTCGACAATGGCGACGGCGTGCGCATCGGGGTCGCCGGCATGGCGGACCGTCCGGCCGTTCGCCATCTCGATGTGAATGGTGCCGCACCCCTGCGCGGCGCAATCGAACGGCTGGTCTGGGAGCTCAACGGCTACGATGATATTCACGCGTCGGCGCACATGCGGCGCGATCTGCTGCGCCGCATTGCTCCCCTGGTCGTGCGGGAGGCCATGCAATGCGCCGCGTGAGCAGAAACCAACGGGCGCGCGTCACCCTGACGCTCAATGGCCGCAAGGTCTCCGGTGAGGCGGAGCCGCGCATGCTGCTCTCCGATTTTATTCGCTATGTGCTTGGCGCGACCGGCACCCACGTCGGATGCGAGCACGGCGTGTGTGGATGCTGCACGGTCCTGCTCGACGGAGCGGCCGTGCGCGCCTGCCTTACCCTTGCCGTGCAGGCCGAGGGAAGGGCGGTGGCCACCGTGGAGTCGCTTGCCGGCCCGAATGCCTCCCTCAACGCACTGCAGCAGGCGTTTCGCAACAATCACGCCCTGCAATGCGGCTTCTGCACCCCCGGCATTCTCATGTCGTTCACCGACTTTCTCGCCCGCAATCCCAACCCTTCCGAATCCGAGGTGGTAGACGTGCTCAGCGGCCACCTGTGCCGCTGCACCGGCTATGCGGGCATTGTTGCCGCGGTTCTGGAGGCCGCAGGAGGCCGCGTCAAGTCGGCGTGAAAGTGGGTTACTGCGCGGCGGCGGCCGCGCCCGTGCGCGCTCCCCCCGGCCAGCGCTCGTGCGTCAGCGGAACGGTCAGTGTCGCATCCAGGCCCTGCGGTCTGAATGATTGCTCGACCTGGCCGTTGAGCTGGCGCTCGATCACCATGTTGATCAGTCGCGAGCCGAAACCCGGGCGTCGGATACGCTTGGGTGCCGGCCCCCCTCGTTCATTCCATACGAGCACCAGCGTAAGCCCCTGCTGCGTACGGGTGACTGACCACGAAAGGTCAACCCGCCCGGACGGATCGGTCAGGCTGCCGTGCTTGCTGGCATTGGTGACCAGTTCATGGACCGCCATGCTCAGGCCAAAGGTGGGATCGGGTTCGAGAAAGACGTTCGGACCCTTGAACGTAATGCGATCGAGAAACGGCGCGAGCAGCGTGTCGAGCAACTCATGCAGCGATGTCGATTTCCAGCCGCCCTCTGTGATGAGGCGGTGCGCGTTGGCAAGTGCGAGCACGCGAGCCTCGTATTTTGTGACCAGGTCGCCGATGCTGCGTGAGCTCTTGGCAGTCTGCGAAAACAACGCGAGCAGCTGTGAAAACAGATTCCCGGAGCGGTGGCGCAGCTCGCGGATCATGAGCTCATGACGCTGGTCCAGTTGCCGGCGCTGTATCGCGCCGGCCACAACGTTTGCGACCGCCGCAATGAATGAAACGTCATAGTCATGGAACCTGCGTCGTTTCGCGGTGTGCGCGCCGAGCACGCCGTAGGCGCGGCCGTCGTGCCCGGCGATCGGGGCGGTAATGCCGCTTGCGACATCATGATCGTGGAGCAAAGGCTCCCCCTTGAACCTGGTTTCGGTCTTGAGGTTCTCCAGGACGACGGCGCGGCCGGAGGCCAGCGCGTAACCCGCTTGCGAATCGCGCGCCGTCGAAACTGCCGCGGCGCCCACCAGCCCGGCTTTCCAGCCGATCCCGGCCCGCAGCAGGAGCTCGGCATCGCCAGGCATCAATTCCAGAATTTTCACCATCTCGACATCGAGAATCTCGCCGATGGTGCTGACAACCTCATTGAAGAACTTTTGCAGATCACTTTCGGTGAGCGCCCGTTCGCCGAGCCGCGCGAGGACTTCCTGCTGTCGCGCGCGCACTTGCACTTCGCGATTGATTGCCAAGCGCTCGGTAATGTCCCGGCAAATCCCGAGCAATTGCACCGCCGTGCCGTCCTCGATCACGACCGTTGCCGACGCCTCGAGCCACCGCTCCTCGCGCTCCGTCGGTCCGGGCACGCGGTATTCCACGCGGCAGGGCGCTTTCGTTTCCAGCGTCCTCGCAATCGCGGCAAGCAGCCCGGTACCCTCGTGCACAGGCAAATCGAGCGGAGCGATTGTGAAGGTACCCTCCGCATGACCGTCGGGTGGAACGCGAAAATCTGCTAGATTGCTCGACCACGTCATCAAATGGGAACGCAGGTCCCACGACCAGACGCCGATCTGGCCCATGTCGAGGGCGGAGCGAAAAACTTCTAAAGGGGGAATCCCAGCTTGACCGGTGTCCGGCGCTTTCGGGTCTTCTTTTTTTCCCTGTGATTGGGACATTTTCTCTTCTCAAGGCGTGGGGATTGGCCCCTTGCGCCGAAGCTCAAATGCGAGCTGGGTTTCAGCGTCGCGCAAAAACGAACCAACCCATGCGTGTGCGCAAAAGTTCCGAAGAAGAGCTCCACCGTGTTGGCCGACCGAAAGTCGGGCTCCGCCGCGATCCCGGGACCGTTCCAATGCGTAGCAGCCGTCGCCGGCCCAATTGGCTTTGTCGCTCGCGACGAAGCGACTATCCGGCCGACTGGGACGAACCCTGAGCGACGATTAGGTGGACCTGCCCGCGGACGGTCAGGAGAGGCAGCGCCCGGCAACGCGCGACAGCGGAGGCTGGCCTATCGTGCTCATGATTGGCTCGCACCCTTCGAGCAGCACGGGCTGGGGTGCGGGTTCGCGAGGGGCCTTGACCTCGGTCGGGGTGTTGACCGCGTTGCGGCTCACCGCAGGGACCAGTGGCAAACGGTCGCCCTTCAGCGTGCGGTTGATCATGGCCGGGCTTTGATCGATCGACGTCGCCGCCGTGGTGGAGGAGACCTCGAGCCCGATAAGGAAGGATGCCAAGCCAAAAGCCGCGCCGCAGCAGGCAACGAGATATCGAGAATGACGCAACATGGTTGCTCCCACGATCCCTTGTGCCTGTTAGTCGCATTAACCCACCGTTAGGTTCACCCCCTGCGCGGGATTTCAGCGCCCGGACGGCGACTTGGGTTGGGGGGAGCGAAAGTCGGGGCGGTACAAGGAAGGGGCTCGGCTCGGGATATCGGGAAACACCCCGCGGTCGTGGGCCCGGCCTGAAGCATTTTCTTCGGAACCAATCGGATGCCGCCCGCATTGTCCTGGCAGCCGGCCGCCCATTTCCCCCCTCCCCGTGCTCGGCCGGTGTCTCGGGCGTAGTCGACGAAAAGTCGGCTACGCCCGTGGTTTTTGACCATGGCGCTCAGTATGGAACTATTGGTCGCTGGAGAGGTTCAACTTCACAAAGCCGGGACCATTGAAATGCTTCGCCAATCGTCTTCCGCTATCGCCGCGAATCTTCGCGAAATCGATGGACGCTTGCGCGCCCTCGAGAGCCGCCTGCACCGAATCGGCAGCGTCACTTCGACGAATGCCACACGTGCCGCCGACGGTATCGGCGAAGCAGTTGCGTCGGCGTTGAGCAGCATGGCTGCGCGGATGCGCGAAAACGCAACTTCCGTCGGCAACGACGCCGCAAGGTTCGGAAATGATGCGATGCGGCGGCTATCCGACGAGGTCGAAAATCGGCCTCTCATCATGCTCGCAGTGGCTGCCGGAGTGGGGCTCCTCATCGGCTTGTCGATCCACCGAAATTCGTGAGCGCCAGGACCGGTAGGCCAAGTCAGCCGGTCCCAAAGGTGCCTCGGGCGAAGGCCGGATAGAATAGGAAGCCGCGCTGCCTCTCAAACAGCGACCCGTCGGTCGCGTCTTTTCGCCCGGCGTTCAAAGAACAACGCTTGGCTGGCGACGGCTGACACGGTTGCCGGCTGGAACGGTTTGGCGATCAGGAACGCCGGCTCCGGCCGCTCTCCGGTGAGGAAGCGCTCGGGGTATGCCGTGATGAAAATCACCGGCGCCTCGAAGGATGCCAGCAGCTCGTTCACCGCTTCCAGGCCCGAGCTGCCGTCAGCGAGCTGGATATCCGCCAGGATCAATCCCGGCCGCTTTTTCTTCGTCAGAGCCAGCGCCTCGGCATGGGTGCGGGCAACGCCGAGAACAATGTGGCCGAGACCTTCAATCAGGGTCTCAAGCTCCATGGCAATGAAGGTATCATCTTCGATGATGAGAACGCTGGTCGCAATTTCGGCGGCGAGCTCGCGTCCGGATTCCTCGACCAGTGCTCGCAGCCTAACCACGTCGACGTCGAGTATGCGTGCCGCATCCGGCTCCGAGAAACCCTCGAGCGCGACCAGAAGAAATGCCTGCCTTGGAAGCGGTGTCACGTGGGCGAGCTTTTGCTCACCCGGCAGCAGCTCCTGCGCGGGTCCTAGGGTCCCGTTCACGGGGACCGAGCTCCATATTTTGGTAAAAAGGCGATAGAGAGCGACACGGGCTCCCCGCTCGTCGTCGATGACCGACCGGTCCGTGATGAGAGCCTCGAGGGTGGCGGCCACATAGGCATCGCCCGACGCTTGGCTGCCCGTGAGCGCTCGTGCATATCGCCGGAGGAAAGGCAGGTATTGTGCTATAGCGGATGAATTCGGCACGGGACCCTCCCGTTCATTTTCCCTGAAGGATACCAGCGGAAACAATCGCGCCACAACAAAGTTCCAGCCCAGGCGGAACGAACGGTTTTGCCTTACGTTATCCCTTGGTGACGCAGGGAGGGCCCCGCGGGCCACCTGGTGTACCGCGAGACGAGAAAATGACGGGATTCAAGTCACTTAGGCCTAGTTGGTCGGCCCGAAGGCTGGGTCCGTCCGAGATCGCCGGGACCGCTCGGAAGACAAGGGCCGAAATGCAGGCCGACACCCCTTCACCCAGAGCCGCAGGGCGTCTAAGCCGCGAAGACCAGCGGCGGCTGGGCGATATCCTCCAGCGTGTTTACGACGACGTGATCCAGCAGGGGGTTCCCGATCGGTTCAAGGACCTGCTGAATGAGCTCGATAATGCCGGCGATCCGGCGGCAAACGAGGCCGCGTCGGATCGCGACCGCTCCGCTCATGGCACCGGCGGGAACGACGCGGCGTTGGACCGCGTGCTCGGAGCCAACGGGCTGGAGGTTCCTCCGGGCAAAGGGTCGCTGCGATGAACATGCGACCATCCGTACGTGATGCGATGCTCGCAGCTGTTCCGAGCCTGCGGGCCTTTGCAATATCGCTGTGCGGGAACGTCGACCGCGCCGACGATCTGGTCCAGGAAACGCTCTTGCGCGCGATGGCCAACATCCATTCTTTCCAGCCTGGGACAAATATGTCGGCGTGGCTCTTCACGATATTGCGCAATTTGTTTCGGTCGGAGTACCGCAAGCGCCGGCGCGAAGTCGAGGATACGGATGGAAGCTACGCGGAGTCGCTCAAATCTCATCCCGAGCAACAGAGCCGGGTCGAGTTCGAGGAGTTTCGTGTAGCGCTCGCGAAGTTGCCGCCCGACCAACGGGAAGCCCTCATCCTGGTCGGTGCATCCGGGTTCTCCTACGAGGAGGCAGCCGCAATTTGCGATTGTGCGGTGGGGACAATCAAGAGCAGGGTCAATCGCGCCCGTACGCGCCTTTCCGATCTACTGTCGATCCGGGGCGCGGATGACTTCGGCCCCGATCATGCGACGCGGGCAATCTTGTCCGCCGGCGGACGCGGCTGATCCCGATTTGCGCTCGGTGGAGGCTTACGACCGCGGTGCGCGGCCGTTTCTCCGTCGCGTTGCCGCAAAGCCTCATTGTCTGAAAAATCGACTTCGAAGAAGTGCTCCGGCGAAGCACATTTGCCTTCTGCCGGTAAAGAATCGCGTCCCTCGGTAAGGCCGATTTATCTTTTAACTTCAATGGCATGAATCGCCCTGCCCGACCCGTGGCGGGCGCTTCGATTTGTTTACCGAATCACGTCAGCATGGCGCGGGTATGCGTGCCGTAGCGGTCGATAAATCATCGACTTTGCGTACGCGTGGCGCATATTGTGCGGGAGAGAATCGAGCCGTCGATAATCCGCCCCTGCAGGGCTATCGGCGGCCGATGCATCGTGGACCGCCCCATGAGCGCGTCGTGCCATCGGCGCATAACAGTGGAGAGTGACTTGCCGAACATCGTGGGAGCTGTCCCCGCATCCGATCGTGTCGGACTGATGATCCTGCGCGCAACGCTGGTTTCGAGCGTGGCCATGGCGTTGCTTGCCGGATTGACAAGCTCGGCCGATGCCTATTTTCGGCGGTTCGGTTACTCCGCCTTCCGTGGCGGCTGGTATGGCGATTACTCATCCCGCCGCGTCCGGGTGACCTCTTACGGCCATCAAGAGCGGTCCGAGCCGAAGACCGATCCAGGCTTCGGCGAGATGCCGAAAGGCCCGCTGCAGATTGCCGTCAATATCAGCACGCAGAAAGTCACGCTCTACAGTAACGGAGTGCGCGTCGCGCAAGGCCCGGTTTCGACGGGCATGCCCGGTCATCCGACGCCGATGGGTGTGTTCAGCGTGATTGAGAAGGACCGCTATCACCATTCCAACCTCTATAGCGGCGCGCCGATGCCGTACATGCAGCGCATCACTTGGTCTGGAGTGGCCCTTCACGAGGGCGTCTTGCCCGGTTATCCCGCCTCGCACGGTTGCATCCGAACCTCGCATGATTTTGCGCAGAAGCTGTGGCCCATCACAAAGCTGGGCGTGCGCTTCATTGTGTCCAGGCATGAAATCGTGCCGGTCGAATTCAAGCATCCCAAGCTGTTCGTCCCCAGCGAGAAGCCGTCGGAGCCGAAGGTCTCCATGAATAACGCGACTGATGGTCGTGCCGAAGGTCGTATCAAGCTTGCTGAGAACGAAACGGACCATCCGATCGACGCTCCGGCTGCGCTCGCGCCTGCGGAGTTGCGCAAGTCGGTCGAGGTGCCGCCAGGCGAGCCGCCGCGGCCGCTCGAGAGCGCGCCCGAGGCTGCGGAGGCGACCGGTACTCCGGCGGCAACCGGAACCCCACCATCAGATGATCTCGCCAAGCCTGCGGCGATCGGTGACCCAGCCAAGCCGCTCGCCCCTTGGCGCATGAAGGCGTCGGATCAGCCGGTCAAGCACGCCGGCCAGGTGGCGGTCTTCGTGAGCCGCAAGGAGAAGAAGATCTTCGTGCGTCTGGGCATGACGCCGATGTTCGACATGCCGGTTGTCATTGACGATCCGGATCGGCCGCTTGGGCTCCACGTTTTTACCGCGCTCGGCGCAACGGATGATGGTTCCGGCATGCGCTGGAATCTGATGACCGTTCCGACCGATGGAATCATTTATGAGGACTACCGGCGGATGAGCCGGAGAAGGGGAAGGGAGCCGGCGCCGATGCCCGTTGTCTCCTCCAAGCCGCCTTCGACCGCAGCCGAGGCACTCGACCGCGTTCAAATGCCGAAGGAGGCCGTCGATCGCATTAATGAGCTGTTGATCCCGGGCTCGTCGCTGGTCATTGCGGACGACGGTCTTGGGCGCGAGACCGGCCGCGCAACGGAATTCATCGTGCTCACGCACTGAGCGGGGGAGGACGGCACCTCGCGGCATTCGCCTCTTGGCATCGGCAGAGCGCAGGCTCGCAATATCTGCCGAATGGATCGTCGCTGATCGACTCTTGCAGGCACCCTTGTTCGAAGGATTCACCCGCAGTGAGGTAGAGACGAGCGGCGCGCGCATCGTCACGGTGCATGGCGGCAAGGGACCGCCGCTCTTGCTCATGCACGGCAATCCGTTCTCGCATGTCTCCTGGCACAAGGTCGCGCCGCGGCTCGCTTCACAGTTCACCGTCGTTGCAACCGATCTGCGCGGCTATGGCGATTCGGAAAAGCCGCCGGGCGGCAAGGACCACAGCGGCTACTCGTTTCGCGCCATGGCGCAGGATCAGATCGAGGTGATGGCTGCACTTGGTCATCAGCGCTTCTATGCCGCTGGCCATGATCGCGGGGCCCGCGTGCTCCACCGCATGTGCCTCGATCATCCGGGTAACGTCGTGCGTGCGGCCATTCTCGACATCATCCCGCAGCATCATCTGCTCAACCATGTGACACGGCAGTGGGGCACCTTCTCCTGGCACTGGTTTTTCATGATCCAGCCCTATGATTTTCCGGAGCGGCTGATGGGCGCCGATCCCGATTATTTCATTGAGAAGAAGCTCTCCAAGACCGCGCAGGGGCTAAGTTTCTTCGATCCCGCGGCACTTGCCGAGTACAAGCGCTATTTCCGCAACCCTGCGACCGTCCATGCGATGTGCGAGGATTATCGGGCAACGCACGGCGTCGACCTGGCCATGGATGAGGAAGACTTTGCGGCCGGGCGCAAGGTCGACTGTCCGCTGCTGCTGTTGTGGGGGGCGACGGGCGGCGTCGGCCGCAACCACAAGTCCATGGAGATCTGGCCGTTTTATGCGTCCAACATCATCGCCGGCAAGGCACTCCCGTGCGGGCACTATCTTTCAGAGGAGGCGCCGGAGGAGACCTATCGGGAGTTGCGCGATTTCTTTGCCGCCGGTGAGCTCAAGTGAGCCGGTGAGCAGTCGTACGGCTCGTCGATGAGCTATGCGCCTCCCACCGCAAGCGGAACGAACAGATCCTCGATCGGCAGAGGCCGCTCGATGAGATGCTGCTCGGCCATATATTGCACCAGCGCCCTCGAGCGTCGGACGATTGGCTTCGACGCCGTAGGGCCAGGGATCTCCCGCGAACAGCTCCTCTATTTCCCGCACGGCTTCTTGGATCCACGGCAACATGTAAAAGTGCGCGCCCCGCCGGTAGAGCCGTATGAGCGCGAGCTGCTTGGCTTCGACGAATGCCTTGTAGAGGCTGCCAGCGATCCAGGGGTTTTGCTCGTATCGATCGCGCCGGATTGCGACCAGATGCATGATGGGAAAGATGCGAGTTTCGGCGTAGAAGGCGCGCTCGACCGCCCCGGCATCCGGAAAGATCGGAACCACGTCGGGATGCGCATGCAAGTGGCGTGCGCCGGCGAGCGCATCGATCTCTCCTTTGGCGAGCAGCTCGCTGAGCGAGGCGCCGCTGTTGTTGCGCTCAAGCTGCGCGGGCTCAAGCAGCGGCGGTGCGCTCGGATTGCCGTGGTGGCCTGTTTTCTCGACCGCGCCCTCGACCCAGCGGATGGCCGAAAGATCGACCCCGTATTGATGCATGAGATGGCCACGAATCCACACCGCCGCCGTCTGCGTGTAGAGCGCCACTCCCATCCGGCGGTGCTCCAGATCCTTCGGAGTTTTGATTCCCGAATGCCTGTTGATATAGATATGGCTGTGCCGAAAGACGCGCGACGGAAACACCGGGATTGCGACCAAAGAGCGCTCGCCGCGCGCCAAGCGGCTGATGAACTCGGAGGCGGAAAATTCGGAGACGTCGAATTCCTGGCGGCTCCCCATGCGGTCAAAGATTTCGCGTGGAGAGTCGATCGCAATATAGTTGAGATGAACGCCCTCGACTGTCACGTCGCCGGTCCGCAACGCCGCCATGCGGTCGTAGTTGCCGCAGGCAAAGCTCAGTCGCAGAGGACCCACGTGATTACCCCCGGGCCATTCCGAGATGATCGAGAGCATCAGCGCGGTGACGCTCGCCACCCATGATATGGCGCGCGCGGTGCGCTTCTATCGCATGCTGGGATTCGAGATCGTCCATGGCGGTGAGGATGCGGCGTTCACCAGCCTTCGGGCGGGAAAGAGCTTTCTCAATTTGGTCATGCAACCCGCTGCCCGGACCTGGACGTGGTGGGGGCGCGTCATCTTCTATCATTGCGATGTCGATGCGCTCTATCGAAGCGTGGTTGCGGCCGGCTATCGGCCGGATAGGCCACCGCGCGACGCGGAATGGGGCGAGCGCTTCTTCCACCTGACTGATCCGGATGGTCACGAGCTCAGCTTCGCTTGGCCGGTCGATGAAGCCAAAGCGCCGGGCTAAGGCGCGATGCGCACGAGGCCGGGAGCCGTTCCGGTACCTCTACGGATTTTCGCCGAGCTTCTGCAAGATCGGATTCCAGGTCTGCTGCTGGCCGTGAACGAAGGCGATGACTTCGGAGGGCGCCATCGGGCGCGCGTATCCGCCGCGCATGGCGAGCTGCTGCTTCACGTCGGATTGGTCAAGCACTGTTCGCAGTTCGTCACCGACCCGGCGCACAACGAAATCGGGTGTACCTACCGGCGCTACGAGGCCCTGCCAACCCACCGCTTCAAACCCGGGAAGCGTTTCCGCGATGGTCGGCAGGTCCGGGAAATCCGGCAGACGCTGCGTCGATCCCACCGCGATCGCCTTGATCGCGCCCGCCTGAATCGCCCCCGCAAGGCCCGGATAGCCTTCAATGATCATGCCGACACGCCCGCCGATGATGTCGTTGAGCGCGTGGCTTGGTCCGCCGGAATACGGAACCAGCAGCAGCTTGATGCCGCCTCGCTGCTGCAACAGCTCGCCGGTGAGGTGGGTCAGTCTCCCGATGCCGGTCGCGGCGTAGGAGATTTCACCTGGTCGCTTGCTTGCGAGCGAGATCAGCTGGGGCAGCGTCGAAACACCGAGGGAGGTGGCGACTGCGACGAACATCGGCTGCTGCACCACGGATCCAATGGGCGTGAAGTCGCGGGGTAGTTCGAGCGGGAGATTTGCAGCTTTGCCGGGCACCGCCAGGAAGGCCGAAAGGGCGGGCATGTAAAGCGTATAGCCGTCGGGCTCGGCATCGGCTGCGATGCGGGCGGAAATGGCGCCGGCGGCGCCCGGATGGTTGACGGCGAGAACCTGTTGACCCAGCAGATGGCTCAGCCGGTCGGCAATAACCCGCAAGGTCACGTCCACCGCACTGCCGGGCGCCGAATCCGATATGATCTTCACCGGTCTGTCGGGGTAGTTTCCGGCCAGGGCCGGTACCGCGCAAGCAGCCCACAGCGCCGAGAACCACGCCATAGCCGCCTTGCGCCAAAGTGACCGCGCTCCCACGTCCGCCTCCTGGTCTTCCCTTGGGTCCCGCTGAATCCTGCGATCCTTATTCGGGTTGATACTAGCCGCTTGCGGTATTGGCTGTCATCGCGTCCAGCAGATTTGGGGCGGGCGAGAAGTCCGGCAGAATGCGCTCGTCAGCGGGGCCCGCCCCGCCTACAAAGCCGGAAACATCGCGAGGAGCACCCATGTGGAGGATCAAGAGCAGTATCGTCATTGTCGCGCTTTTCATGTTGGCAAGCGGGACGAAGGCGGAAGACGTTCTCATCACCCAGTACAAGGCGGATCCGTCCGGCGCGCCGTATGGCGTGGCCATCGAAAAAGGCTTCTTCAAGCAAGCCGGCATCGACATCACCGGCGTGATCTCGGGTGCCGGCGGCGGCACCTCCGTTCGCAGCGCCATCGCGAGCGATCTCGGCTTCGGCGATGTCTCGCCGGCGCCCGTGATTGCCGCGATCGAGCAAGGGCAAGACATCAAGCTAGTCAGTCTTGGATCGCGTTCGCTGGCCGACAACGTCGTCATTGTGATGCCGGGCTCGCCAATCAGATCGGTGAAAGATTTAAAAGGCAAACGGTTCGCCATCAGCAACCCGAAGTCATTGGGTGAAATGACCGCGGTTCTGGTGTTCGAGCAGGCGGGCTTGAAGCCCGACGATGTCCAGCGGGTCGCCCTTGGCGGCCTCTCCGGCGCGCTCACAGCCCTGGAGAATGGCGTCGTCGACGCCACCAGCATTCCCGGCATCCTGTTCCTGACACGCGGTGGCGAGAGCAAATACCGCGTCTTGCTCGGCCCGAAAGATCTTCCCCTTTTGCCGCCAGCAGTCGGCATCGCGACCAGCAGCCTCATGACAAAGCATCCTGACAAGCTGCGTGCACTTCTCGCCGGGCGCCGCGAAGGCGTGAAATCCATCTATGCCCACCCGCAGGAGGCCATCCAGATCCTGACCAAAGTATACGAGCCGCTGCCGCCGAAGGATGTCGAGACGCTGATCAATCAGCTCGTGGAGGCAAGATTCTGGAGCGAAGGACAAATCGAGCTGCAAGGCCTTGTCAATGTGGTGCGGGCGATGAAGTTCGTCGGGTCGTTGGATAAGGATGTCGATCTCGCCAGCATGATCGACACATCTTTTCTGCCGAGCGATCTGCAGCAAGTGAAGAAATGAGCTGAGGGGTGGTGAACGACACGGTTCACGCGCAATTGACAGGCGTGACGCGAATTTATCCTGCCGCCGCTGGCCATTCCCCGGTACACGCGCTCGGGCCGGTGGATCTGGGTCTGCGCATGGGCGAGTTCTTCTCGATCGTGGGACCTTCCGGTTGTGGCAAATCCACGCTCCTTGAAATCCTTGCCGGTCTCCAGCGACCAACGGCCGGAGCCGTGGCGTTCGAGGGACGTTCCGTCACGGGGGATGTACCCGAGGGAATCGGCGTCGTGTTTCAGGAGGACGCCAGCTTTCCCTGGCTGACAGTCTGGGACAACGTCGCATTCGGATTGCGACGAGCGGGCGCGTCTGCGGTCGAGGTCGGCCGCCGTGTCGAGGATGCCGTGGCATTCCTGGGCTTGCGGGATTTCGCGCGCGCATATCCGCCGCAGCTTTCCGGAGGCATGCGGCAGCGCGTTTGCATTGCCCGCACCCTGGTGTTGCAGCCACGTCTCATTCTCTTGGACGAACCGTTCGGCGCGCTGGACGCGCAGACGCGCCTGTTGATGGGAGAGGAGGTGCTCCGCCTCTGGCGGCGCACCGGCGCGACTGTTCTCCTGATCACGCATGCGCTGGACGAAGCCGCAATGCTGTCCGACCGGGTGGGAGCAATGTCGGCCCGTCCCGGCCGTTTCATCGAGATTATCGAGACCGGCTGGAAGCGCGAGCGTGACAGCACAATCGTCCGTGAGCCGGCTTTTGCGGAAATCACCGGGCGTCTGTGGGAGAATCTTCGCGGTGAATCGATGAAAGCGCTGGCGTACTGAGCTGGGCCATGGCTGTGCAATGACCCGTGTCGGCAGGATCAGGCTCACGTTCATCATTGCGGCAATGGGCGCGCTGGAGGTTGCGTGCCGAGGGGGCCTCATCGATAGGCGCATCGTGATTGCCCCCTCGCAGATGGCCGCCTCGCTCGCAAGCATTCTCGTTTCCGGCGACATCAACAGCGATATCGCACGGACATTGGGCATGATCGCGGCCGCGGTCGCGTTATCGGTGGTATTCGGCTTCGCGCTCGGTCTGCTGGTTCATGCCCTGCCGCGTGTGCGCGACGTGCTGGATCCTCTGTTGGCGACCTATTACGCGGTGCCGATTTTCATCTTTTACCCGGTGCTGGTTGCGATATTCGGTCTCTCCCTGGTTCCGATCCTGCTGATCGGGGTAGCCACGGCCATGGTCGCGATGATCATTGCCACCTTGAACGGCCTCGATCGCGTGCCGCGCGTCTTGAGCAAGGTGGCGCGCGTCCATCGCATGGGCAGGCTTGCGACCGCCCTGCGGCTGCAGCTGCCCGCCGCTGCGCCTTACCTGTTCACTGGGGTGAAGCTTTCGGTCAGCTACGCCTTCATCGCGGTCATCGCCAGCGAGTTCATCCTGGCGCCGGCGGGACTTGGGCGCGACATCGCCGATGCATACGCCGATTTCAATAATCCTCGAATGTATGCGTTGATGCTGTTCCTCCTGGTCATTGCGACATTCATCAATATGGCACTGCACGCCTGGGATTTGCGCTGGGCGGAGCGCCGGGGCCGGGGGTCGTCGTGAGTGCAGTGCGCCGTTTTGCCGATACGCTGGCAATCGTAATCGTGCTCCTGCTGATGTGGCAGGCCTTGCATCATGCCGTCGGCGAGACGGCTCTGCCGGCGCCGCTGCCCACCCTGTCTTACCTGGGCCGACTCGTGACGACCGCTCGATTCGCCGAAAATGCCGCCGCCACCGCAGTGGCCTTTGCAGTCGCGTTGATGCTCGCCTACGCCATCGGACTTGCACTCGGCGTGTGGATGGGCGCGCATCGCCTGTCGGGAGCGGTGGGCGAACCGATCCTGGTTGCGCTTTATTCCCTGCCGAAGATCACTCTGTATCCGGTAATTCTGCTGGTCTTCGGGCTGGGAATATCGGGAAAGATGGCGTTCGGCGCCCTGCACGGAATCCTTCCGGTTGCGCTTCTTACCATGGCTGCGATCCGCAATATTTCGCCGGTCTATCTGAAGACCGCGCACACCATGAAGCTGTCAAAATGGCAGACGGTCACTACGGTGCTGTTTCCGGCAACCCTTCCGGAGATCATTTCCGGGCTGAGAATTGGCTTGACGGTCACGCTGCTCGGCGTCCTGCTGTCGGAAATGTTCGCCTCGAAGCAGGGACTGGGATTTCTGATCATGAACGCGATGACGCTCCTGCAAACCGAGGAGATGATTGCGATCGCAGTCTTGCTGTTCGTCTTTGCCGCATTCGCGAATGCGTCGCTGCTGTGGATCGAGCATCGGCTGTATCGGCGCGTCTGAGCTGCGACGAGGGCATACGCCTTCTGCCGTTGATCGGCCGCCAGGATGGTCTTGCGCGGCAGCCAGTGGGACGGGTAGTGGTCTAGTCAGGTCCACTACTGTGGGGCGCCCCTACTTGAGAGCTCAAATTGTCCATTCCTAGAGCTTCACGCGCGCAACCGTTTCGATGTGATCATGAAGATGTATGGAGGAAAGCGCACAATCGACGGTCTGCTGGTGACGGTCGACGGCAAGCGGCTGGACGAGCACTACGAGGTCAAGCGGTTCACGAGATACGGTTTTGAATGGACATACGAAGGCGACAGCCCGCGGCAGCTCGCTCTGGCCATCCTATTCGATTACCTCGGCGAAAAAGATCGCGCCGTCCGTCTGTCGGAACGTTTCATGAAGGACATAGTCGCCAATCTCGACAATGACTGGACGATTTCAGTCAACCAGATCGATGATTTCCTGCAAGCCAGCGACCGGCATTGACCCATGCGGCGGCATGCTCGGTCGCTTGGTGCCCGATAGACTTGTGATATATCAGGCAGGACCGGCCGATGCAGGCGCCCGTCGGGCTGCGCCGGCTGGCAGGGAGAAGCGCATGATCGGTCAGCGACAAATCGACTTTCGGCAGGAATATCGCTCCCGCATCCTGGGATGGTATGACGGCTATTTCCACATCGCGATCATCTATGCAATGGGAGCGGCGGCATTCTACATCTACATCCAGCACATTCATGACGTGACGCTGCTGGAATGGCTCACCGTTCCGCTCGCTTTCCTGTTCACTAATCTGTTCGAGTGGGCGGTGCATAGATTCATCATGCACCGCCCGGTCAACATCAAGGGACTGCGCGCGATCTACGAGCGGCACACGCTCAACCACCATCAGTTTTTCACTGACGACGAGATGCGTTTCCGCGACCACAAGGATTGGCGCGTCACGGTGTTCCCGCCCTATGCGCTGGTGGTGTTCATCCTGATGTCGCTTCCCCTCGCGGCGATTCTCGGCATCATGTTTTCGCCGAATGTCGGCTGGCTGTTCATGTGCGTGACGACGGGCATGTATCTCATATACGAGTTCATGCACTTCTGCTGCCACGTCGAGGAGAACTGGTTCGTGCGCAACTGTCCCTTCGTGAATACCTTGCGGCGTCATCACACCGCCCACCACAATGGGCGCCTGATGATGGAGGTCAACATGAACCTGACCTTCCCGATTGCCGACTGGCTGTTCGGAACCTCCGATCTCAATCGCGGCCTGCTCGGTCACCTGTTCAACGGCTATGAAACAAGGTTCCTGAAAAAGACGCTGCGCGGCGCCCCGCGCCGCCCGGATGAAGCGGCGTCGGTGCCGGTGGGCTCGTACTGATTGCCGCCATGCCCAATGACGTCAAAGCCGTGGTCTCCGTGATTGCCATCATCGTGGCGGCAGTTCTTGCCTATTGGAGCGGCTCGCCCGTGCGTCCGGAGTTCTCGACCTTTCTCATGGTAACCGCGGTCTTCATGGTTGCCGCGATGTGGATTTTTCCCGAAGCGGGAGTCAAGAAAGGCGATTTGAAAAAAGCAGAATAGGCAACTTAGCGTCCGGTACTAAATGCAACGTGTTGATCGAGCAGGCGATCACAATGAGCGTTCTGCCGATGAGGGGAGGTGGCAATGATAGCCGTCATCTTCGAAGTCTGGCCGGCATCGGGCCGCAAGGACGATTACCTCAACCTTGCGGCGTCTTTGCGGGGCGAGCTCGATGGCGCCGATGGCTTTATCTCGATCGAGCGCTTCCAGAGCCTGACCGATCCGGACAAGCTTCTCTCGCTCTCGGTCTGGCGGGACCTGGCGCAACAATACCCGGCATCGCGCCAGCCAGGCCGCGGGCCGCGGCGGCATTTTTGCCGACTATCGCCTGCGCATCGCGGCTGTCATTCGCGACTATGGCATGAGCGACCGCGCGCAGGCGCCTGCGGACTCGCGGATCGTACACGAAGGGCAGGGCGTGCTGTGACGATGCGCACGGGCCGCGACCCGCGCGACACGGTTACCTCGATCTGCCGGGCTCGCAGAGGGGCTCGGTGCAGCGCCTCGATGTCAGGTACGAGCCGAATGGCCCCAACGGCGAGAAAGCGCATCACCCGGTTTTGATATAGGCAAATCCCTTGGCCTGCAGCTCGGCAACGGCGGCAACTCCGGACGGAACGAATCTGAGAAATGCATCCTTGCGGGTCTTGGCCGGATCGATGTTCAGGCGTTTGTAGGTGATCTGGCAAAGATACCCCTCGACGCCGTACTTGGTCAGGCCGACGAACCTCTGATAGATCTCGGGATCAATCGCGTCCTTCTCCCACGGGGTGCCGGCGCGCTCCTCGAGGAAGAACTTTATACCCGCTCCATGGGCAACTACGACCAGCTTGAGCCTGAAGGTATCGAATTCGTAGGCCGAGTAGTGGTTGAGGATATTCTGCAGCATCTGCGAGAAGCGCTGCGGGTCGCCGAAATCGCAATGATAGAGACAGGCGATGTCGGTCTCCTTCTTGAGGTCGGAAAGATTGATCGCAACCGGATTGCCGCGGGCCGCGCTCGCTGCAGCCAGCGCGGCTCCCGACGCGGCAAGCGTGCCGATGAGCTCTCTGCGGCTTTTCCGCATTCATTTCCTCCTATTCGGCGTTATTTGTTGACGGGGCTATCTGGACTCATCAGCAGCGCCACGAGGTCCTTGATCTGTTCAACGGTCAGGATCTTGTTGGCGCCGAAGCGCGGCATGTTCGAGCAGGGGAAACCTGCCTGCGAATCGTAGATTTTCTCATATGCCGCCTTGGCATCAGCCGCACCGAATTGGCGCGCCCTGCCGTATGCCAGAAGGGATGGACCGAGCGTGCCGTAACTCAGCTCCTGCGGGCCCAGCCGGTGACATGCATAGCAATTGCCGCCGTTCGGCGCGCGCGGCGGGGAGTCGGTAAACCGCAGGCCGTATCCCGACTGCGCAATCGCCTCACCCCTCTGCCAGTCGCCAAGCAGTCTGCCGTCCGCGGGATAGGCGATAACTGCCCTTGCGCGCTGTGCAACTGCTTCAGCAACTGCCTTGGGCGGGCTGTTGCGGTACGCCGAGCACGCCCGCATCGTGTCATCGGGAACAAGCCTCGACTGCCAATCCGCCGGTGCGGTGGGAAAGGCGGCCTCGATGGCGGTAGCGGCTTTTGCAGCCTCGTGCGCCGGTGCCTCCTGGGCAAGGAGACGGACCGCGCTCAAAGCCAAGACAATCGGGACCAGGACAATGGGGGCCACGGCGATCGGCAAAAGAGCGGCAGCCGCGCGGCGCATGCTTTGCCCGCGCATCAGCGCTTGAGTCCTGGGGCAGTGATCTCGCCGCCCGTTGCCTGGCTCGTAAGATAGGCGATAAGCGCGACACTGACTTCCGATCCGAGCTCGAGCTCAGGCATGCGCATCTGCCAGTAGCAGTCGTAGAGCCGATGCTGCATGGTCATGACGTGTGCATTCGACACCCGGTAGGCCGGCCACTCGCCGACCACCTTGCGCGCTTCCTCGCGGCTCGACAGCCGCGGCAGGCCCTGCAGCCGAATGCGCACCCCCGTGGCGTCATGGCAGGTGGCGCAGGCGAAATCGAACGGCCCAGCGCGCCGATAGAACAGCGTTTCACCCAGCGCAACCGCTTCCTTTTCCTTGGCGTGATCGAGCTTTGCGGAATATTTCATGCCGTTCGACTTGCTCGCCACGTAGGTTGCGATGGCGCCGAGCTCCTTGACCGATTGACCCGCAGTAGGGTGGGGTCGCTTCACAAGCTCGGAGCGGTCGAAGCCCTGCAGCTTTTCCATGCACCAAAGGATGCGGGTTTCCACATCCACGACGCGATCGGCATCCGGGAAATAGCGCGGAAGCTCGGCAAATGCGCCGTCCACTTGTCCGGCGCCCTTGCCGAGATCGCAGGTCTCGAGCGACACATTCTTGGGCCCTCGCGGCGTCGCCCACAGCGCCTCTCCGCGGTCGGCATCCAGCAAGCCAGGATTGCTCCAGGGATCCTCCTTGAGCATTTGCCGATATTTCTCGATCGCTTTTCCGGTCTCGTCGTCCTGCGCGCGGGCGGCGGACGTCGCGGCGATAAGAGCGCAGGCGGCCGCAAGAAAGAGCGCCTGTCCAATCCTCATCGGAAGGGTCCCTTGTTGCTAATCGGCCATCGCATCTTCGTGACTGGATGACGCATTGCGCCCCTTCACCAGACTAAACGCGTTCGCTCGAATGAAAAAGCCTTTCGCCGCGCGCCAAAGCCGCTATGGCTCCGGGGGAAAGCGCTTGCATTTTGCGCAACCACCCCCTCTAGATATTTGCAAAAAATGAATATCTTGGGGATTGCTCAAGGACAATCGAAATATGTCTTTCCCTCTGCATCGCCGCCGGATTCTGACTATCGCCATCGGTGCGGCGGCCGCTGCGGCCTCGAGCGCCGCGCCTGGGCCCGCATTCGCCGCCA
>Ga0306925_10000569_pt1 | contig 27109 bp, 26 predicted proteins | sample flu12Cox44000176_FD_203755 | JGI IMG/M metagenome (GOLD analysis project Ga0306925, IMG submission 203755) | Lab enrichment of tropical soil microbial communities from Luquillo Experimental Forest, Puerto Rico - flux8day.12C.oxic.44.000.176 (v2)... | ecosystem: Environmental > Terrestrial >... | reverse complement strand
CCTTTAAGGCTGAAACCAAAGTGCCGGTATACTTACCGTTGAGCGGAAGGACAATGGAGTTCGGCAGCGACGGAAAGTGTCAGAGCGGCTGTCAGGATTGATTAAGGCTTTGGAGTCAAATTTCTGACCTGTACCACAGCGGTGCACACTGGCTTGCATTAGGGGCAGCGTGGCCTGTGTGTAATGGTCCGCTTCGGGGCAACAGCACCCGGCCTGACGGGGTCGATGCTCGGCTCCGGCCTTTTCCAGCTCGCCGATAACCAACTCCAGCCGGCTCACCGGCCCGAATTGGATGTTTGCACCGACCAGTCCGAACGGGCCGGCGGTTCAAATTGTCAGCACGTCCGGCGAGTCGGAGCGATGCTGGCCGATGATCAGGTGGCGGCGGAATGCGTATCAGTGGCGTCGGCAAAGGCTCCCGGGACTTTTCTCCCCATCGGCCGGTGTCGGCCTTCCGTGTTCACGATATGTTCTATATTGCGAAACGCCGGTGCGGGTCAAGAAAATTCGTATGGCGGAGCGAAACTCGTTGATGTGCGATAGAATTGTCGGGGCAAACATCCAACTCGCAGTTGCCTCCCGATCGGCCGGTGCCGGCCTTTCCCGTTCATGGTGATGTTCGATAACGCGAAACACCGGTGCGGGTCACCGCGGCGGGGCGCTGTTGCTATCCCGACAGGTCTCGGGTGCCCCACAGAACTGCACGAACTGCACGACGAGCGGCATGTAGAAGACCGGAACGGTCATCGATAGCGGCATCACTTGCGCGTCGTCGGTGACTAGGAGGTCGACCTTGCGCGGAGCGCTGTCGGGGTCGCCGTCTTCGCTCGACTCGCCTTTGAAGCCGGCGATCGCGCGCAGGGTCAGCTCGACCCGGAGGGTGCCCTCGCTCGCATCCTTTTTCGGCAGGATATGGCCGAGGATGTCGAAACGCCGCGCGCCGTCATAGACCGGGACCGTGAACGAACCATCTGCCGAGCGCCGCGGCGCCCGCAACGCAGCGCGGACACGCTCGAACGCCGTGACCGGATCGACCGCGTTGCTGCGAAATTTCTCGGCGAGCGGCGGCTTGCGGCTGGTGTCGTCCGGGCCGCGCTCGGCGACGACCGCGCCGGCGCGGGGGACGAAGCGCATGCTGATGTGGCTGTTGCGGCGTTTCCACAGATCGTAAATGGCATCGTAATGGGACGGCTCGGCCGGCCGATCGGCGGCGAGGCGTCCTTCGGCTATACCGGTTCCGCGAAGCCGCGTTATGAGGGCCGGCAGGCCGGTGGTCCGGATCTCGATTTCGTCGTGATATGCGGCGGCGCCGTCGTGCAGCCTAACGAGGATCTCGCCCGCGGGAAGGCCCGCCCACTAAGCCGCGTAGACCGCGACGATATCGTCGGCGCGGGCGCTCGTTGCGATCGACAGCAGGGCGACGGCGAGCAGGCAACCGAGCCGGCACCGGTGTGCCGCTCCCGGGCTGCGGTCAGTCGGCAACGCAGGCGGGACCCGTCGTCAATGTGACGCCGGGATGTAATGCCAGGTCGCCCCGTCCCAAACGATCTTTTCACCACCGGGAAAGAGCAGCTCCATAACGCCTGTCTTCGACCGGGTGCGCCGCACCTTCCCGGCATCCTCCAAATGCTCGGCCTCCCAGCGGTCGCTCAGCGCCAGACTAATTCGGCCCGGGCTCACACCATCCTTTTGCAGTGCAATCGCGTCTTCGAGCAGTTCGTGCACGATGCTCATGTCGGGACCCCCGCCATATTCCCCGGAGTTGCCGCTAAGCGGCGAGCTCGGCGACCGCGTCGTCGGCCAGCCGGCCCTGCGCCCGATATTGTCCGATCTTTTCCATCAACGGAGCGTCCGATACGGCATAGAGAACCGCATCGGTTTGGCTCTGATTGATATGGCGCCGCCACGCAAAGCTCGGCACGACAAAAATGTCGTTGCTCTGCCAATCGAGGCTCCCGCCGGCAATCTCGGTAGCACCCTGACCTTCGATCGCGATGTAAAGAGTGCTCGCGGTTTCGCGTTTGAACCGGGTCGCCTCGCCGGGTCGCAGCATTTGCGCCCGGTAGTCCAGGGTCGGAAACACCGAGCCCCCGGTCGCCGGGTTGACGAACCTCAGAGTGATGGCCTCATAGGGATCGCCCTCCTCATGGCGCAGCCCGGCGAGCGCCTCCCTAACATCCGAACCACGATAGCGGAACATCGGCGACGTCTCTCTTCCGAAGCCGCGCCGATGCGGCAGAAAACCTGGCACTAAACCCCCTCGTCCGTAGAGCATATGGGAGTACGAGCCGCGAAAGGTCACCGTTTGAGCGCGGGAATTACCCTGGGTGTCGCCGGGATACGCCTCGTCGAGCCAGACGCAGTCGAGGAACTCCATCAGCGGGAAATCGAGGACATCGATCCAGACGACAGGCTCCGAGCCGTCGTTGCCGTGGTCGTGCCAGGTGCCGTTCGGGGTCAGGATCAAGTCGCCGCGTGCCGCCTCGCACCGTTCCCCCTCGATCGTGGTGTAGCCGCCATTCTCCGACAGGATCGTGCGGCTGGCATTCGGCGTGTGGATATGGACCGGTGCGACATCACTAGGATTGTAGATCGACACCGCGCAGCGCATCGTGCTGGTGACCTGCAATCGTCCACCGAGCCCCGGATTGGTCAGCAAAAACTGCTGGCGCTCGGCAAATTCGATCGGCGAAACATCGGCGCCGCGGGCGATCTCGGCGATTTTGTCGAGATAGGGCGCGATCTCGCTCCAGCGCCAGCGATGGGCAACGGGCTTCAGCTGAGCGGCACCGACGCGGCCGCTGGCTAGTCCTCCGCTCACCTGCAACCCGGTTTCGCGGAACCAGGGGCGTTGGGCGGGCGCGTTGGCCTGCGTCCGCAGCCAGATGTGGAGCCCGCCGGCTTGGGCATTCAGCCGCTCCATCGCCTCTCTGGCATCCACCATGCTTTCCTCCCCTCCGAGAGCTCGAGGACCCGTGCGTAGAGCCTGAGGTCCGCGACGAGCCCCTCGTCGCGCTCGATACCGTATTCTTCGCGGCCTGTCCCCGCCTTTTCGAGGACCATCAGCGCCGCCGGATCGTCCGTCTCGAAGACGCGCAGGTTGCGCTCCGCGGTAGCGAGCTCCGCGAGCTTGGCTTTGATCGGCAACACCGGCAACCGATCGGCAATATCGATCAGCTCGATCAATCCTTCGACGGTGATCGCGGCCTCCTCGATCTGGCGGCGAATTTCGTCGGCAGCGGCGGCCTTGGCCTGTTGCTCCGCGGCAAGCAGGCGCGCTCGTTCGTCGGCCTGCCGGCGATACTCCGTATAATGCGGCTCAATTCTTTTCAGAAATGTTGCAGTCGGCAAGTTGCTCGTGTCGATCCAGCTCTTCGACCGGGTCCAGGTGGTTGCGAGCCATTCGCGGATCCCGGAGTCCCGGATCTCCTTCAGCCGGTCGGCGCGCAATGCGGCAGCCCACCGGATCTGCGTCGGCGGACCGGTCAACGCCGCCCAGCCGGGCTCTTCATCCGGCGGTGCCGCGGCGACGATCGGCCGGGTATCGGCGGGACGATCCGTGGCGTGCCGTTTCTTCGCCAGGTCGAACTGGCGGCGATACTCGTCTTCCCACTCGTCGCTGTCTTCGTCGGGCACAAAGCCGCTTCTGTCCCAAAAGGCGCGGTTGGTCGCCTCGATCGCCTCCTCTCGCACCAACTTCAGATCCATGCGCCTGGCCTCTGCTGGTCGATCTCCTCTGCCGACGCTAGCATGATCCGGTGTCGAGAGGTGAGGGGTTCGCGATGGCGTGGCGGATCGGGGTCGATGTCGGCGGGACGTTTACCGATGTCGTACTGGTCAACGAGGAGACGGGTCACATCGGTGTCGCCAAAGCCCTAACCACGCCGCGCGACGTCACCCGGGGGGTGATCGACGGGATCCGTCAAGGGCTCACGCGATACCGGGTGGCCCCGAGCGAGGTAGCGTTGTTGGCGCATGCGACGACGATCGCCGCCAACGCGCTCATCGAGAAAAAAGGGGCGAAGGCAGGGTTTGTCGCCACTCGCGGCTTCCGTGACGTGCTGGAGTTGCGCCGGTCGTCGCGCGCCGACCTCTACGACCTCTTTCAAGACGCGCCGGCGGTGCTGGTGCCGCGCCGCTGGCGCTTCGAGATCACCGGGCGGATCGATGCGCAGGGACAAGTCGTGACCCCGCTCGACGAGCGCGAGATCGATGGTGTGATTGCCGCGGTCAGGGATACCGGGCTCCAAACGGTGGCGGTGTCGCTGCTGTTCTCGTTCCTCAACGATAGCCATGAGCGCCTCCTCGGCGATAGGCTTCGCCGTGCATTGCCCGGCGTCGGGGTTTACTTGTCATCGGAAGTCCTGCCTGAAATTCGCGAGTTCGAGCGCGCCAGCACGACCGCGGTGTGCGCCTATATCGGGCCGCTGCTTGCGGGCTATCTCGACCGTTTGCAGTGTGAAATCACAGGGCTCGGGCTGCCGCAGCTCTACGTCATGGGGTCGAGCGGCGGCGTCTTCGACGTTACCGAGGGGCTGCGGATGCCGGCGATGGCGATCGAGTCCGGGCCGGCTGCCGGGGTGATCGCCGCGGCACTCGCCGGCAGGGAGCTCGGCCTCCCCAACCTGATTTCGTTCGACATGGGCGGAACGACCGCGAAGGCGAGCCTGATCGCCGACGGCGAGATCGCCGTCACCGCCGAATACGAGGTCGGCGGCTCCGGTCATTTGAAGCGCTGGCTACACGGCACCGGCCATCCGGTCCGAGTGCCGGTCATCGACCTCGCCGAGGTCAGCGCCGGCGGCGGCAGCATCGCCTGGGTCGATCCGGGCGGCGCGCTCAAAGTCGGGCCGCGCAGCGCCGGGGCCGATCCCGGCCCGGCTGCCTACGGACGCGGCGGCAGCGAGCCGACGGTCAGCGATGCCGATGTCGTGCACGGCTACCTCGATCGCGAAGCGTTGCTGGGCGGCGCGCTCGCGATCAATTTCGGGGCAGCGCAGACGGCGATCCGCGAGCAGGTAGCCGATCCCCTCGGGTTTGGGGTGACCGAAGCCGCCGCCGCGATCGTCGAAATCGTCAACAGCAACATGGCCGAGGCGCTTCGCATCGTCTCGGTCGAGCGCGGCCACGACCCTCGCGAGTTCGCGCTGATTGCCTTCGGCGGCGCCGGCCCCGTCCATGCAGCGGCACTCGCGGCCGAATTGCAGATCCCCGAGGTCATCGTGCCGCCGGCGGCGGGGGCATTCTCCGCGCTCGGGCTCGTTGCCTCCGATCTCAAGCGCGACTATTCGCGTACCCTCTACGCCGATCTGGGTGCGCTCGACCCGGCTCAAGTCGCCAAGGCGCTAGCGGAGATGGAAGCTACGGCAAGCGAATGGCTCGCATCGGTCGTGATTCCGCCGGGTCGGCGGGTGCTGCCACGCGCCGCCGATTTGCGTTATCGCCGACAGGCCTACGAGCTCACCGTGCCGGTGGCCCAAGGGGCTATCACCCATGAGAGCCTCGATCGGCTCGCCGCGGCCTTCCACGACAAGCATCGCCAAACCTACGGGCATGTCAATCCCGAGGAACCGGTGCAGCTGGTCAATTTACGGCTGTCGGCGATCGGCCGCTTGCCCGGCCTCACGCTCGCACAGCCGCCGGGCGCCGCTCCCGTGCGTCGGAGGACGCGGGAGGTGTGGTTTCCGAAGATCGGTTCCGGGCCCTGTCCCCGCCACTGGCGCGACGGCTTGGCGGCGGGCGAAACCCTCGCCGGTCCCGCGATCATCGAGGCGATGGATTCGACGATCGTCGTGCCGCCAGGCTGGATCGCCTCGGTCGATGGCAAAGGCTATATTCGGCTGCGCAGGAGGTGAGCCATGCCCGACACGCTTCTGGAGGCGCCGGTCCACCGCACGAAGACCGACCCCGCGCGCTTCGAGGTGGTCAAGAACGCGCTTTATTCGGCGGCCGAGGAGATGAAGATCGTCCTCGCCAAGACGGCCTATTCGCCGCTTCTCAAGGTCGCCGGCGACTATTCCTGCGGGATCTTCGACGGCGCCGGCGACATGGTGGCGCAGGGCCCGGATCTGCCGATCCATCTGGGCTCGATGCCCGATGCGGTCCGCGCAGTGATCGCGACATATCCCGAGGTCGAGCCGGGCGACGTGTTCATCCACAACGACCCCTATCACGGCGGCTCGCACCTGCCCGACGTCAATGTCGTCGCTCCGGCGTTCTTCGGCGACCGGCTGTTGGGCTTTGGCTGCGTGCGCGCCCACTGGCCCGATATCGGCAGCGCCACCCCGGGGAGCTATGGCGCGGTCACCGAGATCTACGGCGAGGGCCTGAGGCTGCCGCCGGTGCGGCTCTATAGGAACGACCGGCCCGACCCCGATATCGAGCGGATCATCTTCGCCAATGTGCGCACCCCCGCCGAGCGGCAGGGCGACTTGCGCGCCCAGGTCGCGGCGAACCGGCGCGGTGCGGCGCGCCTCGAGGCATTGGCGAAGAAATACGGCGCCGACGAATTGCTCGCGATCATGAAAGAGGTGCTCGACTACTCCGAGACGATGATGCGCGCGGCGCTGCGCCTCCTACCCGACGGCGAGGCGAGCTCTACGGATGTCTTCGACGGCGACGGTGTCCTGGCGCCGGGTGCCGAGGCCGACGAACCCTTCACGGTCAGACTGACGGTCCGCAAACACAACGATACGATCACCGCCGATTTCGCCGGCTCGGACGGGCAGGTGCTGGGGCCGATGAATGCGCCGCTGACGGTGACCGCGTCGGGCGTCTATTGCGCCCTCAAAATGATCGCCGACCCGAAAAGCCTGATCCCGCCTAATTCGGGCTGCTGGCGGCCGGTGAGGGTTACGGCGCCGCCGGGTTCGGTGGTCAACGCGCAGCCGCCGGCGCCGGTCGTCTATGCCAATCACGAGATCTCGCACCGCGTCGCCGACATGGTCATGGCGGCGATATTTCAGATCAGCCCTAAGAACGTGATGGCCGCCTCGCAAGGCACCTCGGCGGTGGCGACTTTTGGCGGCGTCGACCCGCGCAGCGGTGAGCGGTATGTCAGCTACGAGTCGCTGAAGGGCGGGTTCGGTGCGCGGCCGCTCAAGGATGGCATCAATGCCGTCGCAAGCACCGTCAGCAATATGATGAACACCCCGATCGAGATCCTCGAGATGAGCTTCCCGCTGCGCGTCGAGGAGTATGCGTTGATTCCCGACTCGGGTGGTGCGGGCACCTGGCGCGGCGGGCTCGGCGCGCGCCGGGTGTGGCGGGCGCTCGGGCACGACGCGCATGCCGCGGTCTGCTGCGAGCGCAGCCTCACCCCGCCCTTTGGCCTTGCCGGCGGCCGCCCTGGCGGGCCGATGCGCCTCTGGCTCGAAATGCCCGACGGCGGCAAGCGGACGCTCAACAGCAAGGGCGCATTCACCGTCCCAGCGGGGGGCCGCATCGTGATGGAGGCGCCGGGTTCCGGCGGTTACGGCCCGCCCTCGGCGCGCGATCCCGCATTGCTCCGCGAGGATCTCGCCGACGGCTATGTGACGGCAGAGGCGGCTCGGCGGGATTACGGCATTGCCAATTGACGAGAGGCTGACGGCGTAATTCCCTGCCGTACGGGAAAACGCGGGAAAAAATCGCACCCCAGCCCGGCTCTCCACCGAAAAACTAGTTATATCAAATATTTATGTCTTCCATTCGGACGCTTCACTGACGCCTCCTGAGGGATACCCTGACATTTTTTTGACGCCCAAATCCGGCAGAGGCGCGCCAGCCCGCGAAATGACACGGAAACGGGGACGGATCGCTATCTCGCGCTCAGTTGCCGATTTCGGAAATAAGTGCAATTTTTTAACTACAGATTCCTTGTCCTGCCGTGGCCGTGTGGCCGCGGCGCGATCATTGCGGCAGAATACGCGGGGATATTGGTGTCATGATGGCGGAGGCGAGAGCCGGCCGGTCGACAGCTGCCCGGTCTGATCGTCCGCAACGTTCGACGAGGACCTCTTCGCCCGGCTCAAATTGCACGCGGCCGCGTACGGCTGCTCGGCCAAAGCCAAGCACCGCGAAATTCTTCGGTTGGCGCTCGCGACGGACCCCGACGATCGCTCAAAGAGCTGGCTGCGGGTCCGTTCGATGACCGTCGGCCACGCTCACACCCCTTCTGAGGTGCTTCTTCGCGAAGGGCGCGATGAACGGTGACGCTACGACCCGGCGAACGGCTCGTCATCAACGCGAGCGGGGCCGTCAAATGGGTCTTTCCCGAGCACGACAGCAACCGTGCTGGGCTTTTGCTCGATCACAGTCTCGTAGCGCCCGACCTCCTATTTGCCGAATGCGCCAACATACTCTGGCGGAAGGTGCGGCGAATCGAATTGACGAAGAGGCAAGCCAACATCGCGGCCTAACCTTGGAACAGACCGAGCTCACTCTTGTATCGAAAGGCGGATATCTCGCTCTCGGGGTAGACCTCGCGCTCGGCAAGCGTGCGCGACACCAGCCTCCACCGCCATCACGCCGCCGAGCGACCTACGCATGCGGAACTGCCGCATAATCAGGACGACGTTCGATTTATGGCCGCGGACTTTCGCAACCTGGTGGCGGACCCGGAACACCTGGAAATCGAACATCGCGAGGAGGCGCGGCGCGCCGCCGCGGCAGGACGTCGGCAGCGGGTGAACGAACTGATAGAGCACCACGTCTCCGACGAAAATTGGCGTGTCCTCCTCTACCGGGCACGCGAAGCGGCAGAGCACAGTCAAAACGAGTTCATGCTGTTCCGCTTCCCGAATCAAATATGTAGCGACGGCGGGCGGGCGATTAACGTGGCGGGGCCGGATTGGCCGGCGACCCTGCGCGGCGAGGGCGCGGGAATCTACCTAAGATGGGAGCGCGATCTCAGAGCGCGCGGCTTCCACCTCGCTGCTCGGGTACTCGAGTTCCCCGGCGGAATGCCGGACGATATCGGTCTTTTCCTCATCTGGGGAGAATGTGGCGGGGTAGCGATCATTGATTTGGATCAAAGCGGCCGTGATGGCCCGTGGGTAGAGTTCGATCCAGCAAAATCAAGGGCTCCCGCCATGGCCGACACACTGACGCCCCGCTTCTTGGACCGCAGGTCGATCGACAAAGCCTATCCTCTCGTACGCAATACCATGCCGGGTATGACCGTCGATCGCTGGGCGCGGTTTGTTCGGTCGCAGCTTGCGGCCCGCTCGCCGGATTGGCCGCGTGGTATGATGACCATCCAAAATGCCGCCGGCTACATCCTTGCATTGTTCGCATTCGAGGTTCGCTACGACCTTCACGAAAATCGCATCTTCCATATGGATCACATCATGATCCCGAATTTGCCGGGCCGGGGCACAATCTGGGCCTCTGCGATCGATTCGGCTGAACAACTTGCGAAGATGAACGGCTGCCGGGCGATTCGGGCTGAGCTCGGGGGCGACCTTGAATGCTCGGATGAGGACCTTCTGATCTCGCTCGAGAGGTCAGGGTATTCGTCAGCAGGCGTCCGGGCCTTCAAAAGGCTGGATGCGGGATCCAGCTCCGCGGACGGCGATAGCAGCGGGACGGTGGCGCGCTCGCCGCAAGGAATTTATCATGCTTAGCCTTGCACGCTGCGGCGGCACTGGAGACGCCATGTCGAGGTTCAGCTTGGCCGCTCGAGCCGGTGCCCATCCCGTGCATCTCGTCTCTCCTTGCGACACCTGCAAAGCGCGGGAGTTTTCGGCCTGCGCGCCACTTACCGCCGAGGAACAAAAACGCCTCGCAGCAATCATGAGAACCGTCGACGTCGAGCCCCATTACACGATATTCAATGAGGATGATCCCGCAGAATTCGTCTATAACGTCACTGCGGGCACAGTTAAAGTTTATAAGCTGCTGGGTGACGGCCGGCGACAGATCACAGGATTTCTTTTTGCCGGCGACTTTCTCGGATTGACCCATAATGAATCATATGCCTACAGCGCCGAAGCACTGGCGCCGACCACGCTCTGCCGCTTCCCGCGGCGGAAGCTCGAGGCTCTTCTCGACGAAATGCCGAACCTCGAGCAGCGGCTCCTCGCCATGGCGTCGCACGAGCTGGCGGCGGCGCAGGACCAGATGGTCCTTCTTGGGCGCAAGTCGGCCCGCGAACGGGTCGTCTCCTTTATCCTGATGCTGTCTAATTCGGCGGCGCGACACGGACGGCCGAGTGACCCTGTGTTTCTGCCGATGAGCCGCAGCGACATTGCGGATTATCTCGGCCTCACCGTCGAAACAGTCAGCCGCACCTTGACTCGGCTCAGGAAGCAGGGACTGATCGAGCTTCTCGACGAAAAGCAGGTTCGGCTTTCCAAGCAGTACGAATTGCGGGAAATCGCAGAGGGTTTCTGAGCCGATCTGCCGTCGGGGGCCGTCTTTCACCGCGGCACGTGAAGCACGGCTTTTGTTTGCTGTCGAAAGCCGTTCTCTGAGCAACAGCGATCCTGCGATCGCAACCGAAGAGGCAGTCCCAATGTACTGCAGATCCATTGCTCGCGGCGTCTTAGCCGCAATTTTGCGTGTCGCTCCATCACCACGGGCGTGGGCCGATGCGGCGAGGGAAACGGAGCTTGCGGGCCGCTGATGCGCCGCTTGCCATGTGGTTGGAGCCGGCCGCGGCGAAAGCGTTCCGCAGGGTCCGCCCACCTTCCGGCAAGTGGCGCGAAGTGGATTGACTGCCGATCAGCTGCGCGCCTTTTTATCACATCCACACGGCTCGATGCCGGATCTCTCGCTGACCAGAGCGGAGATCGACGACCTGATCGGTTATATCGTGACGCTGCGCTGACCCCTCGCGCCTCAGCTCGCTAATTGATTTAGGTCAACGCCGCGGCGGCCAGTAGCCCACTATTCTTGTAGGCGGGAGCTGTTTCGATGCGCCCTATGGACGTTATGACAACCGGGGTGATCACCGTCGACCCAGACACGTCGGTGCAAGCAGTGGCGAAGCTCCTTTCCGAACGCGGCATCAGCGGGGTTCCCGTTGTCGATTCCGCTAATCGTCTGGTCGGCATCGTGAGCGAGGGTGACCTGTTGCACCGTGTCGAGACCGGGACCGAGCGCCAGCCGGAGCGTTTGACCGGGCGGCGGCGGCGCTCGTGGTGGCTCGATACGATCGCGTCGGACCAGGAGCTCGCCCGCGACTACGCCAAATCGCACGGCCGCACGGCAAAGGACGTCATGACGCGCGAGGTTATCTCGATCACCGACACGACCGAACTCGCCGATGTCGCAATGCTGCTCGAGACAAAAAGGATCAAGCGCGTGCCGGTCCTCCGCGACGGCAGGCTTGTCGGTATCGTTAGCAGGGCCAACCTCGTGCGGGCCTTGGCGGTAACGAAGAGCGACCCGGGGATCGACGCCGACAGCGACGACCGTACCATCCGCGACAACCTGCTCGCCGAACTGATGGGACAAGCGTGGTTCAAGGCTCAAGAGTGGTTCAAGATCTGGGCAGCGGACATAATCGTCAGGGGCGGCGTCGTGCATTTCTGGCTCTCCGACGACCAGTCCGAAGAGGAGAGGCGGGCATTGCGCATCGCCGCCGAGAACATCGCGGGGGTTCGGCGCGTCGAGGAGCGCCCGGAGCCGGTGCCAGCTCGGACGCGAGGTAGGGGTAGCCCCAGGCCGGCGTCGAGTTCCAGACATCGTTCACGGTCGGGTTGTTGTTGGCGCTTACACCGAAGACCGCCTCGCTACCGAGCAGCTCGGACGGGGTGGCGTAGCGGAGGTCGATGTTGTCCCAATGGATCCTATCGGGGACGTTGTCGTAAGTCACTTGCGCGAATGTGCCGAGACCGTCGAAGATCTTGCCGCCGTAGAAGAGGCTGCCGGTGAAAGCGAAGTCGTTGTTGTATCCAAAACCCGGCACGAGCCCGCCACCCACGCCCTTCCGGACGTTGGTGAAAGTCGGGATCGCCATGGCGGCGATCGGCGGGAGGTGCGACGTGCCGCCGGTAAAAGTGTAGCCGTTGAGCTTGAACTGGCGGCCGTAGGGCGTCAGCTCGGGAAAGCCGTTGCGACAGGCGGCGCATTCCTGCCCGGTCTGTCGGGCATAGCTCGGTAACGCCTGCACCGGCTTCGCGCTCGAGACGAACATCACGGTTGCACCGAGAAACAGTGCGCCGGCAAGGTAGGCGTACGCCTGGATGTGTGCCTTCCGCTGGACATTATTCTGTGCCACCCGTGCAACCGTAACGAGCATTACATTGGCACGTGAAGCTTGTGCGCGACTTTGATCTAAATCAAAACCGCCGGGGCCGTTTCGCTTCACATTCGTGCGGCGTCACTCGACGCCAGCGTGGGCGGACGCGTCGCAACTGCAGAGAAAGGCGCGTGATGAAGCTGTCGAGCATCTTGTGGGGCCTCACTATGCTTCTTCCGTTTGCTCTGGTCGCGCACGCCCAGGGCCCGGCCGATGCGCAACGTGGGGCGCAGGTATTCGCTCAATGCAAGATCTGCCACAGCCTCGAGGCTGGAAAAAACATGGTTGGCCCGAGCCTACACGGCCTCATCGGGCGCCAGGCCGGCAGTGTCCCCGGCTATGCCTACTCGCCGGCGATGAAGAATGCCAATGTCACTTGGAATAACGACACGCTCAGCAAGTACCTGACCGATCCCAAGGCATTCATTCCGGGTGACAAAATGGTGTTCGCAGGCGTCAAGGACCCGAGCAAGCTCGGGGACCTGCTTGCCTATCTAGACCAAGCGACCAGATGAGTCCCTCCACGGCCGGGGAGCCCTGAGGCCGAGCGCGGCCCAATCCGGGATGCTCGGGCAGCTTGGTCAGCGAGCGGTCGACCATATCCTTGGATGGATCGAACGAGCAGCCGACCCGATTGCCCCGTACCGTCGGCGGAGCGGCGGGTCGCCACTTCGCTGCCCGCCCCGTCGAGGTACACGTCAGAGATCAGCCATCCGTCGCCGCTGCGTGCGGGGCATCATGCAGTCGACCTTGGCCGGCTCGCGCTGGCTTTGATGATCTGGCTGCGCACGATGATCCCGGAAGGGGCAGTCACCGCCAGCTTCTGTCCAGCATAGCTGTGCTGTTCCGAATTTTCGGAGCGCGTCGTTTCGCGGATCTACAGCGTCAGACTCGACCAGCCATCACACCGCCGTCACATCGTGGATCGCGCCAGTTGTCCATCTGGCCTTATCCGACAAAAGGAACACGATGTGGTTGGCAAGGTCCTCCGGCCGGCCTACGCGACCAATCGGGTGGAATGCGCTGAAACCTTCGGTCAGGGTCTGCTCGACCTTGTCCGGATCGATGAACGCATTGAAGAGCGGTGTCACGGTCACAGCAGGCGCCACGGCGTTTACCCGGATCCCGTGACCGCCGAGCTCCATCGCGAGATTCTTGGTGAGGGCGTGTAAGCCAACCTTCTGCATGGAATAGGCAGATGAAGGCGTCGCCTTTATCGCCTGAAGCGCCCGCATCGAGCCGATGTTGACGATCGACCTGCCAACGATGTAGCTCAGGACTTGCCAGATGATTCTTCCATTTCAAAACTCCTCTTGGGTTGATCGCGACGCACGCGAGCCGATCGATCGACACGGAAACGGCCGGTGAACGCGACGGGCTTGCGATAGATGCAGCAGCGACCGCATCGCGCGTCAGGACCCTCGCCGTACGGTTTGAGACGGGATCAGGGCCTCGATTTTCCGGTGAATGCTTTCGTCGACGGCATTCTGTTCTGGGCTACTTGACTGCGATGTTGACCGCGTTCGCGAGGGGCCACTGCAATAGTGACCTTTCGCATCCTGTTGCCTAGGGTGCAAATCCATGATCATGCACTGCAGGTTGGGCGTGAAACTGGCTCGGTAAATCATTCAGCATTATTGTTAGAAGGCCCTTGCTGTAGTCCCGGTCAGCATGTCGGCCTTGCGGCTGAGGGCCGCGATCAACCCGTCAATGCCCTCGTTCTTGAGAATGGTGGAGAATTCCGAGCGGCGCGTGGCCACTTCGCTGATCGCCCCGTCGAGGTAGATGTCGGATATCAGCCAGCTCTCGCCGTTGCGGCGCATCATGTAGTCGACCTTGACCGGCTCACCGCTGGCTTTGATGATCTGGCTCTTCACCATGACCCCGGCCGGCGCGGGCTGCTCACCGGTCACTTCCAGCTTCTGTCCGTCATAGCTGTCGAAGCGGTCGGCATAGATCGCCGAGATGTAGCGCCCGAAGCTCTCGCTCACCTGCTGGCGCTGCGCCTCGCTGAGACCGGCCCAGGACGAGCCAACCGAAAGCCGCGCCATCGTGGCAATGTCGAAGGTGCTGCGAATGACCGGCGCCAGTCGCGTGAAGCGACCACTTTGGCCCAAACTCCGGCCATTCTTCATCGTGTTGAGCAAAGCGTCGTAAAGACCTTGCACAGTCTCGCCACCGCTCGTCGGCGCGGATTGGGCCGGATAGGACAGCATGCCGAGGCCAAGCCCAGCGGCGAGAGCCACAGCTTTCCACAGTGGTGTTTTCGGTACGATAGGCAGGCATGTGGTTTGACGAAAATCGGCTGAGAAAGTGTGTATCGACACGGTTCCTCTCCTTTTTCGAAGGGCTGAGCCAATCCAGTTCCGGCGGGACGCAGCGGCCCAGTGCGAGCTGCATCAAGACGTCTGCCGAAGTGACCTCGAGACCCGCCGACCGTGCGGCGGCCGACGAGAAATCCGTCGGGGAAGCGACCTTTGACTTGACCGGTGCCGCCGTCGCGTCGGGCGCTGACAGGCGCCCCAGGCGACGGTCGAGCGAACTGCGGCAGTGAACCGGTAACCGCGGCCGACCTCGGTGCGGATCAGGTCGCGGTCATCACCAAGCACCCTGCGCAACGCGGACATCTGAACCTTCAGGTTTGCCTCCGAAACAGCGATGCCCGGCCAAACACGGCTAAAGATCTCGTCCTTGTTGACCAGCCTCCAGCAAGACCAGAAGGACGTCGAGGGCACGCGTCCCCAACTCGATCGGTGCGCCGTCGGCAAACAGCTGCCGGCGGCGCAGCAGCACGCAGAAGCGGCCGAATTCGAACGTCGCTTCGGCTGCTACCGGGTTCGACCAATCCCTGGTCATCGACGAATGATCCCGTCGGACCGGCCGGTTTTCGCAGAAGAGCGCGGGCTCGACTTGGCTATCGGTCATCATCGTGGCGCTCCATTGTTTTTCGCTCCTGCAGTTTGGCGCGGCCTCGCGCAAGCGCCGCGTTAATCGTTGTAAAATTGTGTAAGGCCACCTTTGCAGTTGTTTGCAGGCACCGAAAACACAGCGCAACCGAACGCCTGGTTGGGACGTGCTCTCGCGTTTGCGAAATTTTACCGCCGGCTGTATGAAGCGGGAGGCCCGTAAGGACGACTGCCCGGTGGATGAAGAAACCTTCGTCTTCGGATCGTTCCGCCTGATCCCCGCGCAGCGCGAGCTGCGCGAAGACGGGAAGCCGCTGCGCCTCGGCAGCCGAGCCTTCGATATCCTCGTCACGCTTGTCGAAAGCGCTGGCGAGACCATCCGAAGGGATCAGCTGATCGCCCACGCTTGGCCCGACACGGTCGTCGACGAAGGCGCGTTGCGGGTCCATGTTGCCGCGCTGCGCAAGGCGCTGGGCGACGACCGGGGCGGCAACCGCTTCATCGCCAACATCCCTGGCCGCGGCTACAGCTTCGTCGCGCCGGTCAAGCGCGAGCAGCCGCAGGAGACCGCTGCGCCGGCGAATCGGCCCGGGCTTAGAAGCAATCTCCCGGCACCGTTGACGCGCGTTATCGGCCGGCGCGAAATCATCGCGACCGTAGCAGCGCGCGCTGTTCAACAACGCTTCCTGACGATCGTCGGCCCGGGCGGCATAGGAAAAACAACCGTCGCAGTTGCAGCCGCCGAGGCGTTAAACGGCCCCTTTGGCGACGGCGTTTGGTTTGTCGGCTTGGCATCGCTGCAAGATCCTGCGCTTGTACCAGGTGCGATCCGTGCGGCCGTGGGCAGCACTCCGGGCGTCGGAGATCCGCTGAGCAGCCTTGTGGCCTGGCTGCGCGATAAACGGGCATTGATAATTCTCGACAACTGCGAGCACGTCATCAACGCCGCGGCGGCCACTGCCGAGGCGATGCTGAAGGCAGCGCCGCAAGTCGCCATTCTGGCGACCAGCCGGGAGCCGTTGCGGGCCGAGGGTGAATGGTTGTTGCGCCTGCCGTCGCTAGAGCTTCCGCCGGAGGGGAGCGGCCTCACGGCGGCCGAAGCCTTGAGCTTTCCAGCGGTCGAGTTGTTCAGCGAACGAGCGACCGCCGCGCTGGGCGGTATGGGGCTTGCCGACGCCGACATCCCCGCCGCGCTCGCGATATGCCGCCACCTCGATGGCGTGCCGCTGGCAATCGAGCTGGCGGCAGCGCAGGTCGATGTGTTCGGGGTCAGAGGCCTTGCCGCACGGCTCGACGACCGCTTCGCGGTGCTGACCAGGGGACGTCGCACGGCACTGCCGCGGCAACAAACTCTGCGCGCGACGATCGATTGGAGCTATGACCTGCTGCCGGAGCCTGAGCGGCGCTTGTTGCGTCGCTTAGCCGTTTTCGTCGGGGGCTTTGCGCTCGAGGCGGCTGCAGCGGTCTCGGAGGGAGCCGCAATCGCAGACGTTCCGCTGATCGACAGCATTGCCAATCTCGTTGCCAAATCGCTCGTCGTATTCGAGGCGTCGACGTCGCCTACCCGGTGGAGACTGTTGGAGACGATCGGGGCCTATGCGCTGCTGAAGCTCGCCGAAAGTGGCGAGATCGACAGCGCACGTCGACTACACGCCTCGTATTTTCGCGATGCCCTTGCATTGCCGATATCGGGCTCCGGATCAGAGCTATCGCACGAGGAGTTGACACGCCGCGTCCGTGAGATCGACAACGTACGCGCGGCGCTGGACTGGTCCTTCTCCTCGCCTGGTGACATCTCTATCGGCGTCGATCTAACGGCAGCATACGCGGCGGTCTGGCTGCACCTGTCGCTGATGCATGAATGCCGCGAGCGGTGTGAGCGAGCGCTGCGAGGTCTCGCACCGGAGTCAGCGTCCCACGCGCGATTACAGATGTGGCTGCAGATCGGCCTGGGTAACAGTTTGCTTCACACGCGGGGCCCGCCCGAGCAGGCGCAGACCGTGCTCACCGAGGCGCTTGAATCCGCCGAAGCTTTGGGCGATCTGCGCGCCCAATTGCGTGTTCTGTTGGATCTCGCGAGCGTAATTGGCTTTCGTGGGGAATACGCGAGGGCGGCCGCAGCGTCCGAGCGTGCCGGGGCAATAGCCCAACAGATCGGCGACACGACAGGCGTCGTGTTCGCCGATAGGCGTATGGGTATGATATCGCTCAGGATAGGCCGGTTGGCGGAAGCGCAGCGCTACTTTGAGCGCGTCATCCAGTCTCCTCCTCTTTACCAAAACGAGGACCGGCCGCCGATCTGGCGGCATTCGGACGACCGCGCGATGGCCCGGGCCTTGCTGGCTCGGGTGCTCTGGCTTCGGGGCTTTCCTGAAAGGGCCCACCACGAGGCGCAAGCGAGCCTCGGCGAGGTACGGGGCTCCGATCACCAGCTGACGATGTGCCGGGTACTCCTTTACGGTATGGGCCGGATCACCCCGATGACAGGCGATTTCGGCGCCGCCGAAACCGCGATCTCCAGCATCCTCGAGTCGGCAACGAGGGCGGCCGCGCCGTTCTGGACCATGGTCGGACAGTTCCTGCGCGGCAAGCTGTTGGTCGAACGCCACCAATTCGCCGAGGGCTTGGCCGTCCTTCGTGAAGCCTTCGACACCTGCAATCAGACCGGCTGGCGGCTCTCCTACCCTGAGTTCATGGGATCGTTCGCCCTTGCGCTCGCGGGACTCAGGCAGCTCGACGAGGCACACGATGCCGTGTGCAAGGCGATCGAGGCGGCTGCGGGACAGGAAGAGGGCCAACAGTGGTATGTCCCCGAACTGCTCCGCATCAAGGGCGAGGTGCTGCTGAGGCAAACCTCGAATCAAGCCGTTCAGGCAGCGGCAGATTGCTTTGCTCAAGCGGCTGAGATGGCGCACGAGCAGGGCGCCTTGTTTTGGGAGCTGCGGGTCGCCCTGAGCCTTGCCCGGCTTTTGCGCGGTCATGGCCGTTCCGCCGACGCGATGGGAATTCTCCGGCCGGTTTACGACCGCTTCACCGAAGGTTTCAACACGGCAGACCTGCGAGAGGCGAAGAACCTGTTGGAGGAGTTGGCGTAGACCAGGCGGTCTGGCGCGCGGCTTACGCCTTGCCTAGCGCCACGATCAGGTCAAGGGTCGTCAGGATGGCATGCGCGAAGGTCGGCCCGTTTAAGTTGTGAGCCGCTTGCATCGCCTCCGGGCTGAACGCTGCCGTAGCGTCCCGCACCAAGGTCACATGATAACCGAGCTCGGCACCCCCTCGCGCGGTGGCCTCGATACAGGTGTTCGCGGCCATGCCGACGACGATGATCTTCTCGATGCGGCGTTGCTTGAGGTGGAAGTCGAGGTCGGTGTTGGCAAAGCCGTTCTGGCCCCAATGCTGCTCGATCACGACGTCGCCCGGTTGCGGTGCGAGCTCCGGATGCCATTCGCCGCCCCACGTGCCTTCCGCAAAGACGGCGCCTCGGTCGGTCAGAACCTGCAATGGGCCAGGATGACGCCATCCGTCATAATTCCCCTCGCACCAGCGTCGGTGCGGCACGTAGAATACTGCAATGCCTATGCGGCGCGCGGCTTCGAGGAGCGCGCGCAGATGCGGCAGCAGTTCCACCGACTCGGCAACTGCCTTGAAGTCCGGCCAGAGTTTGCCCCCGTCGCTCAGGAAATCGTTATACGGATCGACGAGCAACAAGCCGGTCCGGTTCGCGGTATAGTCGTCAAGCGCCAAAAGTACTCTCCCTTGCATGATGTGCCGATCGCTGCGAGCAGCCCAAAAAAGCTCCGCCGCAGCATTCCTCTCACAGCCGAACGGCGGTGCCAACGATCGCGATAGGATCGTCAAGCGCATCAACGGGAAGCTCGGCAGGAACCCTGTCCCGGCATCATGGGCGGGCTGGCGCCGTCGCGGTAGTTAAGAGATGTGAATCTCTGTCACGTTACCGCCGCTTTCGCGGGTCTGCGGCGACTCTGCAGCCGGGAACCTCCCGGGACCACAGCCGGCGAGCATTCCTTGGTGCTTCGATGTTAGGCCGGATTTGGTTCCCTGTTCGGTTGAATTAATTCTCTGTTCACCCGCTTAGGGAATTTTGCTGTCAGCGGGCGCAAAATCAATGGCTTGGCGGAGCGGATCTGCCCCGCGATCGACGCGAGGGCGCTGACTTCGCAGTATCTTCCCGTGGAGCAGTGAAATCAGCGCGCCGCATCGATGCCGCGGCGGAGGGCTGGCCTCGCGGGGCGGGCTGCTGACTGTAAGGCGCCGCAATAGCGCAAGCGCGTTCCCCTCGCAGCAAAGCCGTTCAAGAACGGCTCGCCGCTTCTGGGTATCACGATGATCGCTCAGGTCGAGTGACCGTGCGCAAGGAGGGCACCGCCATGCAGCTACCGCTAGTCATGCCAAAACCTCAGCGTGAGCCGACGGGCCGCGATGGTTCGCCGGAAGTTGAGGATCGGACTAGCCCGGCCGCAACCGATGCAACGCTCATGTTTGGCCAATTCCGTGTGCTGCTGCGGCAGCGACGATTGCTCGCCGGCGGGGTGCCAATCGAACTCGGTGCGCGCGCCTTCGACATCCTGATGGTCCTAATCGGGGCCGATGGGGCGCTCGTCACCAAGGACGAGCTGCAAAGTCGTGTGTGGCCGGGCGTCGTCGTCGCGCAGGACAATTTGAAGGTTCAGATCTACGAGTTGCGCAAGGCTCTCGGCGGGGGCCGCGAGCTCATTCGGACCGAGCACGGCCGGGGCTACCGGTTCACCGCCGCGGTTCGCGTGACCGTCGCCGCTTGGGAATGCTCGTCAACGCGCCGCGTGGCAACGCCACAGAACGAGCGTACGGCCGCTTCGCCCACGGATCTCTCGGTGATCGCGTCGCGATTGACGCTTCTCGAGGTCCGCTTCGCCGAGGCGCTGAACCTGCTCGGAACGCATTCTGGCAACAGCGGAGTGCGGCGGCGCCGGTACGGCGTGGGTCATTCCAGCCGCAGGGCGCGCGGACGCCGGCCCGCCCCGACCTTGACCCTCTCCCGCCCGCGGGGAAGGGAAGGAGGCGGCAGCGCGGCACTGCTCTGCGCGAGAAGTCATTTGACCTCGCCTGCTGAGCAGCAAGCGCTAGCGTTGCGACCAGCGGAACTGTCCGGGGGTCATGCCGAGCATTTGACGGAAATGACGCGCCAAGTGACTTTGGTCGGAAAAGCCTGTGGCCAAGGCGATCCCCGACAGCGGGAGCCCTGAGCGAGCTAACATCTCTTGTGCACGTTCAATACGACGGTTCACGAGATACTGGTGCGGCGTCACACCCGCCGATTGTTTGAATGCTCGGGCGAAGTGATACACCGATAGCCCCGCTATGGCGGCGAGTTCTGCGAGATCCATGCTCTCGCTCAAATGGGCCTCCACGTGTTCCCGCACCCGACGCATGGCAGCGGGCGGCAAACCGCCGCGCGCCGGCGAGGGTGGCGCTCGCTGCCTCACGGTAGCGAGCGAGTCCAGGCGCGGCCGCGTGTGCAGCGCGTCGCTCCGTGCTTGCTGCCAACCCGCTCGGCCGCTCTCGGGCGGGGTCACCAGCGCAAGCCATGTATCGTCGCTGCCGGCGATGATGAGCTGCGTCGGAATATCCGCGGCATCCTTGCGCCGAAAGAGACGGGGGTCTCGTTCGAATATGCTCCACAGGCTGACCCCGCTTCGGAGCCGGTAATCATCGAGCAGCAGGGAGGTGCGCGCGGTCCGGCTTGCGCCGACGATGCGCTGGTTGTTATCCAAGGCCACCAACATCCCCGTGGCGCCCTCTTCTGGCGGTGCCACCGCGACGATCCATCCTTGGCGGAAGCGCTCTCGGAAAATCGCCCTTCTATGGCGCGAGCCGAATTTGCGGTGAGCGCGCCGGTCAGCGCATGCGCACGTTCCGACCGTTCGGGATCGAACGCGGAGACGTCCAACACCGCCATCAGGCTGCCGTCGACGCCAAGGACGGGTGCCGCTGAACAGCTCAGGTCTGTATGCCGCGATCGAAAAAGCTGGTTTCAGTGAACGGTGATCGGCCGCTCTTCGGCGATGCAGGTGCCGATACCGTTCGTGCCTTCGATCGCCTCGGACCACACGCCGCCGAGCCAGGTTCCCCAGTATTTGAATCGGCTCGCGTCTGTTTCGTCACCGCGGTGTTCGACCGCGATGCCTACCGTATCACAGAAGAGAAGCGTATATCCCGCTTCGCGAACGAGCTTGTATAGCCGATCGATCTCCTCCTGCGCGGTGAAGATCAGCTGGTCGAGCGGATCTTGGAGCTCTTTGAGCTCGTGAGACGTCAGGATGCGGGGCGCCTCGCTGCTATCGGGGTCGACGCCGTGCTTGCTCGCGGGCCTCTGCCAGGAGGTCGATACCTCCTCGATACCCCCAGCGGGGGTGTCCCCTTGCGCGACAAGATAGACGTCCTCGGCGTGCCGTACGGGCATTTCGATCGAAAGTGGTGGCCTCCCCATCTTATCCGGGATAGCTGCCGGAAGATGCCGCTATCTCGAAAATCGCGTGACAGCCTTGGCGTACACAACTCGTCTCGCACTTCGGCCGTTCCGCTCACGCTGGGGTCCCTGTGGCGAAGCGCAGCACAGGGCCATTCCAGCGTTCCCCGTCTCCGGCAACCTCCTCCACCTTCCCGGCCGCTGCCGCCTCGCTGACACTGCGCCAGAACGCCAGGGCAGGCGGGTTGTACCAAGCCACCGGCAGCTCCCATCGGCCGGGGTATCGGCGAAAGATGAACAAGGCCGCGCGCGTGCCGACGCGAGCTCGGCGATACTTGCACAGCACAAAGAACTCGGCGACCGCGTGGTCGAGCGGCAAATCGAGCGGGGGACCACCGGTTCACCAAGGCGAAGCCGGCGATATGATCGTCAGCCCGGATCCGCAGCGGGATACGTCCGCTCTCCCGCCAGTAGCCCTCGAGTGAAGGGTAGGTAAAGCGGCCCTCGGCATCGACCTCGCCGTGAGGGCTGCCGATCGGCGCGAATTCCGAGAAGTCGTACTTGTAGAGCTGCAGCAGGCGATCGAACACCGGCCACATCGCGGCAGGCGCCTCGACCACCGTTACCCTCGCGACCAGACTACGCGGTGTCGCGACCGGTCGGCCTCACGGACAGCAATCCACCGACTGAGCGCTTGCCTTACCTTGCCGCCGCCGACCGAGAACCCAACGACAATTGGATCCCGACGCAGCCTGCTCAGAACCTCTCACTTCAGGCGGCGGTCCCACATGGCGAAGATTTTCGACCAGGTCTCCTCGGCGGCGAGCGTGTCGTAGACCGCCCGCTCGGGGAAGCAGAAGCCGTGCTGCGTGCCCGGGAATACCTTGAGCTCATGTTTGACGTCAGCCTTGTCGAGAGCTTGCTTCAGCTCGCCGGGGATGTGAGTGGGGACAGCGTGGTCGGTCTCTGCGAACGCGTAGTAGAGCTCGCCCTTGACCTTGTCGAGCAGCAGGTGCGGCGAATCCTCCTTGTCGGTGATGATGCCGACGCCATCAAGCGAGGCCGCGGCGGCCATCCGATGCGGAAAAACGCGCGGACACCGTCGTGATGTATTGGCCGCTCATGCAATGGCCGACGCAGCCGACGAGGCCCGGCTTCGCCCTCTCTTGCGCATCGAAATAGGCGAGCAGTGCAGCGCTGTCGTCGACGACGCCGGCGCTGGTCAGGCTGTTCATTGCGGCGCGGAACACTGCCCCCATCGCGTCGTCGCGACGCGTGATGTCGAGACGGATCGTGCTGAGGCGGTAATACATGTCAGGTATCAACAAGGTCTCCTGATCGCCTAGCATTGTCACGTCCCTTCTTCTCAACGGCCGGTGAACACAGGCGCGCGCTTCTCGGTCCATGCCTTCACACCTTCGGCGTGGTCCCGCGACTCGGCGCAAAGCGCACGGACAGCGCCGAGCGCGTCGCGGTCGAGCGCTCCGACGGCGGTCTTATTGATGGCGTGTTTCAGCCCATCGACAGCGAGCGGCGCATTAGCCGCCAGAGTTGCTGCAAACGCCTCGGCGCGGCTAATCAAATCATCCGCCGCAACAACGTCGTCGAGATAGCCGATCCGCAGCATCTCGGCCGCATCGATCGGCTGCGCGGTCAGAAACAGCTTCTTTGCCGCCGCGACGCCGAGCCGGGTCACATAGCGCCGGATGCCGCTCGCATAATAAACGATGCCGAGCCGTGCCGCCGGCATCAGCAGGCGCATCCTTCGACGCCGATGCGAAAATCGCAGGCGAGTGCCAGATCGGTCGCCCCGCGGTAGACGCTGCCGTTGAGCGCGGCAATGGTCGGCACACGCAAGGCCTCGAGCCGGTCGACCATGCGCTCGAAGGCGTCGCGGTCTTCGTTTCCGACGTCTTTTCCAGCCAGGCGATCGGCGAAAGCACCGATGTGGAAGCCCGAACTGAAGCTCTTTCCCGTGCCGGTCAGCACCAGGCGTGGACCGACGGGTCCAGATCGACGCGATCGAAGGTCTTGCGCAGGACCGCGAGGTCGGAAGGCTCGAGCCGGTTGTGCTCGCGCGGACGGTTGAGGCGCACCATGGCGCGGCCGTCCGTCATACTGACGAGCGGTACTGTCGATTGGCTGCCAGTCTCGACATTATCGGGCATCAGAAATCCTTCCGTCCGTTCTCCACCCGGGGTAGCCTGTCCACGAGACCAGCAGAGCAGCGCCTTCGGACAAGACGACCGAGGAGTTAATGGCCAAGCCGCTTTACATGGCATTGTTATTTTCTGTCGTCCTGGCAGACCCGGCTGCGGCCCAGACTTCTGGCATCGCCGGCACCACGCAGGCAAACCCGTACGGCGGGGTGACATTGCCTGGGACTACGGTGGCACCGTCGACCGCCGCTATCGCGCCGAATAATTTAGCGGGGAGGACTTCTTCGGGTGGGGGCTCCGGGACCGGAGCCGGGGCAGGGCCAGGCACACCCACCGTGGCCGCCTCGCCGGCCTCAGGCGGGTCGGCGGCGGCAGGGACAGCGGCGCGCTCAAGCTCGAATAATGTCCCGGCTTGGCTGCTTTGCCCGCCTTCGGGGGCTACGGGGATGGCTCCGTTTGTGACCGGAACCAACCTTTCGTGCGCACCTTAGCGCGCTCGCGCTACGGCCGGCGGAACGGACGATTGAGGATCGCCTGCTGCTCCGGCGTCAGCGCCTGGTAAAGAGCCTGGACCGCCGGCTTTGCTGCTTGCAGCGCCTCGAGCCGCGCCGAGAGGAACTGCTGCATCCGATCCATCCGCTCGAGCATCGTAGGCTCCGCTCCCGGCTTGAGGCCCGCACAAAGCTGGCGCTCTTTTTGCTCTTCGGTCTGCGCGGTGCTCTGCACCTTGTCCCACAGCGGCTGCTGCTGGGCAGTCAGATCGAGCTTTGCTTCGACATAGGCACGCCGGGCAGCACGCCAGGCGAGCCGATCCGTGCATCGCTCCTGCGGGTCCTGCCGCCGCATCTTCATGCGACGCATCATCATGCCGCGCATCATCGGCCAGCCGCGCATTTCCGGGCGATCGCCGCCAGGCATCCCATGCTCGCCGCTGTCCGCGCTCATTGGCCCAGCCTGAGCATATTGAAGATCGCCCTCCTCGGCCGAGCGGGCGAGGAGCGGGACAGCAATGGCGACAGTCGTAGCCAGCCAGACGGCGAGCAATGTCCTTTTCACGGAAAACCTCCGTCAAGATTGGTATCGAGCCCGAAGTCACCTCTGATAGCGACGCCTCGGGAGCGGGCTTCGAGCATAGGATATGCAGTCCCTGACGGAACGATCCCCAGGGTTGCGATCGCACGGCAAGAATTGAAGCAGGCTCGTCAGATCGCCGATCGCCGGCCGGTTGGCCGGGACATAAGGGTCCGACGGGTCGGCGACCGGGTTCGGCAGATGGTCGCGGCTCTTCGGCGATAACGGGTCGAGGCGCCAATTCGCCTCGATGAATTTAAGGATCGAAACGTGGTCGGTATAGGTGTGGTCGACAACGCCTTTCTGCAGAGGGCGAGACCGCGATCAACGGGGTGCGCGTGCCGTCCCCGAACGGGTCGAGGATTTGAATAGACCCGCTGTCCTAATAACCGCCGCTCTCGTCGACCGTGACGAGGACGGCGGTCTTTTCCCACAATGCCCGATTGCCCTGCACCTTGCCGATCAGTCGGTGCACGAATTGCTCGTAGCGCGAAACGGTCGAGGAGGCCGGGTGACCCGACTCGCTGTTGGGCGGAATTACGAAGGCGACCGCGGGCATGCCGTCGCTATTGTCGATGTCGCGGAACAGCGCTTCGTGATCCTGTAGGTTCTTTTTCAAAGGGCCGGTCATGATCGCACCGGAAAAGATCAGCGGATCGCATACCGGGCAATATTTCCTATTGATGCCGTCGCCGTTTCTCCCGCCGGAAGACCATTTCCAACTCACTCCTTTCCTCGATAAGGGCCTCCGTTATCGTCGGCTGCGCTTGGGGCGGAATGCGAAACACCTGCGATCCAAGTGCCGCCGGCTCGCCGGTGGGTAGGAAGCCGGCATTGTAGTTGTTGACGAGGTAATAGGCGCCCGGCTCGCAGTTGCCGTCATTGAAGCTACGATACGGCAATTTCGCCAAATAGCGGTGGAGCGCTGCAATACCGGGCTCGCTTGCGTCCGAGCAATTGGTATACGAGCCGCTCGAATAGCCGGACTGCGTGTACCAGTTGTTGGTGTCGTAGCGCGGGTTCGGGTTTTCGATCTGGTTTGTCGGCGGCTTCGCCAGTGCCCCTCCTCCCGATACGCGATGGCATGCGCGGTGGCGAGCGCCTGAAAATTGGCACCCGTTCCGGCCATTGCAGGCTGACGGTAGTTGTCGCTCAGAGCTAGGTGTCGAGCTCGTCGAAATAGAGCGCACCGCCGGCGGCCATGTTGTAGAAGCCCATCGCGACCGCGCCCTGTTTGGTAGCCGAGATCGGATCGGCGCGGTTCTGTGAGCCCTCGCCCGAGGTCTCGGCGACCCAGACAAAGAGATCGCGCCGCCCGCCACCGACTTCTGCCACATCCGGAAGAAACGGCGCACCGGATCGCCGATCGGCTCCTCATAGCCGATGTGCTTGGTGATCTCGAACGGCGTTCGGCAATAGCTCCGGAAAGTACTGATCGGCGACATTGCGTGGCAGTCCGACGGCGTAGGTCGTCCCGGGCTGCGGCAGCATCTCGTAGGTGCCGGCTATCCGCGGCATCACCTCGTATAGGTCGTGCACCTCGGCGCGACGCTGCGTGGCTTCGACGAAATTCGGGCTCGGGGTGCCGTCGGGTTCACAATTCCTCCCGACGACAGATTGTGAACCGCGTCGCCGGACTTCGGCCGATAGGTGCCGAAGAAATTGTCAAAGCTGAGGTTTTCTCCGACGACAACGATCAGATGGTCGATCGGCGTTGTGCGGGGGGGGCCGTGCGCTCACAGACGCGCTGAGCGCGAGGAGCGTCAGCGCCACGAGGAGCGCGGTCCGCCCTGGCGAGCAGCAGCTCAGCTGTCGAGTCGCGCCAGATACTGCGCGACGAAATCGCAGCCGACCATCCTCTTATAGGCGTCGATCAGCCTTTGGGTGACTGGACCTGGCATCCGGCCAGCGCCAAAAATTCTGCCGTTCAGGCTGCGCACGCCGCAGATGCACAGGCTCGTTGAGGTCAGAAAGCACTCGTCAGCAGTATAAGCGTCGTAGAGGTCGAGATCCTTCTCCTCGAACGGAATCTGCAGTTGGCCGGCGAGGTCGATCGTAGCTTGGCGGCTGACCCCGGGCAGCACGTAGCGTTCTCTGGGCGTCGTCAAGCCGCCGTCACGCACCAGGAAAATGTTGCTGCCCTGGCCCTCGGCAAGATTGCCGTTCACGTCGAGCAATACCGCCCAGGCGTCGGGATTCTGCGCCTTCACCTCGCGGTCGGCGAGGACGAGGTTGAGGTACTGATGCATCTTGGCGCGCGGCGACAATGCGTCGGGCGGCG